>PPYF01099610.1_pt1 | contig 17655 bp, 21 predicted proteins | sample 1559871 | NCBI WGS metagenome assembly PPYF01 (sample SAMN08240021, study PRJNA423297) | Human gut metagenome, whole genome shotgun sequencing project.
CTTAAATTTGTCCCTTTTTCCTGTAAAAGCCGTTTCTGTCCTTCCTGTGGCAACATGTATAATCAGAAACGGGCTTTTCGTATGTCCTGTAAACTGGTTTCCTGCATTCACAGGCATTGTGTCTTTACCAATGGATCATCTTGTTGATGTTATCCAAAACATTTTTGCCAGGGCGGAGCACATATTGGATGTATTCAAGGTGGTCAGAAAAAATAGTCTGGAGGATGTTGTTATAATGCATAAGAACATTTTACAATAAAAAGTCAAAAAGATAAACCCCCAAAACCCCTCATGAGTGAGGGGCAGGGGAGTTGAGAGTGCCGAAGGCACTTTGTTCAATTCCGATTTATTTGTCCACGAGGTATTAGCTGGTCAGAAGTTTTCTTATATTCCCAACGGAAGCATTCATTTCCGCAAAGGCTGAGCCCAAAGCCATACCAAAACGAGAAAACGGTTCATTACTATTTTCATATCCTCGCTGATTCTTGCGAAGGAAACACATGGCTTATAGCATCTTTAACAGTTCATCATGAACATATCCGTTTGTTCCCGCTACGCTGCCGCCTTTTCTCGGATCAAGCGGCTTTTCCATAAAATCAGTTACTTTACCGCCGGCTTCTTGAATCAAAAGCATACCGGCAGCATAATCCCAGGGATTCAGATATATCTCAAAATAGCTCCTTGTCTGCCACAGGCGGTATATGCCAGTTCCAGCGCGGCAGAGCCAATCCTGCGGACATTCTGACACTGACCAAACACCCTGCGGAACCGGGCAAAGTTTTCATAGGCCAGCTCTCTTTTTGCTGTTCCCAAACCAATCATCGTATCTGATAGTTTTTCTGCGTTTGATACATGTATGGGTTGTCCATTTAGGAAGATGCCCTTTCCTTTAATCGCTGAAAACACTTCTTCACGGAAGGGATCGTATACGATTCCCATAGCAATTTCCCCCTGGCGGTAAAGTGCTAAAGATACAACGCTGTGCTGATAGTCGTGCATAAGGTTTGTGGTCCCATCAACCGGGTCTAAAATCCAAAAGCTGTCCGCTTTTATTTCCTGCAATCCGGTTTCTTCTCCAAGAAATTGAATATCCGGTGCAAGGGCAAATAGCACTTTCTTTAAGAAATTTTGTACGGCAATATCTACCTGCGTTACATAGTCAGCAAGACCCTTCTCTTTCACATGAGCGGCCATTTCACGGTTCTTGATCAACCCCTGTGTCTTTGTTACTAAACTAATAATTTTCTGAATATCCATACGCTTTTCCTCCATCGGCGCAACCATCTGATTACAAGACATCGTTACGAAAATAAGTTTTGAAACAACTCGACAAATTTGTAGCTCAAACTCTATAAGATAATCTCCATTCCGTCATAAGCAAAAGATATACTATCTAAAGACTTTTCAATTTTTTGATAATGGGCATAAGATTTTCCCCAATATTCATCTATGTGTGTAACAATTATACGCTTTATTCTATATTTATTTTTCAGATACGTAATTTCATCTATTGTAAACATATCATCTTTAAAAGGAGCATCATCAAGATTTGTTCCGTCTTTAAGTATGCCATCATCCGAAACAAGGCCTATTATTAAAAGGTCCGCGTCAAAATATAATTCATTAGGAACAAAAGGCTTTACATCGCAACAAGCATAGATAACTTTTTTACTCTTATCAGATATCACATAAAATGTCATATTGCCCCTGTGTGTTTTATTGTTTATTAAGTGTATATCTATTTCTCTTATTTTAATGAAATCCGTTTTGCAAATCGAAATACAGCCCAAAACTTCCTCATAGTAGTGCAAACCATCTCCATTCCATGCGTTAATATCGTCTATAACTTCGGGCAAAGCAACAAACTGTATAGGTGTTCCCTTATCAGCAATACAATCATATCCTAAAGGTTCTACGATGCGCATACCTCTTGTATGATCTGGGTCTTTATGGGAGATAGACAAATATTTAATCTCGGAAATACCTTGTCTATCGCAAGCAACTCCAATATCTTCAGGAGTATCAATAAGCATTTTAATATCCTCAATATAAAGGCTGGGTCCTAATCGTTCATAGTGTCCTCTTTTTATCCTTGCCTCCTCACAAAGAGGACATTTGCAAAATGGATTGGGAATCTGGAACATTCCTCCGCTTCCTACAATTTTCAACTTCATCTGCGCTTCACCTCATAATAGTTCTTTCCATAATTAGAATCAATAGTAACTCTCCGACAAATTACTGGTTTGTTTATCCGTCCACCGTACATTAACTATTCAGAAGTTTTGTCAAATCCTCAATAGAAGCATCCATCTTTGCGGAAACCTCCTCCATAGTCATACCCAAGGCAAGAAAACGCTTTATCACCATTTTCATATCCTCGCCAACCTCTATGATATGTCCGTCCAAATCGTAAAACCGGATCACCCGCTGTCCCCAGCTATGCTCGATGACTTCTCCCATATATTCAATGTCCGGGGACTCTCTGAGTTTGCTCAGAAAACCGTCAAAGTCCTGTTCTTCGAACACAAGCTCCGCATTATTAGATTTTTTAAGTACGCTTTCCTTCGGGATTCCGACAAGCCAGTCAAAATCTTGCTGCAACGCCAGGCCGCAGGTAAATGCTATGTTCTTTCCATAATCCTGATACACCTCTAAACCGAATAAATCTTCGTAAAACTCTCTTGCAGCATTGATGTCTGCTACAGAAATAACAGTACAAGTATATTTCATGTTTCTTATCCTTTCTACGATCAACCGTATGTCCTAGCAACTATAACCATATTGCCGCACACTGCCCATATAGTCAACAGTTATATTATTCCCTTTATTCTCCCAGCTTTTTAAACAACTCCGCCAGCATATGGGTAGCCCACTGATACATGTCCATCGTCTCGTACTTCCGGTACTCACACTCCAATGATACCAGAACAAACAGATAAATATCGTACCACAGGCTCCTTCTCTCCTGTGACTTCGTAAACGCTTTCATGCCATAACCTTTCCGGAAAAAGGTATTGTCTGAATGAGTCCTGAAGCCCACCTCCAATAGGGGATCTCCCCAGATGCAGCGTTCCCAGTCAATCAGGCCGGTAATCACCCCATCCGAGACAAAAATATTCCCGTCCCAGAGATCCCAATGCACCAGACGTGGCTCTGTCACTTCTGCAAAAATGTCCTTATCCCACTCCAGATATCGGAGCAGCTCATCCACAGGTATTTTTAAATCAACATTTCCTTGTCTGGCATCGCTGATTCCGGCCTCCAGCATCCTGCGAAAGACCATGTACCAGTCTTTCCCCTGAAATTCCGGCTGCCCAGAATAACCGAAACAAGGACAGGCAATACTGTTGATCTCCTTATTAATTCTTCCAGTCTCTCCGTATATGCCGTTGATCTGTTCCTGAGTGAAAGCGTCCTTTATTTCATGCAGATTGCTTCCTTTCAGCTTTTCCATAAAGAAGTACGAAGATTCGCATATCGTATGGCTGTCATCATACCCAAGCACTTTAGGAACAGGGATCCCTCCGTGCTCCAGCGCCATTTCCATCGCCTGGACCTCCGCACACATGATATTTCTCTCATAAGTCATGACCCGGACGCCTTCCGCCGGGGCGACCTTCAAAATGACTGCCTCCCCACTGCTTAAAGTCACTTCATAGGCCACATTAAAATATCCTTCCGTCAGCTCCTTATAAGATTGTAACTCAAGTGGATAGAAAAAGCGTCCCACCATCCTCCTGAGTGTTTCTTCATTCTGCCTGTTCTTTGTTAAGCTTTCCATCGCTTCTCTTCTTCTGAAATTTTTTGTAACTGAATCCGGCCATAGCCGCCGCTATCCAGTCGCTGATTACAAATACCCACCACATGATAGAAATGTTTTTCACGATTCCTCCGAGTAACAGAAACTAAGACGAATCAAGAAAATACATACCATTGATAAACGCAGCACCCTTTTCCCCTGGCCCAACGCCTGGAAGAATGCCTGGATGACAGGCATTACCCCTCCGGCACAGGCTGCCCAGCAGATAATCTTCAAGGCCAGCGTTCCCGCCCACATGATGTCTGCATCGGAGGAAAAAAATCGGATTATGTACGACGCTCCGACATACAGCCCCAGCGAAACCAAACTCCCATAAATCAGGACAAACCGCAGGGCAAAAAATACCGTTCTCCTTACCCGATCTGTATTTTTCCTGCCCCAATCAAATCCAAGCATCGGCTGTAAGCCCTGCATAACACCGGTAAACGGCGTAGTTGCAAAGGCCTGGATACGGGATATTACTGTGAAGGTGTTGATTGCATGTGTACCGTAGACTGTTCCTAATATCTGATTGCCTGCTGTGCCGACAAAGCTGTTTCCCAGGCTGTTCAGAAAAGACGGCATCCCAATTGATAGGATTTCCTTAAATGTTCCGAAGTCCCACCGTATGTCTCTTATCCGGATCTTGCATGGTGTCGCATTGCGGATAAAGAAATAGTAAATACTGCAGAGCAGCGAAAACACCTGGGCACATACTGTTGCCAGGGCAGCACCCGTAATGCCCATCCGGAATCCATAAATCAATACCGGATCCAATGCCATATTGATTAGGACGGGACAGCACCATTGAAGCGTGGAATAAAGGGTGTCCCCTCCGGCCCGCATGACGCCTGAAAATCCCGTACTGCATATTGTGCCCAGCAGCATGATACGTCCGTATTCCACAGCATATGGATAAATCTCGGCTGTACATCCAAGCACTCCGAGCAGTGTGTTGAAGAAAATCAGACCAATGACCGTTATGGCTAACGCACATAAAAACCAGACCCAAACCATGCACCCAATGACGGTCTTGCCTCCCGTCAGATCCTTTTCACCCAACCGTCTGGATATGATGGAGCCTGCACCCACGCCCAAAGTGGAACTTATGCCGCCCACAAAGACCAGCACCGGGGAAAATACGCCAATTGCTCCGCTGGCTGTGCTGCCTACTCCTTTTGAAACAAACAAGGTATCTGTGACGATATATATGTTGTAAAGCATGACGGAAAATGTAGCCTGTACACACAGCTCCGCCATCAATTTTCCGATAGAGCCTGTTTCCAGTTTGCTTATGCCCTTTGACGGCAATATACCAACCCCTTTCTGTCATCGGCAGCAATTAAAAAATGGATCTCTCCGCTGAAAAAGAATTACGAATAGAACAAGACCTCAAGGGAAGTAAAATCCTTGCCACCTGTCCGCCCACCCATACCAGTCGCTGCTCCGGGCAAAAGTATAAGTAACCCATACGAATCTCTGTGAACACACTGCCAGCTTCTGTCTGCAGCCCATAAGTTTCAGAGAGGATACATAGGTTATCAGCTGAACCGCCATTCTGCTTTTCTGCACTAAGAAGGTATTTTATTAACTCCTGTCGCTGCCGGGCATTTAACAGCATAAGCAGCTTCTCTCCGATTTTATCTCCCGGCTCGGATATTTCCAGCACAGCTAACTTCCCAATGTTATCACCCAATTTATCATAAAAATAATAGTGTACCAACCTTAATCTAATTTTCAGGCAACCTTAATTAACCTTAACTGAGAAGAAATTCGATTTGAAATAGGTCGATAATTCCTTTTGCGATTGCAAGCCCCAGCCCGGTTCCCTCCGGCTTTTGTTTTGTGTTTGTTCCGCGATAATAGCGGTCGAAAAGATGTCTGGCAGCACCCGGCTCCTGCATAATCAAACGCTGCCATTGCTTTTTCAATTTTTTCTTCTACACTGCAGTTTTCCTGCTCGTAGTTAAATGGGCCATGCTCAAAAACAATATACTCAGATTCAGGAATATCCACCATAGACATTTGAGGCGGCACATTCCCTTGATAGTCGGAGGGAAGTCGTACTCCCCAACACTCCGCACGGTGAATTCCCCAATCGCAAAGTCGACCGGCCGGGTCATTCAGATACGCCATGATCTGCCCGCTTGCACAGTTGACTTCGCTTCCGCCGGCATCGTCTAATTTCCCCTTGATACTGTCGAGCAGCCCGCAGATCGTTTCATAATCCTGCCCCGGGATCAGATTCTGCTTACGCCAAAAATCCCAATATCCATTACTCTCATAGTTTTTTATGTGTAAAAACTTATGAGCGGGTATGGTTACAAAATTCATTCTACTCTGTTCTTTTCTCCGTTTGCAATTGATACAGAGTTGCAGCGGTAAGGCATCATTTCTGATGGCCTTCCCTCTGCCCTCATCCTTGCGAAGATCCCTCTCCAGGTGCATCCCTTATTTACAAATCATTGATTGTCTCTGTGACAGAGATGCCCCGCATCCTTTTTGCCGGAGCATAAACAGCCGCAACCGCCGCCAAGACAACAAATGCAAGTATTATGCTCAATGAGGTAACGGGAATACCCCAGACCGCATACTGGAAATGGGATGCGATCAGAGTATCATAGAGCAGCTTGCTTAACGGCAATCCGATCGCACAACCGGCAACACATCCCCATAGTGCATAGGTAAACGCTTCCGCAGTAATCATTTTTGTGATTTGTCTTTCGTCCATCCCAACCGCACGCATGGAACCATATTGTTTCACCCTTGAAGACACGCTCATGGAAATACTGTTGACAATATTTAACACTGTAACCAAAGTGATAATCGCCAAAAACGCATATACACAAGCTACAAACGCTATATATGTTCCAGTTGTACGTTCATCCCGTTTATCATGGAAGCGGTACTCACTGCCTACGGCGTTATGAATTGCTTCTACATCAACATCGGTTGCGGTCTCGGAGACCTGCACCATAACAAGGGAATAATCTGCGATTCCTGTTAAGCGGACAAAGGTTTCCCCGGAAGTAATCAACGTAATCTTACCGTGTGTAAGGCCATCATTACTAAAGGGGTCATACTTGAGCAGCCCGGCAATCTCTAATTTCTCGTTACCGATGCAGATTTTATCACCGACCCTCCATGTACTATTCTGATCCGAAGTTGCCAACACATAACTGCTTTCACCATAAACCTTTTTTAAATCACCGCCTCGCTTGAGCGCACCATCTTTTTGCAGGCCCTCCAAGTCAAATTCATCAAATGAGATTAAATCAATGTCAATGAGTCTGGAACCATTCGGATCATCAACGAATACAGCAGGAACATCAAAGCTGCTTCGGCGACCATAGACCCGTTTTACGCCCTCCATGTTGCGGATCGTATCCGGAAGGTCTGCATTGATAGCGATGGTGCTTTCGCTGCATGAAATATCAATGTCAGAGGTTGAAGCAGACTGCGGCATCAGATAACCCACAAAGTCCACTAAAACAGAAAAGCTCAAAAACAGGACAATGCTGAGAGCGAAGGAGCCCGTCATCAAAAACAGGTTTTTCTTTGCAGATACAGCATGATGAATACCAAGGGCCGTCTCAATTTTGAAAAAACGGGGGGCCATAGAATGGAATGCCATTTTTGCATTTTCGGAATTGCCCGAAACAGCGGCAATCGGAGATACCTTTGCCGCACGTTTGGCTGGGGATTGCGCTGCAATCAATACTGTAACCACCCCTACAACGATGCCGCTGATAATCCCTATCCCACTAATTCCAAAAAGGGGAATGTACGAAAATTCCTCCCCTACAAAGAAGCGCAGAGCCGCACATAATCCCCATGTTACAACAATGCCAATAGCCAGCCCAATGGGAACTGCCGTTTTACACCAATTCAGGGCTTCCAACCTTACAAAACGGGTAATCTGCTGCTTGCTCATCCCAATGCACCGCATCATACCAAAAAGCTTTGTTCTTTGGGCAACGCTGCTATTGATGCTGCCAGAAATCATCAGAACGCCTGCAAACAAAATCAAAAAAAATAATATTGCCGCTATTAGCAGCAGGGATTGCCCCATTGAACTCTCAAACACGGTCTGAAGTGACAAATCCCCATGTTTCTCCATAAGCCTCACCTGCTCCATTTTGGCACCCATCTCTGCCATGCTAAATACAGCAGTCACCATAAACACCGCAAAGATGATGCAAAGCAAGGTCATACGGTTTTGCCGGCGGTGTACCCGCGCAGAAATGGGTATTAAACTGAGATAGCTTTTCATTCGCAACACCTTCCAAAATCAGTCAGCACACCATCGGATACTTGTAAAATGCGGTCTGCGGTTTGAGCGATACTTTTACTATGGGTGATCATTACGATTGTCTGCTCATATTTTCTGGATGCTTCTCTGAGCAGTGCAATTACTTCGCTGGTGTTTTGCGTATCCAGATTTCCAGTCGGTTCGTCAGCGAGAATCAGCGCCGGACGGGTAATTAAAGCACGCCCAATTGCCACACGCTGCTGCTGACCGCCAGATAACTGGTTTGGGAGATGGTTTCGACGTTCATTTAGATTCAGCACCGTCAACAGCTCTTCCAGATACTTTTTGTTCGGCTTCTGGTAGTCAAGCAGCACCGGAAATACAATATTTTGTTCCACTGTCAGTTCCGGAATCAGATTAAAACTCTGAAAAATGAAGCCAATGTTCCGGCGTCGAAAAATCGTCAAGCTGCGTTCTTCCATAGAAAAGATGTCTTTTCCGTCAATCAGCACTTTGCCGGAGGTGGGGTTGTCAAGCGCCCCGATTATATTCAACAGCGTACTTTTCCCGGAGCCAGATTCACCGACAACAGCTACAAACTCTCCTTTCGGAACGGAAAATGCCACATTTTTCAATGCGTGTACGGATGTTTCCCCTTGCCCGTAGGTCTTGGAAACATTTTCAACTTCTAATAAATTCATTTTGTTTAGTACCTCTTTCTGTTTTGATGTGGAAAGAATACCATGCCAATACTACTGCCAGATGACACGAATCCTACAATTTTGTAGGTTTCAGAAAATTCATTGTAAATATAGCGCCATGTCCCTGTGTACCATCTACTTCAATCGTTCCATTATGGGCCTCTATGATTGTCTTTGCCAGTGGAAGCCCCAGGCCAACCCCTTGTGTACTTTGGGAAAAACGGCTGCGATAAAATCGTTTAAAAATATGAGGATAATCCTCCGGGTGAATGCCGTTGCCGTTATCGCTCACGGTCACCTGCACAACCGTGGCAAATTTACGCCATGTGATACAAATAGTGTCCCCTTTTTTCGTATGGTCAAACGCATTTTTTACGACATTGCCAACTGCTTCCATCATCCAATTCTGATCACAGAACAACGCTATGTCATCATTACCTGAAAGGAGGAAAGTCTTTCCCTCCTGCTCGGCCCGGTAAGAAAACTGCCTCTGAACATCGTCCATCATTTCTGATATATTGCAGAGCGACTTTTCCATAACGATTGCACCAGCATCCAACTTTGCCATTTTCAACAGGTTTTGAACAAGGACTTCAATCCGTTCCAGTTCTTTTTCGGAGAGGGACGTAAATTCTGCAATGGTTGATAATTCCTTGCCGGCCTCCTGCAAAATCCCATTGTAGATGTTAAGAGCCGCCAGCGGCGTTTTTAGCTGGTGGGAAATATCAGAAATAATTTCTTTCAAAAAATTTTTTGACCTACTTTCATTTTCGGCATGGGCATTTAACATAGAAACCAAGGAATTGACCTCGTGGAACAGACGATACAGATCACCCTCATCATCACACTCAATCCTGGCATTTGAATCGCCTGCAATAAATTCTGCAATTTGTCCAATGGCGGTTTCCATGATTTTTCCCTGCCAGCAGAAATACATATAGATTACTGCCACTACATAAAAGCCAAGACATACAGATAATAACAGTACACACCATGACGCATTTCTGAATTGTAAAGCCACAGAGGCGACGGAAAGGCAGATAAAAACGGCAAATCCCAAAAGTACCCGGAAAAACAGAACTTTTATGCTGCGATTAGTCAATATTCTCATATTGTATCCCTCTCCATCGTATTCCATTTGTAGCCCATACGCCGGACGGTCACAATATTTTTGGGGGATGCAGGGTCATCTTCGATTTTGGCCCGCAGCCTGCGGATATAAACAGTCAGGGTACTGTTGTTAATAAAGTTTTCATTACAATCCCAAAGCATGCCCAAAATCTGCTCTGGAGATAAAACGATATTTGGATTCTCCATGAACAGGCAGAGCAACTTATATTCGCCAGCCGACAGATCGAGTAAGGATCCGTTTTTATAAACTTCCCCTTTGAGCAGATGTATGGTAATGTCATTAGAATGAAGTTCTGTATCGGCCTGATTGAAGTTTTCACTCCTGCGAAGTAAGGCGTTTATCCGCGACAGGAATACTGCCAATTTGAATGGCTTGGTAATATAATCATCGCCACCTATATCAAGTCCCATGATGACATCTGTTTCCTCATCAGCGGCTGTAAGAAATATGATCGGCACTTTGGAGGTCTGACGGATCATCTTGCACAGCTCGAAGCCTGAACCATCCGGCAAGGACACATCCAGAATGACCAAATCGTATATTCCGTTCTGCCACAGATCCTCTGCTTCCGTGCGTGTCTGGGCAATTGCAACCTCATAGCCTTGCTTCTGGACGGCAAAAGAAAGGCCTGTAATCAAACTCAAATCATCCTCTACAAAGAAAATTCGTTTCAATTTCTGTCCGCCTCCTGCAGCAATACCATTAGTCTCTGTTTGCTTCTCTCCGTCATACGCTCGCCTCCATTCGATACCCAAAACTGCGTATGGTTTTCAGGCAGGTTGGATTGTGTAATTTCTCCCGCAGACGTTTCATAGTAACGGTCAATGTATTGTCGTTCACATAATTTCCATTACTATCCCACACCCGCTCTAATAGCTGCTTTCTGGTTACCGTTTTCCCTTTGTTCTCCATCAGCAGAAGGAGCAGCTGGTATTCCGGCTGGCTTAACAGAATTTCTTCCTGTTCACAAAAAACGGACATTTTATCTATGTCCAAAAGATGATCACAGAAAAGCCGCGTTTCCTTTGTCTGCCCACTTCGGCGCAACAATGCATGGATACGGGAATACAGCACTTCCAATTCAAACGGCTTTACTACATAATCATCTGCCCCATCCTGAAATCCCTGGACAATATCCGCGGTTTCTCCCCGAACCGTTAAATAGAGGATCGGAAGCTGATTTCCCCATAAGCGGCGAATCCATCTGCACAATTCATCTCCGTCCCCATCTGGCATGTTCCGATCCACCAAAATAAGCGCCGGACGCTTTTTCAGCAACGCTTGTTTCGCATCAGCAATACTATAAAATACAGATACTTCCATTTGACGGGTTTCCAGGTGTGTTTTTACATTCTCTGCAATATCCAAATCATCCTCAACATAATATATCGTAATCATTCGTTTCCTCTCTGATGGCTTATATTCTACTTGATTTATCACAAGCAATTTCTCTGGTCTTTTTATTTTACCCCTGAAAATTTATTATCTCAACTTAATTATTCTTAAGATAAAATGAGCCGATAGCCGCTACCAACCACAGTCTCATTATACCCATCCCTGATCTCTCTTCTAATACTACTCACCACATTTACAACTGCGGCCTGACATTTATCCTCGGCTCCTTCCAGACTTTTTCTTCCCCCGCGCCTTTGGCTTTCTTCGGCTCGGCTTCCTTTGCCGAGTCTGCCTGTTTTACTGTGCTGTGGTATATTTCCTCAACGACTTTTGTTTTTTTCATTTCCGTTTCATGCTGCACTGCTTCCTTTCTGGTGGCAAAGCCCTTTTTTTCTTTTGCCGTCGTCCAGCAGATAACGAACAAGTATTTTGTTTTCCTTTATTTTATCAATATCAGCTTATTTTACAGCTTACTTTAAGATGAATTTTAGATTACGGATTTGTAAGGCAAAAAAAGAACAGGCAGTTTTTGAAGCTGCCCGCCCAAGGAAAATTGAAAATTTATTGTGCGCTGATATTTTCGATGATAGACATCTTATGAATTTTTTTGACTGGTCGGTGCTGCCTGTCAACGGAAACCCCCAGCGCCTTATAGATCAGATCCTCTTTGGCCGCCATGATGTTGGTGATGTTGCGGAGCGTCCGGGCATCAAAGGGGGAGGCATCGATATGCACGTGGATGCCGCAGCTACCATTGGTAATGGCCCCGGCCTCCTTAAGTTTCCGGATCAGCTCCTGGATCGGCACGATATCCTCATACCTGCAGATGGGGCTGACCATCTCCGTCTGGTATTCCCTGTCCGCCTGCACCCTGGTCCGCCCTTCCTTTCGCTGTGCCTGAATACTTCCGTCGCTCATAAACTTCCACTGACGGCCCTGGCTGTCCAATGCCGCATAGGTATCGTAGTAGGTTCCAAGATAGGTGGATCTCGTCCCAAAATATTCCGCGGCCACTTCTGCGGGCTTCTGTCTGGTCACGCCGGTCATTTCGATCTCAATGCCAAAGCGCTGCTCCTTCATATCCACAGGCTGTCACCTCCCATCCACACATCAGCGCCCGCCTGCCTTTCCAAACAGCCGCGCCTTATACTCCGGTGCATTAACCATCAGGTTGTAGCGCTCATTGCCGCATTTGTAGAGGCATACGCCGCGCTGGGGATATCGGATCAGATAGTATTCGCTGCCCTCTAACTGCAGGGTATCCATATAAAACTTGGCGTCAATGCGCGTTGAACAGGAACTGATGGGTAGGGATGGAGAACAGAGGCTTGGTATACTCCCTGACACCGTCCAGGTTGAAGTCCTCTAAGTTCTGGCTGGCAATGATTACCGCCGAGTCCTTTTTACGAACCCGTTTCATGAAATTGCGGACATATTCCACGGCAGTTAAGTTGGAAAGGAACAGATAAAACTCATCCAGGCTGGCGGCGGTGTTCCCCTCAGTCAGAAGCTCATCGCTCATGAAAGAAACACATTGAACAGCAGGGCGTTTTTAAGGCTTTTGCTGGCCTGTAAAAGCCCCTTCACACCGAAGGTAACAAAGCTGGAATCTGTGATGTTCGTATGGCCGTTGAAAAACTTGCTCTCCGCCCCCACGCACATGGAATGGAGCCCAAGAAGGATGTTCTGGAGCATCTCGGCGGTATAAAGCTGACGCTTTTCCTCATCAAATGCCTTGTATTCCGTTTCAATAAAGGCATACAGATCAGACAGGACCGGGTAATCCTCCGGACACAGACGGTCAAAATCACTCTGATCATGGATACTCCACTTGGCATACAGTTTCTGGAGCATGATCTCGATAACATCAATCTTCCGGTCCGTAAAATCCTTATAGCAGCGGAAAAAGTCTTTTAAAAAGCTGATATGCTGGGAGAGCCGGGAGCGAATGCGGAAGGTCTGGGGGGCGTCCAGATCCTCCGGGCTGCCGCTGTAATCCCAGGTTTTCGGCTCTAAGGGATTTATAAGAAACTCCCCACCCATCAGGTCAATAAAACAGCCGCCCAGATTGTTAGTCAGATCCTCATACTCCATCTCCGGGTCAAGGGCACACACCCGCATCCCGGACTCCGAGAGGTTGGTTAAGATCAGCTTTAACAGGTAGCTCTTGCCCTGTCCGCTGTTGCCAAGGATGAGGATGTTGGCATTGGTCTTATCGTCGGCACGGCGGTTGAAGTCTACCAGCACGTTGCTGCCAAACTTGTCCCGGCCAATGTAAAAGCCATTTGGATCGGTCTCTCCGGAATAATTGAAAGGATACAGTTTCGCCACACTGCTGGCCGGAAGGACACGTTCGAACTGGTCCCGGAACAGGTTCCAGCCGGTAGGCATCACACACTGGAACCCCTGCTGCTGGCGCAGGAGCAGCCGGTCTACGTTTAACTTGGCACGGATCAGCTCCGTCAGCACCTCGGTCTGCAGCAGTTTCAGCTGGTCGGGATCATGGGCGCACAGTTCCAGATAGACAGCCGTATGGAGTAACGGCTCCCGGTTCCGGTGCATCTTTGCCACGATGGTGGCCACATCCTGCAGGTTGGATTCTGCCAGCACCGTCTGCTGCAGGTCGTTGGTGCTGCTGTCCATGCGGTTTTTGTTTGCGGCGTTGCTGATGATCTTCTTTTCCTCTACCGGCGTCACATGGCGGGTATAGATGCGCAAGGTCACACCGTCCTTCTCTCCCAGATGGGAAAGGATAGCCTGTTCGTCCGTGGCGGTCGGGTATTCCCGGAGCGCCCAGACACAGCGGTATGTGTTCCCACAAATGAAATGGTCGGTTTCAAACTTGATAACAGAGGGCGCGATCATATCCAGAAATTCCTGGATATGCATATCCCCCATGGCCGCCTCCAGGGCTGTCTGGCGTTTCTTCAAATGGACACCTCCTTGTATTTTTAGGCATAAGAAAAGCGCCAGATACATCCTGTGCATCTGACGCGAGGTCGATTTTTCTTTTCTGTTTTTTTAGAAACTTGGTGTTTAAACTATCCCCTGTCCGGAGGAAATCATTCCCAGATAATGGTCAAGCTGCTGCTCCACCAACACAGCAATCATATCAGCAAAAGGAGCCAGATCCCCTTCTACCGCATAAGCTTCCAATGCATTAAAGTACGCAAGGCGGTTTTCTTTTGCGATAGAGATGGCTGGAAATCCCGCGGCCATTAACTGATAGTTCATAATCAGGCGGGAAGTTCTCCCGTTACCATCCGGGAAGGGATGGATTTTTACGAACTCCGCGTGTGTCCATGCAGCATACTCAATGTCATTTAGTTCCTGGTTTTTCCATGTCAGATCGATATAAAAATTCTTGACCTGACGATACATCTCATTAGGGGATGGCGGCGTGTGCTGTGCGCCTGAAATGTAGACATCCACATTGCGGTAAATACCCCCCGTAAAAATATTTTCCATTAGCATGGCATGGATATCCTTCACAATCTTCTCATCCAGTGGCATTCCCTTATCAATACACTCTTTTACATAGCGGTATGCTTTTTGATGGTTTACCGACTCATAAATTTCCCGCAGATGCTTGCCGCCAATCGCGATCCCATCCTCCAGCAGCACCTTTGTTTCCATTAAAGTCAGCGTATTCCCCTCGATGGCAGTGGAGTTATGCGTATATTCTATCTCAAATGCCTGCTCATAAGATTTCAGGGTAATCTCCGGGATGGACGCTTTGCCAGACAGATATTGTTCTTTTTTCTTCAGAATTTCCGGATAATTCAAGCGAGCCACTCCTTTCTCAAACTCATTCCATTACAGTATACCACACTTTCACTGAATAGTAATCCGGAATTTTCCCGTTTAATCCTCCGGGATGATCCAGCGTTCCCCGTCAAAGTCCTCGAACTTTTCCGTGGTCACGTTCTGCTCATAATAAACAGCCAGGATGCGCTTGATGTCCTCACGATCTGCCCTGCGGACAGAAAAGCCCTGTTCCTTTAAAGATTTTTCAATGCGGGATAAGTAGGAACGCACCTCCGACTCCTTCTCATCCTTCAGCCGGATCATGATCAGGAATTCGCGGGCGGTCGCCATCTGCACCTGTATCCGGTCGAGATGGGTCTGGTCCTTTTCCAGGAGTTTCCGCACGACCGGATTTTCCTCCTTCTCCATGCGCTTTCTTAAGAACTGCTTGTTGTCCTCGAAACTTTCCCGGCTAGACCAATTCCCCCTGCCCATAGGTCACAAGGCTATACTCCGTGACTGCCTTCGCTCCGATAAGCTGCCGGGTAGATCCCTGCTGTCTGGCCAGTTTCTTTTTCTCTCTGGCGCTTTGCCCTGTATTTCTGCTCACCTGCTATACCTCCATTCATAAAATTGCTGTCTGATAAAAAAGAATTCACAGGCATAGCGGATAAAATCGAGGATGCTGGTATCCTCAAAGCGGATCGTCAGAAAGGCATACACATCGGTCAGTACCATTAGAGGCACAAGGCCTGCCTGCGTCCAGAACAGGATCGAGAGTACCGCGCACACACCGATGATACCGATATCCTTTAACTGCCAGAGCCACAGGGTTGCCCTGGATTTTAGATTGTCCGGATAGATATACAAATTTACTCACCTCCAAAAGAAAACCGCCGGAGCCCAAAACCCCAGCGGCGTTGTTTTTTATTTACTTTTCTGTCTGGCTGCCATCCAGCTGCTCCTCAGCGGCCAGTGCCTGCTCGATCAGGCTGATCATGAAGTCCTTCTGGCTCATTTTAGTCCTGGCCAGATGCGCTTTAATCCGTCCAAACAGTTCCTCTGATACCTGGAATGCCAGTGTCCTTGTTCCTTTGTCCATCGCTTTTCCTCCCATCTCAAAATGTTCCCTTAGGATCTTTTCAACATATTGGCCCAGTGTCAGTGCCATCTGCTCCTGTTCGATCCGCACCTGGTTGTGCAGGGATTCCGGGATCATGGCACACAGGTTTTTCCGTTTTTCCAAGCGAGCCACTCCTTTCCATTCTCGTTGTAAGCCAAGTATACCGACCATGCTAGGAAAAAGCTATGACCATACCCAACAAGGAATCTTCATAAAACAAAGCATATCTTACAATGTTATTGGGAAACAATTTTACTCATTCTTCCTCCTGTTTCCGCAAAAAATAAGCGATGCCACGGAGGACAAAGTTCACACATGGAATCGCCACACTGTTTCCCAGAGCCTTATACCGTGCGCTGTCTGAGGCTTTCGGAATATCCGTCCATCCATCCGGGAACCCCTGGAGCCGCTCGCATTCCAGTGGCGTCAACCGCCGGATCAGGTTCCGATTCTCTACAATGCATTTATCTTCCCTGACATACTGGCTGTTAATCCCCTTGTGATCCGAATGTCCAATCGTGCCTACAGTTTCCTGGTATGGCTGGCACACCAAATCCGTGGCATCCTTATGCTGCCTGGCACTCTGTGCCGCCACTACCTCATTTTCCAGAAATTCGTCGCTCCGCTGCATGGAAAACACCGCATGGCGGTCCATTCCCGTTAAGGTATAGGCTATGTCTGCCTGGTATCCAATGCCGTTGCCCCCATTCTGTGGCTGGCGGTCAATGATGTTTCCTGTAATACAGAAGCTCTCCGGCTCTTTCGCGACAAGCGGCACATTGTTCCCTCCGGTTCCATACCGGGCGGACATAGTCGGGGCTACCTCATGCGGGCCGCTGTACCGGGCATCAATGCCATGGTTTTCAAACACCAGGGGCTGATGCCCATGTTCCTGCGCCCGGAGTGTTCCGGATACCTCCCCAGAACACTCCATCATCCCCCCGCCCTGGTCATTCAGGCACAGCGTTGCAGATACATCCGCAGTAAGGACACACGGGTATCCCTGCCCTGCCTGCCCGCCTCCGCTGGTAAGCGCAGTGTGGATTTCCGGTGTCAGGAAACATTCTCCATTCCCTTTGCTCACTACGCCTGCCGCATAAGCCTGCGGCACCCGCGGAGGATGACTGCCCATCCCTGCACGCAAGGTTGACACGGTTTCCTCTAACACATCCATCTGTTCCCCGCCCTGATCATTCAAGCACAGCTGAGACCGGCCTTCCTTTTCTCTTTCTGCCTCTATACCTTGATCCCTGCCTGTATCATTAAAGCCTCCTTTAACTGCTCCGGCAGCTCCTTGCCCCGTTTCCTTGCCCTCCGCAGGATTCCCAAGCAGGCGTTCCTGCTCAAATAGTATCTTTGGTGCGGTGAGCCCTCCAAAATCTGCGACAAGGAAGATACGACGGCGGCGCTGGGCGACTCCCCAGTACCTAGTATGACCCACATTAAATGCCTTGCTGGTTCGGTGAGGATGATTTTTTGAGAGTGCAGGTGCAAAAACGGAGGCGT
>PPYF01305053.1_pt1 | contig 17654 bp, 19 predicted proteins | sample 1559871 | NCBI WGS metagenome assembly PPYF01 (sample SAMN08240021, study PRJNA423297) | Human gut metagenome, whole genome shotgun sequencing project.
GTATTCCTAAGGAAACTCGAATCCAAGGAAGCTTTTGCGTGAAAAGACCATAGATTCGAGTCTTATCCCGCAAAAGAACGGATTATGACGAGTATTCCTAAAGTCCGGAACATACGGTGTGCTGTGATTACACAAAACAGGCTCGGTGCTAATGCCGACGCAGCTGATGATTTCCGAAGATGAGTGCTTCGGATACGGCGAAGAATGTGAAATCAAAACCGGAGTTTCGTGCACGTGATTATATAACGTCCGCTTTAAAACGCAACTGAGGAGAAAGGCTTTTGAAGCGGACGGCAATGAACGGAGGTGAAAACTTATGGCAAGGAGCAATCGTGTTGCAGTTCCCGAGGCGAAGCAGTCGCTGAAGAACTTTAAAACCGAGGTCGCTAACTCGATGAATATAACCCTTAATGATGGTTATAACGGCGATATTTCCGCCCGCGATGCAGGCAGGATCGGCGGCCAGATGGTTAAGCGTATGATCGAATACGCTGAAAACAATATGCATAAATAATAACAAAAATAAATTACACTGAACAAAATCTGAAAGGAGATTTTACGATGACCAGCAGCAATTCCAGAGAAATGAAGCAGAAGCTCTCCGGTTTCAAGACCGAGGTTGCAAATTCCATGAACATCAGCCTTAACCAGGGCTACAACGGCGATATTTCCGCCCGCGATGCAGGCAGGATCGGCGGCCAGATGGTTAAGCGCATGATCGAGTATGCCGAGCGTAATATGAACGGCGGCAGCAATATGATGAAGTAAGTCGGAATGACTTGCGGCACTGCCTGTCGGCGGATATAATGCTGAGGGCGTGAAGCCTGTGAAGCATAGCCGGCACTCTGCACGGTGCGGATATGATGCACATGCATCAATTAATTCATAAGTGCTGCTTTGAAATAACAAAGCAATAACAAAAGAACTCATCCCTCGGATGCAAGCCGTATCTGAGAGGTGGGTTCTTAGGTTTTCGGATTTTAATTACGCGAGCTTTTTCAGAGTTCACTCGGCACTGTGCATTTGCAGAGCTGCCTGTTTTTCGGCAACTTTGCTCATAAACTTATCATTATTTATAACGAAACGTTCATGAACGCCTTCTCCGACGGGGCCGAAATCATCATGCGCAATGACGTTGAAAATGAGCTTGCGCCCAGCGATTTGTGTGAGTTCGCATTCACATGTAATGGTTGATCCGACAGGGGAAGCGCTGGTATGCTTAATGTTCACAAGAGTGCCGACGGTACCCATCCCGGCATCAAGAAACGGCCGGACCGTTTCCGAACAGGTGTATTCCATAAACGCAATCAGCGAGGGCGTTGCGTAAACGGGAAGCAATCCGCTCAACATACGTTCAGCAGTGTTTTCGGTTGTGACAACAACAGTTTTTTTGCCTTTAAGTCCTACTTGCAGCATGATTAAAAATTCCTTTCAATATGAGTTTTGATATACTAAACCATAAAACGGAAAGGAACTGCAGCAGTTCCTTTCCGACATGACGGCACCGGACGGTGCACAGAGTTTTGATTTTAACCCTTACTCCTGAACTTCCTGAACGGAGGCGGGGGATTCGGCGGGGGATTCGGATTCAATTTGAGCCGGCTTCTTTTCGGGAAGAGGTTTATTCTCGAAAAGCGCCGCGAATTCCTCGCCGGTTATCTGCTCTTTATCTCTTAAAACGGCTGCAACGCGCTCAACACCGTCTCGATGTTCATCCAGAATCTTGAGTGCACGGTCATTCTGCTCATCCATGATCCGACGAATTTCGCTGTCAATCTTGGCCGCAACATCTTCGGAGAAGTTGCGTGCGTGTCCGAAACTCTTGCCGATGAAGACTTCCTGCTCGCCTGCCAGATAAACAGGTCCGATAACATCGCTCATGCCGTATTCCGTGACGATTTGACGTGCGATTTCCGTTGCCCGCATGAGGTCGTTTTGTGCACCTGTGCTGACGTCGCTGAGGAAGAGCGCCTCCGCGGCACGGCCGCCGAGATAAACGGCGATCATGTCAAGCAGCTTGTGCTTTGTAACGTTTTCATATGTGTCGGAGGGCAGCATTCTGGTGTAGCCTGCAGCACGGCCGCGCGGTATGATAGAAACCTCATGCACGGGCTCGCCGTCCGGTGTGCAGTGTGCAACGACTGCATGACCGACTTCGTGATAAGTGACAACGCGCATATTCTCATCGGAAACAACGCGGCTCTTTTTTTCGGGTCCGTAAAGCACGCGTTTGATAGCCTCGTCAACATCGGCGGAAGAAATCGCCTTTTTGTTTTTCCTTACGGCAAGGATGGCGGCTTCATTCAGCATATTTTCAAGATCCGCACCGGTGCAGCCGGGAGTCAGCTTTGCGATTTTTCCAAAGTCGACGTCAGGTTCAAAGGTCTTGTGCTTAGCGTGAACCGCAAGGATCTCCTGTCTGCCCTTAACGTCAGGATAGTTGACCGTGATGCGTCTGTCAAACCTGCCGGGACGGAGCAACGCAGGATCAAGAACGTCGGGACGGTTGGTCGCCGCGATAACGATGATTCCCTGGCTGTTGGAAAAACCATCCATTTCAACAAGAAGCTGGTTTAAGGTCTGCTCACGTTCATCATGGCCGCCGCCGAGTCCCGCGCCTCTCTGCCTGCCGACAGCATCGATTTCGTCAATGAAAATAATAGCGGGGGCGCAGCGCTTTGCGGTGTGGAAAAGATCACGCACACGGCTTGCACCGACGCCGACGTAAAGTTCAACGAATTCGGAACTGCTGATGGAGAAGAAGGGGACTTTGGCTTCACCGGCAACCGCTTTTGCAAGCAGTGTTTTGCCTGTACCCGGAGGGCCGACAAGAAGCACACCTTTGGGAATTCTTGCACCCATTTCGGTGAAAGCTTTCGGATTGCGCAGAAAATCGACAATCTCGCGCAGCTCCTGTTTTTCTTCATCGGCTCCGGCAACATCTTCAAACGTGACATTGTTTCCGAGTTCATCCGCCGTCTTTGCGCGGCTCTTGCCGAAATTCATGCCCTGCTTGTTGTTTGCACGATTCATAAAGAAAATAAATGCCAAGAGCACTCCGCCGATGATAAGATAGGGGAGAAGCACAAGTATCCAGCTGACCTGAGGGGTAGGATTAAGCTGACAATAGAAACCGTAGTCAAGCACGGTGATATTGTCTGCAATCAAACCGGAATTAGGGTACTTGCCCGCGATCAGGCTGGCCATTTCCTTCTGGAAGGCTTCGGCAGACTGAACCGTCACGCTGAAATCATAGGTTTTACCCTTTTTGAACTTTTCAAGTTTTTTGCTGAAATCTTCGCTGCTTTCAGATTCCCCGTTCGGCACATACAGGCCGTAAAGAGTTTCCTCCGTGACCTGAACGGCAGCGATTTTCGTGTTCTCAAATCCATTGGCAAAATCATCGTAGCTGTCAGGCAAGCCTTCACGCACGAGCTGGTAAAAATCGGTTGTTTTCAGCTCATCGGGCTTTTTATTGACGCTTTCGTTGCCGCTTGTTACGAAAACAACAAGCGCAGCGATGATCAAAACGTAGATGACTATTGTAAAATAGTTAAATTTTTTATTCTTCAATGCAGCCTCCTCGGTTGTATGATCCCGCAGCGAATCGAGGCATTTCGGATGTACCGAACCGCAACGTTTCGAGCAGAGTTCATTATGTCCTTATAATGATACCACGAACTATAGTTTACCGCAAATATTTTTTTCCGAATCATACCCAAAAACATGTATTGATTGTGGCAGCTGCAGGGCAGGGGGTACAAATCGGGATTATTGGTGCATTTCACGCACCGGAAGCATTCGGAAATTTATATTTCGAAAACTCCTGTTGACGCGCCGCAAAAATAATCCTATAATGCAGGTGTGTAATGCAGCCGCCATATCGACATTCCGTTTCGCGCCGCAGAACGGAGCATGACGCTTTGTTGATTGCGCAGGCAGAGTATAACAGCGTGCACAATCTGCATTTAAAGCCGCTGCCGACGGGCGTATTACCTTGGAATAATCGGTTTTGCGTTAAAACGGCTCGAACCTGAGCCTTTTCTGCGCGAATAACCGTAAATCAAAGTTCCCTTAGTATAACCCGAAAGCCTGCTTTACACGCAAACGGACAATCCAAGCATTATTCAAAGCAGAATTGCAAAGACTTACGGAGAAAATCCGAAGGCTGTGAGAGTATATTTTGCTCTGATAATACCGCTGAAAAGAGTGAAAAGGAGAAAAAGTTATGAAGAAGGACATGAAAAAGAACTTAATGAAACGAATTGTCGCAATGATCACCGCCGCCGTGATGCTTTTTTCGCTGGCAGCATTCGCCGCCTGCTCAAAAAAGCAGGATGATACGGAAATACGCATTGCCGCACTGAAAGGCCCGACCGGAATGGGCATGGTGAAACTGGCAGATAAGCAGAATTACCCAAATTACACGGTTTCAATTGAAGCATCGCCCGATGCATTGAATCCGCGCATCATTTCCGGCGAAGTCGATGTTGCGGCTGTTCCCGTCAATCTTGCATCCGTGCTTTACAACAAGCTGGATGGCGATATATCGGTGCTTGCAGTCAGCACGCTCGGTGTTCTTTATGTTGTTGAAGCGGGTTCCGAGGTGAACTCTGTGGCTGATCTTGCAGGCAAAACTGTTTATGCGACCGGACAGGGTGCAACTCCCGAATACATCCTTAATTATCTGCTTGATAAAAACGGAGTCGCGGGGTCTGTTGAGGTAAACTATGTCGGCGAGCACGCTGCGCTGGCAACCATGCTTGCAGACGGCAGTGCCGAAATCGGCATGCTTCCGGAACCGAACGTGACGTCAACTCTTGCCGGAAACGACAACCTGCGCATTGCATTGAACCTCACCGAGGAATGGAACAGGGTTTGCTCAACGGAGCTTGTTCAGGGCGTTGTTATTGCGCGCAAAAGCTTTGTGAACGAGCATCCGGAGGCAATTGAACAGTTTTTGCGGGAATATGAAAAGAGTTCCGCATTCGTAAATGAGAATATCGATGAAGCCGCAAAGCTTATCGTTGATGCCGGAATTCTCGGAAATGTCGAGATCGCAAAAAAAGCAATTCCGAACTGCAACATCAGTTTCAGCAAAGGTGAAGCGATGCATAAAGCGGTTGAAGGTATGCTCACTGTTCTGTTTGAGGCAAACCCGAAGAGCATCGGCGGCAAACTCCCCGACAAGGATTTTTATTACGGAATCTGAGTTGAACACGGGGTATTTAGTGTTAAACATGACAGAATGAACATATATATTGAGGCTGCGCCGATGTCGGCTGTATGACCGACATCGGCGCAGCGGATTGAAATTTGCATTTGATTTTAATGGCAATTGAACGCAAAAAAGATAAATACGGGAATAAAATGCGGCATCGCGGCGAAGCATTGCTTCGCATGACTGCCGCAATTGTGTTTTGGCTTCTTGTTTGGCAGCTGCTCAGTTTTTTGATCGGCAGTGAGCTGCTGCTGCCGTCGCCTTGGGCGGTTGTGCGCAGTTTTTGCGGGCTTGCGCAAACAACGGAGTTTTACCGCAGCATTCTGCATACCCTTTTGCGCGTTGCGGCAGGCTTTGCAGCCGGCATGGCAGCAGGCTTACTTGCAGGCACACTGACGGCGTTTTCACGTGCTGCCGACGTGCTTCTGACCCCGCTCAAAAACATCATAAAGGCAACGCCCGTAACTTCGTTCATTGTGCTCATCCTGCTGTATTTTTCGTCCAATGTGACTCCCTCTGCGGTTGCTTTTCTTGCGGTGCTGCCGATTTGCTGGTCTAATGTCTGTGAAGGACTGCGTCAAACGGATAAAAAAATGACGGAGCTTGCGCATGCATATGCTTTCGGCAGGAAAAAAACACTTCGGGAAATATACTTTCCCGCCGTTCGTCCCTACTTATCCGCCGCGGCAACGACAGGTCTTGGTTTCGCATGGAAATCCTGCGTTGCGGCTGAAGTAATTGCGCTCAGCAAAAACAGCGTCGGACGAGCATTATATGAAAGCAAGCTGTATCTCGAAACGGCAGAGCTTTTTGCGTGGACAGCTTCCGTTGTGCTTATCAGTGTGCTGTTTGAAAAACTGCTTGTGCATAAACTCTTTAAAAATAAGAATACGGAAGGCACGGCCGGGAGGCGAAGCGAGAGCCTTGAACACGGGCATGCAAGCTGTGAGGCCGAACTGCAATATAAATCCGATGCATATGCCGAATACGGCAGAGATGAGGAACGAAACATATGATTAAGTTGAACAAAGTCTGCTTTTCATATGACGGCGAACACCCCGTTCTTGTTGATTTTTGCATGGAAATTCCGGACGGCGGCGCAATTGCGGTTATGGGAGCGAGCGGAAGCGGAAAGACAACATTGCTTCGGATTCTCCTTGGCCTTGAAAAACCGAATTCCGGTGAAATATTGGGGTTGAACAACAAGCGGTTTGCAGTTGTTTTCCAAGAAGACAGACTTTTGCAGCACAGAACGGCAAGGCAGAATGTTGAAATTCCGCTTATCGGAACGCAGATTGAAAAAACAAATGTTCACAAGATTGCCGGAACAGCACTGAGGGATGTTGAACTAAACGGATTTGAAGATTTTTCCGTAAGAGAACTTTCCGGCGGAATGTGCCGCAGGGTTGCGCTTGCGCGCGCAATCGCATTTGCAAGAAGCGGATTGGGCAGAGATGCCGCAATTCTCGATGAGCCGCTGAAAGGTCTTGATAATGCCATGAAAAAGCGCATTGTTCCAAGGTTTATTGATGCGTTCGCGACCCGCGTTATTATTACTCATGACGAAAATGAAGCAGAGCTTTTCGAATGCGGCACGATAATCAGACTGAACCGAATTTAAATCGGCAGCACTTGTTTTTGAGGAATGCTTTGAATAATTCGCTTTGTTTCCCTAAATATACTTGCTATTAAGGAAAAAATGAAATATAATTAAAAAGATGGAAGTCCGTGCGGCATCCGTCCTGCGGATATGCCGCGCTTTAATCAACCTGTAATCACGAAGGGAGAAATATTATGTCACAGAATTATCGCGTACTTGCGATCAATCCCGGCTCAACTTCAACCAAAATCGGAGTTTTCGAGGGCGAAAAACTTGTTTACGAGGGTGTCGTACGCCACACTGCCGAAGAAATTGCAGCTTGGGGCGGAGTTATTGCTCAGGCTCCCATGCGCATGAAGCTTATCAAAGATCTGCTTGCAAAAGAGAATATTGACCTTGCGACAATGGATGCATTTGTCGGCAGGGGAGGCATTGTTCGTCCTCTTAAGAGCGGTGTCTACACGATCAACGAAAAACTTCTTGACGATCTCTACCATTTGCCCAGTGCAAGCCGTCATGCTTCCGCTCTCGGCGGAATCTTTGCCCATGAACTTGGTGAAGAATACGGAAAGCCTTGCTTTATCGCCGATCCCGTTGTTGTTGACGAAAGGAATGACATTGCGCGTGTAACAGGTCTGCCCGATGTAGAGCGCACCTGCGTTTTCCATTGCCTCAACATTAAGGCAACTGCAAGGAAATACTGCAAGGAGCATGAAAAAGATTACAACAACACGAACCTTATCGTTGCACATATGGGCGGCGGCATCAGTGTTGCGGCGTCTGAAAAGGGTGTTGTTATTGACGTTAACGATGCAATCGCAGGTGAAGGCCCGTTCAGCCCCGAACGCACCGGTTCAATTCCTATGAAACTCGTTCTCGATATGTGCTTCAGCGGTGATTATACAAAAGAACAGCTTTACGGCTTCTGCTCAAAGACCGGCGGATTTGTTGCGCACATGGGCACAAATTCTGCTCTCGATGTTGAAAACGCTATGCTCGCCGGAGATGAAAAGGCAAAGATGGTTTTCGAGGCTCTCGGGTATAATGTTGCTAAAACGATCGGCGAAATGGCAACCGTGCTTAAAGGCAATGTTGAAGCGATCCTGCTGACTGGCGGCCTTGCATACAGCAAGCCTCTCTGCAAGTACATCTCGGATATGGTTTCATTTATTGCTCCGATATGCGTTTATCCCGGTGAAAGCGAACTTGATGCGCTCGCAGGCAGCGCAATTCGTGTTCTTTCCGGCGAAGAGGATGCAAAAGAATACCTTGGATAATCCTTGCTGAATCGGGGCGTTGACACGATTCCCGATTCAATCACATGAAATCACATGAAAAATAGAAACGGACGTGCTCACTTTCCGGCGAGCATGTCCGTTTTACGTTTGGATCAACAAAAACTTAATTGTTGATTGTGCGTTGAATTAATTTTTCTTAAGTATGGAAACCGCATCCGAAATTGTTTTTTCGTATGCTTCTTTACCGTACTTGTCAACCTCGGCCTTATTCTTTTCACCGTGTGTCAGACAGCCTGCGCCGCCGATACAACCGCCGGAGCAAGCCATGCCCTCGATGAAGTTCTCCTTAAGCAGACCGCGGGACTTTTTCATCAGCGCCGCACGGCAGGCTTCGATTCCGTCGCAGGCTACGGGGTTGAGTGCGAAATCCTCATGTCCGGTTTCTTTGAGTGCTTCGGCAACAGCATCCGCAAGACCGCCGCTGCGGGCAAAAATCCTGCCGAAATAGGAAGCATTGTCAAGAACATCCTCTTCAAGGGCAGTGATGTCGATATCCTTGCTGTCAAACAACGCCTGCAGCTCTTCAAACGTCAGCACGCAGTCAACATAGGACTTGACTTCCTCAAGCTGCGCTTCCGCTTTTTTCGCCGTGCAGGGCCCAATGAACACAACCTTGCAGGGAGAATCCGTCTCTTTCAGATATTTTGCAATTGCCGCCATGGGAGATGGGTTGTGTGAAATCAACGGAATCAGATCAGGGAAGGATTTTTTAATATAACTCACGAATGCGGGGCAGCATGAGCTTGTCAGGAAACCCTTTTCAACAAGTTCCGCAGATTCGGTCATTGCAACCATATCCGCTCCGAGAGCAGCCTCAATAACGGTATGGAAACCGAGTTTTTTGAGCCCTGTGATAACCTGTCCGAGTTTTGCATAGGTAAACTGGCTCGAAATACTGGGTGCAACAACCGCAAACGTCTTATAGTTGGTATTTTCTTCGCTCTTTTTGATGATGTCAATCGCGTCAAGGATAAATGATTTATCCATGATCGCGCCGAACGGACACTGATAAACGCATGCACCGCAGGAGATGCACTTTGAATTATCGATATGCGCAGCAGAGTTTTCTCCCATGGAAATAGCCTTGATTTTGCAGGCATTTTCGCAGGGACGTTTGCGGTTGGCAATCGCGGTGTAAGGACAGACCTTTGCGCATGCACCGCAGTTGACGCATTTCTGCTTATCGATATGCGCTGTATGGTTTTTGTCATCGAAAGTTATTGCATTGCGCGGGCATGCATCTTCGCAGCGATGAGCAAGGCAGCCGCGGCAGGAGTCCGTGACTACATATCCGCCGACAGGGCATTCATCGCAGGCAATATCCATAACCTCGATAACATTCGGATTTGTTTTGTCTCCGCCCATTGCGATTTTGATGCGTTCTCCGAGTATTGCACGTTCCTTATAGATGCAGCAGCGGATTGACGGTGTGTTGCCGGGGGAAATGATCTTCGGCAAATCCAGAAGATTTTCCGTCAGCGTGTCCTTCCAGGCAAGTCTTGCAGTCTCCCGCAAGACTTTATATTTCAAAAACTGAACCTGTGTATCAAACTTTCGCATATATTCCTCCAAGTTGGTTTATTAATTATTTATTAAAAGTAGCTGACCTTAATGCGCTTGCCCATTTTTTTGAGACATTCCGCAAGCTCATTTACAAGATTCATCTTAATGTTGAAGTTAATCGGCAGATCAGGGTTCTGATGTGCGGGATTTACGGCTCTTCCGACATAGAAGTTTATATCCGTCGCTTCGTCAAAAAGCATCCTTGCAATCTCGGCGGCTCCTCCGCGCTTGTAGCTCCAGTCACCGTAGAGTGCATTTTCGCCAATATGATCCTTGGCATATTCAAGCACACGGTTCATGGTTATAACGCCTTCGGTAACGAGATCGACACCTTCGATTTCCCCTTTTGCCGGAATGCTCGGATCGTCACCCGAATCCAGACTGACCTTGAGCGGTTTGCCGAGGTACTTTGCGGCAATTTTGCTTGTTGTTCCGCCGCAAACGATATGCTTGCCGCCTTTTGAAAAGAACAGAGACATCATCCTGTCGCAATCATCCGGATTTTCGGGCGGTCCGATCAAAAGGTTGACTTGGTTGCGCTTGCGGAGTTTGACAACGCAGACGGTTGAGTCGTCGCCGGGAGATCCCGAATACTTTGCGTAGCATTCATCAAGCAGTATGGAGCAAAGCGTTTTTGCAGAGAAACCCACATCCGAAAAAATTTCCATGTAGTCAACAATGTTTTCGCGTTCCCACCCGAAGGCATAAGACATTCCGCCTGCCTGCACGCCGGCATGAATTACACCATCACTCATGAGAATGAAAGTGTCGTTCTCAAGAAGTTTAACCTTTGTATGGGTTATCTCTTTGCCGTCAATGTTCATGCTGACATAGGGCAGCTCAACATTCTTCCCATCGCGCATAAAAATGACGTCAGGATTATCGTATTGAAATATCTCCGCCTCTTGCGTCGGAAGAATCTTCAATATCGTGAAGGTTGAATAGGCAAGCCCGCGCACCTGGCAGATAGGGAGCGTTGCGGCGATGGTTTTGACACATTCCGAAATATCGATATTTTCGGAGACCATTGTTGAAATGATCTTTGAAGTCAATGTGGACAGGATGCAAGCCTTAACACCGCTGCCCAAGCCGTCTGCAAGCACAGCAATAAATGTGCCGTCTTCGCATGTGATCGTGTTTACATTGTCGCCGCACAGCACTTCGTTCTTTTTTATAAGACTGTTGAAGCCGACATCAACGCACAGATCATTCATTTGCACTTACCTCTTTCAGCTTTGTAAGTGCAATCTTTGTTTCGGCGGCGGTTTCGCCGAGCAGCATTGCTATTTCCTGAACGATGCGCATTTGCTTGTCAACAACCTGATCGGCAATTTCAACGGTTTTCCGCCTTGCTTCGTCTTTTTGACGGCGCATGGTTTCCGCCTCGGTAACATCGCGCAGAATGCACAAAAGAGAACGATATTCCCTGTCATAAATGATGGTTTCTTCAACATGACGCCCGTATTCCGCAAGGTAGCAGGGCTTTGAACGTATGCTTCGCTCCGTTTCGAGAACCGATGCAAAATCACCGGGTTCAAGAATGCGAACGACGTTGCAGCCCATGATATCCTCGGCACGACGCATATTCATGATTCTCAGTGCAGCGTTGTTGATATTCTGCACTTCGAGCTTTTCGTTAAGCACAAGAATGCCGAGAGGAATGTTGTTTATTACGCTGTCGGAAAAATTCATTGCTTTTTCTTTCAGGTAGGGAAGACACATGGAGACTTCCGCCTTGCCCTGATAGATTGCAATGGCTTTTTCACGACATGTGTTGTAGCCGCAGGAGCCGCAGTTCAATTCATCGGAAGATTGCTTCTTTCCCATTTGAAGCAAAATCTCTTTGATTTCACTTTCGGAAGGCATCGGAGCACGCTGCTCAATTGCAGACATCTCTTTTTGCAGCGCGATTGAATCAGGCTGAATAACAGGGAAGTCTTTGCTGCCGGCAAAATGCGTGACCGTGACATAATCTTTTGCGGGGTAGCTGTGAAACTTCTCCATAACCGGGCCGCCGATGCAGCTGCCGACACAGGCAGACATCTCAATGAAACACTTGTGAATGCGCCCGCTTTCAATATCGCGCAGCACGGCAATGCAGTTGTCAACACCGTCTATTGCCATGTATGTGTAATCACTGTTGCTGCAATCCATCGTCTTAAGGATACCGCCGGTGGTGGGGAACAGGCGCGCACGGCTGTCCTCCTTCGGAACAATCTTTTTCTCGGGTTCAATACCCTTTTCTTTGAACCACGCGCTGAGTTCATCGAACGTCAGGACGGCATCGACAATACCGTCATAATGCTCTGCTTCATCTTTTTTTGCAACGCAGGGCCCGATAAACACCGTTTTAGCCTCGGGGTGACGCCGCTTAATGTCACGGCAATGTGCCTGCATTGGGGAAAGAACGGGTGCAAGACAGGACAGCTCGCGAGGGTAGTGTTTCTGAATCAAAAGATTCACGGAGTGGCAGCATGACGAAATGACAACATCCGGTGCATCCTCACGCAGCATGCGTTCATATTCTGTTTTTACAACGGTTGCGCCGATTGCGGTTTCTTCAGCGTCAAAAAAACCGAGTTTCTTCAGTGCATCACGCATGGCTTCAATGCCCACGCCGTCGTAGTTGGCAACAAACGAAGGTGCGATGCTTGCAATAACAGGCGCAGGCGACTGAATAAGGACTTTTGCCTTTTCTGTTTCGTCAACGATTTGTTTAGCATTTTGAGGGCACACAACGAAGCAATGCCCGCAAAGAATGCATTCATTGTCGATTATGTAAGCCTGGTTGCCTGAAAACCTGATAGCTTTAACAGGACAATGGCGAATGCACTTGTAGCAATTTTTGCAGTTGGATTTTTTTAAAGCGATGCAATTCACTGCATGAAGCTCCTTTCATTTTTTGGAATAAGTCGAGCAATTCGCTTTTCAAAAGCATTCCCTTATCTATCGCGGGTTTGTCCGGATAAACAAAGCAATAACCGCTCGGTTTATTTAAGCTTTGCGAGAACGTTCTGCTCAAAAAACGAATTGACCGTTGCGGGTGAAACAGAATGGAATTCATCGTCAACGGTAACGCAAACACCCTGCTGGCATTTGCCCATGCAGAACGTGCCGGCAAGCTCCACTTCATCGGAGAGATGGTTGCTCTTGATAAGATACTGGAGCTGTTCAACGACCTGGCGCGAACCCTTGATGTGACATGATGAGCCGATACAAACAGTGATTTTCATAGTTGTTCCTCCTGAAACATTAAGTTTAATATTGATAATTTCAAAGTAATCAACGATTAAGCGGGAAAGCATTCGGTTTTATCCCGAAACCAATCAGAGGTTACTTCATTATTGAAAGCAGCAGTTTCTTTCCGGCTGCATTTTCACGGTTATAAAGCATGGATGCCGCAAACGGCAAAAGTGTCGTAATTGCATCGGAAGAGCAGGATCCGTTACGCTTTAGATAGAGCTTGAAATATTCGCGTGCCGTTTGTTCTCCGCATGTGAGCCAAAGCATAAGGCAGCATATTGCAGCATCGGATTCCGGAGTTCCCGAGTAAGCGTACGCCCAGTCGATAATATAAAGCTCGCCGCCTGAAGATAAAATGACATTTTCGGGCGCAAGGCTGCCGTGACAAAGCTTATCCCCGGCAAAAGCCACATGTTTACCGCTGTTAAAAGCAATTTGAACGATATCCGCTGCGTTCGGTTCATCGTGCGCCGTACATGCAGTACCTGTGCTGCGAAAATTCGGCACTGTGCGCGGATTGCGGATGCATTCGGGGCAGCGTGTACCGTTTATCGAAAGCTGAGCATCAATAAGCAGATTCAGCCGCTGCGCGCGGAAATCAGCATCATCCCTGTCGCTGCACAAAATCGGACTTCCGACGATATAGTCATAGGTAATGAGGCGTTTGCTGCCGTGCAAATTGACTTCGCGCAGCTTGGGAACATTCAGCCCGGCTTCGGCGGCGGCGACCATGTTTGTTGCATCGGAGAGCACAAAAGAAGCGGGAAAGTCATTTTCCAACACTTTTATGCAGAGTTCTCCGTCTCGAAAAACGGTTCTGTTGTTGCGGACGGAAATTATTCTGTCAAATTGCATATGTGCACTCCTTTTATAACCGATCACAGCGATTGAGCTTTAAGCACAGCAAGTGATTGAGCAATATTCTCGTAGCGAATGATCGTATCGTTCGGCGGGATCAGCTTGCAGGGCGCAAGGCAGAGCATCATCTTTATTCCGGCATTGTATAATTCGTTGCAAGCCTGCTGTGCTGCTTCGGCCGGAACTGCAATAATGCCTATTCTTGCATTGTGTTCGCTGCAGAAAGAATCAAGCTCTGAAACAGGATAAATATATTTACCTTTTGGTGAAGCAACAGGTTCGGCAACAGCAATGTCGAAAGCGGCAAGAATATTTAAACCGTAATCTGCAAATCCGGCATAGTCAAGCAATGCCCTTCCGAGTTTCCCGGCACCGATAATAACTGTTCCGCCGTCCTTTTCGCTTAGGCAGGAAGCAAGGCTTGCCGTCAATTCGCCGACTTTGTATCCGGTTTTCGGCTTTCCGGAACCGCAGAGTGCGCGCAAATCTTTCCGCACCTGAACTTCGCCCAATTCAAGTTCTTTCGCAATCGTTGTTGCGGATATATTCGCCGTGCTGTCTTCAATTCCGCGCAGAAACTTAAGGTAAGCGGGTGCGCGTCCGAGCGTTGCACGGGATATCTTGGGGTTGATCATTTCGGTTCCTCCTTTGGCATTGATTCGTCCGCATTTCGGTAGGCAGGGCTTTGTCGATTTTTCGACTGACTGCACTTTTCATGCTGATATTCTAAAGCAATGAGCGGATAATTGGAATTGCCGTTTTCGCATAACGGTATTGAATTTATCGATATACATGAGTTTATTTAATTAAATGAAGGAAAAAATACGATACTTACCGGATTGTGAAATGAAAAGCGCATTTCAAAAAGTGCGTTTCAGACCATTGACAAAGGGTTCTGGACGAGAGTTCCGGGCCCTTTGTCGTACTATAAAGGGTTTTGAAAAGTGATACAATATATGAGCAAAAAGCAGTGCGGAGGAACAGCATATTCTATCCTACGCCAAGGCGCTGGAGCAGGTGCGTCCGGGCGGCGAGAACCGCCTGCCCAACAATGCGTTCCGCGCCAACGCCGGTACGGATGGGTCTGTTATGAATAATAAAACAAAACAAGGCGGGCTTGGTATCGTATCCGTTCTGACGATTATCTTTGTTGTGCTGAAGCTGTTGGGAATTATTAAGTGGAGTTGGATATGGGTGCTTTCGCCCATATGGATTTCCACTGTGATTATGGTCGCTGTGTTTTCTGTTATCCTGATTGGCGGAAGGATTAAAAAGGGGAAATGGTAACTTCCCGCTTCCAAAGCCGAACAACTCTCCAAGCACCTGTTTTCGATACTGAAAGCAGGTGCTTTTTTGTTTCCCGAACGGCGGCATTTTCAGAAAATGAGCAAGGCAGTATAAATTCCTTAACTCACTTTTGAAAGTCGCTCACAGCAAAGACAATCGGCGATTTTCACCCCGAAAAACCGAATAATTACGCCATATCCTCCAACTGTCGAAAAATGGGACGGCGTGGGGCTGTTGCATTAGCCCCCAAAACAAAACCGGGCAACTCAAGAAGGGTTGTCCGGTTTGCTGCTTTCGTGTATAATTAAATTGCTCAAAAACCAACAAAAAGCGAGCTGATTGCACAATGAAAACGAGCAAAAATCAAGCAGTCATGCCGATAAATAAAAATCAAGCAGTCATGTCAATAAATGTTGCAACAATGATTGACGAAAACGATCCGGTATTTAAAATGGCCGAGATTCCGGAAAAATCAGATTACAGAAAACTGCATTCCGGTTATCGCAGGCGGTGGAGAAAGATTGACCCTGAGGTTATGTTTTCGATTGTTGTATATGCAAACATGCGAGGAATTTTCTCGAGCAGAGCTATAGAAGAAGCGTGTAAAACCGACATCAGGTTTATGTGGCTGCTGCAATACGAACCGGCACCGGATCATACCACGACAGCAAGATCTCTTGAAAAGACATGAACGGATGTGCGGAAGGGCTTTTTTACCAACTTGTTTAAAAGCTTTCGGAAATCGGCGAGATTGAATTCGAATCAATGTTCGTTGACGGAACAAAAACTGAAGCAAATACAAACAAGTACCGATAAAGGCATTCTTCTCCGAATGAACCGTTCGATCCAAGTTGAAGATGCTTTCGGCGTTTTAAAACAGGATTACGGGTTCGGAGGATTCCTCACCCGAGGGAAGCCCAGCAACGAAACCCGCCGAACCCATTATCGTCGGGATCGTGCCTTGGACGATATTAAACAGGGCAAGCATAAGCTCCATAGCTCCGCTGCGCCCGACGCTCATGACGGTGCTGCTCTGCTACCCACGTATCCCGGGTGATCACATCGCTGATGTTTGCATTATACCGTGTATTTTATGAAAAAGCGCCGCATGTTCCTTCATCCGGGAGTTGTGAAGGGCCTTTGCCAAAAAATGATCCGCAAAATTTCTGTTAACCCCCCTTTACCCTCTTGACAGGGAAGACGGTTTGATCTATACTAAGCGTGAAGAATAATTCTTGTTCTTGCAGGGGGGCGACTATGTCTAAATATACAGAAGTTATACTTGCCGCCGTAACAAAGCTTCGACGGCATCCGACGGCGGAGCAGGTGTTTCTGGAGATGAAAAAGGAATATCCCAGCATCGCTTTGGGCACCGTGTATAAGCATCTGAATGCTTTGGCGGACGAGGGTCTGTTGCTTCGCATCACGGAGCCGGGTTCGCCGGACAGATATGACCGCACCGAGCGGCACGATCACTTGATTTGCAGCCGGTGCGGGAAAATTGCGGACGTTCGGCTGCCGGATATGCAGGAGCGGATTGAGGAAGCGCTGGGGCAGAACATCCTCGCCTACGACCTCAGAATCCGGTATATCTGTCCCGATTGCAGGGAGAAAGAAAACAACACTGAAGGAGGAGCCCGATGAACGCTAACGTATCTAAGCTGCTCAACGAGCAGATCAACAAGGAGTTCAGAACTGGTATAAAGTGCAGGCGCAGGAGGAACGGGATCACGCCATGCTGTTCTATCAGTATTTGCAGAATAACGGCGAGAGCGTTGCCTTTGCGGCTATTGCAAAGCCGGAGTGGGAACGAGGCGGCCACATGACCCCACTGAAAAAGGCGTTGGAGCATGAGAGGCTTGTCACCGCCAGCATCGACGCCATCTACGCCGCTGCATACGAGTCCAAGGACTTCCGCGCCATGCAGATGCTGGATTGGTTCATCAAGGAGCAGGGCGAGGAGGAAAAGAACGCCGCCGACCTCATCACCAGGATGGAGCTGTTCGGCGGAGACAGCAAGGGGCTGTATATGCTCAACAGTGAGCTGAAGGCACGGGTCTACACCGCGCCATCGCTGGTGCTGTAAGCCTTGCGCAGCTGCGGGCCTTTGCATCAGACAAAAGGCAGACTGCATACAGGTGGCCTGCTTTTTCTTCTGACAGAGAGTTAGAGGCGGCTAACTGTATATAAAACAGAAAGGAACTCAGAGCTTGAACAAGGAAAAGGAGATCGAAACCGTTACCCTCATGGTGCATCGCTATTGCCGGGGCGTACATGGGACAAGGAGCGGAGCGCTTTGCCCGGCGTGCAATGCGCTGCTGGAATACGCCAGGCAGCGGCGGGACAGATGCCCGCACGGGGACAACAAGCCCTTCTGCTCAAACTGCCCCATCCATTGCTATAAGCCGGAAATGCGCCGGCAGATGCGCGCCGTGATGCGCTATGCGGGGCCGCGGATGCTGCTGAGCCACCCCATACCGGTGCTGCGCCATATAGCGGAAACCCTGCGAAGGAAAAGGAGAAACACCCATGCCGGATAAACAGCTTTTGCGCCTCTTGGGCGAGGACAAACGATATATCTACC
>PPYF01469948.1_pt1 | contig 17647 bp, 12 predicted proteins | sample 1559871 | NCBI WGS metagenome assembly PPYF01 (sample SAMN08240021, study PRJNA423297) | Human gut metagenome, whole genome shotgun sequencing project.
GAGCAGGGCATCACCTCGATCTGCGACATGGCCCTCATGCCGCATCCCGGCTGCGATTTCATCCGCGACGACGTGTATGAGAAGCTCTCGCGCGAGGGCAAGCTCACCCTGCGCGTGCACATGTACCCCACGCTGCTCGACGATCAGTCGCGCCTCGAGGATTTGCAGGACCGTTATGCGGGCGATGAGTTCCCCCTGCTGCGCGCTCCGGGCTTCAAGCAGTTCTTCGACGGCGTGAGCAGCCAGCACACCGCGTGGCTGACCGAGCCTTATACGAATGCACGCTTTGACGGCGACTGCGGTCGCCCCACGGTACCGGCCGATCGCATGCGCGAGCTGGTCCTCGCCGCTGCCGAGCGCGGTCACTCCGTGCGCATCCACACCATCGGCGACCGCGCCATCCACGAGGCCATCGACATCTTCGGCGAAGCGATGGCCTGGTACGGGGCGCCCATGCAGGGGCGCAACACGCTCGAGCACCTCGAGAACCTGCTGCCCGAAGACATCGATCGTTTGGCCGAGCTCGGCATTTTGGCGAGTTCCCAGCCCGGTCACATCACGCTCGATCCGGGCGGCCCCGAGCGCGACCTGGGCGAGGAACGCAGCCGGGTCATGTGGCCCTTTGCGACTTATGAGGACCGCGGCGTTGAACAGGCCTTTGGCACTGATTCTCCGATCACGGCCGTGACCAGCATGGACGTGCTGTACTGCGCCGTGACGCGCCAGGACCCGTTCACGCATGAGCCCGCGGGTGGATGGCTGCCGGGTGAGCGCATCAGCGCCGCCGAGGCCCTGCGCATCTACACCGCCGGCAGCGCCGCAGCGGCGGGCCGTGAGGGCGAACTCGGTCAGATCGCCCCGGGCTACCTGGCGGACTTCGTGGTGCTGGACCGCGATATCACCGCGTGTGATCCGAGCGAGATCCAGGGTACTCGGGTCGTGGCCACGTATCTCGGTGGGTGGAAGGTCTTCGAGCGGTAGAAGGTCAGAGCGCCTACGCTAACGGAATAAAAAGCCAACTCCGCACTTCGTGTCCGTACGGGCTGATAAGGTGTATCTCAATGGGCGGAGTCGTCTGTTGGAAGAAGATGCAGGGCGGCTCCCAGTACAAGGGAGGGTGTTGCATTATGAGTTACGGATACGGCGACGCCGATCGGTACGTCAACAAGAAACTCATCTGTTGGGCATCGTATCCAGACGACCCAATGGCGAGGGCCTTTAGCTTGCATCCGGTTTACGCGCTGGTCAACGGCCAGTACGAGCGCGTGGACGAGGCGTCGTTCCCCGATGACGGCGCGTTTACCGCCATGCCGTCGAACCGCTGGGCGACGGCGCCCATGGCCGAGATGGAGGAGCGCTACGGCCATGTAGTCATGGCGACGGTCTCCGCGTCATTCAAGAGCAACGCGAGCTACGGAACCGCGGGCGTGACCGATCAACTCCTAGCGTTTTTCGATCCCGACCTGCACAGCTCGCACGTGAGTATCGAGCGCCTTGCCGAGTCGTCTGCCGCCAGGGATCTGTACCAGGTCTTCAAGGTTCCCGAGTCTGCGAAAATCGACTTCTCACGTCCGCTGAAAGCCCCGATTCGCTTGTCCGTCGATGCGGGTGAGCTGTGCTGCCCTCACATTTTCTTGCAGGAACGCACGGCGGATGGCCCGGCGTATTTCGGCCCGTTTTCCTATCAACTAAACCAGCAGGGATGCCTGCGTTTGACGGCGCTCGAGCACCTCGACTACCGGGTGTATCGATTCATGAGCATCCCGGGTTCCGAGCGCATCGCGCTCAACCGCGATGCGGAGGGCGGCCATGCCCAGATCGCCTCGTTCCTGCAGCGCGGCTACATCGACACGCTCATCGACAAGGCGGGGGAGGATGATTCTTTTGACTGGCTGCCCGAGGAGCGCATGGGCGAGCTGTTCCGCAGCATCATCAACGGCTCCGAGAAGATGAAGGCCTTTGACAAGCCAACACTCAACTCGCTCAAAAGCGCCATCCACGACTATTGCCACTCAGCCTCAACCGCAGGTCTCGATGCGCAGCGCCGCAAGCGCCTGGAGGATGCCGTCGACGGCATGGAAGACGCGATTCTCTTCAACAAAGAGGTGCTGAATCAGATTCTCACGCGCATCGACGATGAGCGCCTCGGCCGCGCCATGGCGCGCGACGACGTGTACCCTGCGGTCAAGGACCGCCTGCTCAAGAGTGCCAGCATCAAGGAGCGCCTTGATGAGGAGCGCTATAAGCTCGAGCGCGAGATGGAGGATGTCCGCACGCGCCGCAACACCCTGCTCAAAGAGGAGGCCGATGCCAAAGAGGCATGCAGCCGCGCTCGTGAGGAGGAAAGCCAGGCTCGCGCCAACGCCGAAAAGACCATCGCCGACGCCCTGGCAAAAAGACGGGGCGAGATCGAGCAGCTTGACGCTTGCATTACTGAGCGCGAGGCATCGATAAAGGACGCGCAGGACCGCTACGAGCGCGCGGTGCACAGCAAGCTTGCCGTAGAGGAGCAGATCGACCGCATCCTGGCAAATCTCAACAACGAGGCCACTGCAACGGGCAAGATCTTGGAGAACGAGATCCTGCGCAAGGTGGTCCGCGCGGTAAACGACTTGGAGCTCGACGAGCGCCAAGAGGGGGCTTCCGCGCCGCTGCTCGTCCCCGTCCGTGGGGATGCGGACTCGATGACCCCCGGCGAGCTGGTCGAGGAGATCTCGAAGCGCATCACAAAGATGGGTGGCCGGTCCGTGAGCCGCAACGAGGCGGTGAACATGGTCACGTGCCTCATGCAGGGCTACATCACCACGTTTGCCGGAACGCCGGGTACGGGCAAAACGAGCATGTGCCGTATCCTTGCCGGTGCCTTGGGCCTCACCAGCAACAACCCCGACCTCTCCCGCTTCACCGAGATCGATGTGGAGAACGGTTGGACCTCGTACAAGGATTACATCGGTTACCACAACCCCATTGCCAAGACGTACGAGAAGACCATTCCGCAGGTGTTCGACGCCATGAAGCGCCTGTCTGCCGAACGCGCCGGCGAGGGCGATATCGCTCCCTATCTGTTCTTACTCGATGAGGCCAATCTGTCGCCCATCGAGCATTACTGGGGGCCGTTCATGCACGCGTGCGACACGTTCCGCACGTGCGGCGGCAAGCTCGCCTTGGGGCGTGAGGAAGACTGGCGCCTCCCCGGGCACATGCGGTTCTTGGCGACGGTGAACTACGACCACACCACCGAGGCGCTCTCGCCGCGTTTCTTGGACCGCAGCTGGGTCATCACGCTCAAGGCCCCTAACTCCATGGATGAGCTGGGTTCTCTTGATGTCGATGATGCATTTGACCAGGTGATTCCCTATTCGTATGGCCAGCTGCTCAAGGTCTTTGGCGGCACGGGCACAGAATTCGAGGATGATGCGCTCGACATGCTCTTCAGCACGCTTGCAAACGTTTGCAAGGACAACGGCATGCCCATCTCGCATCGCTCGCTGCTCATGATGCGTCGCTACATCTCCGCGGCAGCCCCGCTCATGTCCGCAGACGAGGTCTCGGGTGCGTACGCTCCTCTTGACTACGCCTTTGCGCAAAAGGTCTTGCCCTCAATCGCAGGGCCGCGCGAGGTTGTTGGCACGTTGGTGGACGAACTGCTGCGGGAGTCCCAGAGCCTCAAGGTGACCACCAGCCTGCTGGAGAACATAAAGAAGCACGGTGAGGACAGTGGCTACTACCAGTATTTCATCTAGGGTCATGCGCGTTTGCTTTACGGGCGTGAACCGGGATGTCGGTGAGCGGGCGGTTTTTGACCTTTTACCCGTTGACCAGGTGCCTGGCGGTGTCCGGTTGGCCGAGGGCGGTAGCGTGCTCGACGCCGCTACATATGAGCTGAGCTTGCATCTCGATTCGCATGTCGTGCCTGTGCGTGCCTTGATGAACATCAGCGGTGGGGAGTCCATGGAACTCGTATGCACCAAGGTGGCCCTCGTTGAGGGGGAGGCGAATGTCGCCTCGTATCGTATGTCGCTGGTCGATCGCCGGCATCCGGACAAGCACGACGACGCCTTCCAGTGCTTCAAGCTCGCGTACGGTTTTGCCCGCGTGGAGGTCGAACTGTATCTTGATGACGCGGCGGAGCCGTTGCTGCTGACCACGCAAGATATCCCATGCAGGTCGCAAAGTCACCTGGATTCCGCGAATGTCGAGGCGATGCTCGCCGACTTGCTCGATACAGACGACGTTCCCTCGAGCTGGATGTTCGGCTGCGCGCAGGGAGGGTCCGGCCCCTTTGCGATTTTGGACGGGTACGTTGCGGAGCATTCGGCGCGGTCGCTCGTGTCGATGTCCGACCTCATCGGACGTGTTCTCGATGAATATGAGCGCCAAGCTGGTTTCTTTCGCTTTGGCGCGCAAAGCCGCATTGTCCAGCGTGGAAAAACGGTCCCGTTGGGAGCTGTGCGCAGTGCAGGCCGCAATGAGCTCACGTGGCTCGCGCGCAATACCGGCGTCCTCATCGAATGCCCTGAGCGCGAGGGGGTCTATCTCAACGGCGGTTGGTATCTGCCGCGTAAGGTCGAGACCTCGGTGAAGGTGAAGACCTTCGACAGTTACGAGAACCAGCGCGTCCTGGGCTTTTTGGGCGAGATCTCCCGCGTTGCGGCCCTGCTGCGCTCGATGCTCGGCAAAGCGTCGGGGGAGGTACAGTCGATCGAAGAGCGCCTGCGCGGTATGACGGGCGATGGCTCGGTGATGCCGGCATTGGCGATCGTGCGTGCCTACGCCGACCGCGAGCGGCGGTTCTTGAGCCAGCTTGACGGGCATGTTTCCCGTGCCCGCTCCCTGCAGCGCCTGTATGCGTCGTTCATGCCCGACGTCCAAGGGGTCTTTGGCTACACCCTTCGACGCACCAAGGTCTTTACCGAGATTCATCCGTACATGCGCTTGTATGGGTTCATGCGCGAGTGGCTCGGGTTTGGTGACTTCTCCCTGGCCAAGGAGGGCGTTGCGCTTCAAGCGGCGAAGATGGACAAGCTCTACGAGTATTTCGTGCTTCACCGCATGCTCGTTTGGCTGCATGCACATGGCTTTGCGCCTGTCGGCCTCGAGGCGGAGGCCATACGTTGCGGGGTGTATGAATCGGAGGGGTTCTTTAAGCCGGAGACCGGCGTCGCGACCATATACGAGCTCGAGCGTGCCTCGGAAGAAGGCAGGGTGAGGGTCAAGCTCTACTATCAGCCCATCATACGCGGCAGCATGGTTGAGGAGGAGGGCATCGCGCTTCACAGGCTTTCGTATGGTGAGGGCGCGCGATCGCAGAATTACTGGACGCCTGACTATCTGATCGAGTTGACCACCCCGGAGGGAGCGCATTCGTACCACGTGATGGATGCCAAGTATCGCCGTGCGTTCGATTTGATTGACGGGTATCCCAAGCACGGCGAGTTGGCAGAGTGCGTGCATAAATACCGAGTTGACGTGATGGGCTCTGCCGGGGAGCGGGTCTCATGTGTTTGGCTGGTCGCCGGCAAGAAAAAGGGTGCGGACGTGCATTACGCCGAGTCGTCCCCATGGGCGGTGTCGATGGGTGTTGGCCCGCGTTCGGGCGTGGCAACGCTTACCGTTGGGCAAGACGGGCTCGACACGGTGTTCGCGGAGGTGTTCCGCGGCGTCGGCGGCTTGGTGGGTGAAGGCAACTCGCAAGGCGGACGGACCGATGGGGCTGGCGAGACACACACGGACTCCGACTCGTACAACCCGTCGTATGCGGCAGGTTCCGAGAGTGATGCCGCCGATGGCGAGGCGTACGTGGTTCTTGAGCCGGCACATCATGAGAGCGCGCATCGCGAAGAGGGCTCTGCTCCCGAGGCGGATCTCAAGCGCGAGCACTCGGATGTGGAGGAGGCCCCGGTCACCGGTGCGAACGCGGCGGAGGACGAGGGCCCAGCAGAGAGTGCAGACCCCGTGGTAGATGCAAGCGCTGGGGACGCCCCCGACCCCTCAACTCCCAAAGAACCTAGCGACCCCGCGGAAGTCGAGGCGGGCGCAGAGGGGGAGCGGCGCGGGCGCAAGCGGCACAAGCCCAAGCGCGCGGCGGAGAAGTCTCAGCCTGCGCAGCCGGCGCAAAAAACGGTCAGGAAGGCGAATCTGCCCAAGCGCAAGCCCGAAAAAAAGCGGGCCAAGCGCTCGCTCTTCGATTTGGATGACGCCACGCGGGAGAGCGTCGGGTACATCATGGGGCATGTCGACGATCCAGGGTTACCGTTCAGCATCAAGTGGGCCCAACAGCACCTCGGCCTTGATCGCCCCCTGCTGCGCAAGCGCAAACCGGAGGGTCGCGAGGCAGGGTTTTATGAGCCCATGCTGTTCAACGATGAGGAGTGCTGGCTGTACACGCATTGGACCCCGGTTCAAAAGAACAGGGTGAAGATTGTCGCGCGGACTATGGAGCGCAAGGAGAGCGAGGAGGAGTTCGGAGATTCGGACGCGTAGATATGAAGTGCTAATTCTTGCAGTCCTACACTGCAAGAGACGTACGTGCTCGGCATGGAAATGGCTGCTCGACGATTGATGCGGGCAGACCGGTGCTCGCGTTTCGACGTGATGTGCCAGTGGGCCGCCTGCGTCCATGGGGTGCAAGATTTGAAGAAAACGGCCGCCCGTGTGTGCACGAGCGGCCGTCCTACGTGCTGCTCGCTCCGCTTCTAAAGCGCCAGCAGCCCTTGCTCAAAGGCGTTGGGGAAGAGGAATTTGCGGTGTTTGGGATTGCCACGCTTGTCGGTCCCCAGCACGACCTCGATAAAGCCGTTCTCACGATCAATGTCGATCACCTCACCGTGGCCGAACGCCTTGTGGAACACCGTGGCGCCTGGTTCGAGCGCGGCGAGCTTCGCATCCGTCACCGCGGGCGGCTCATGCCAGTCGAGCTTGGTTTCCTCGGGATAGCCCGCAAGCCACCATCCGGCACGGCCTGCTGTGGCCTTGCTGCCACGGAAGGTGAACTCGAAGCGCGCGCCGCGCTTTGCGAGCGCGTCCATCGTTCCATCGAGTTCTCCGCCGCCGATCACCCAGAGGTTGTCAGCGTTGGAACCGCGTAGGTCGACGTACTTGAGGCTTTGTTCATCCAGGGCGTCGACGACCCAGTCGCGCCGCTGCACACTGGCGGCCGCGCCGGCTGTCGGGGTCGTCGTCGCGACGGCCGCGGCACCACTGGATGTGCCTGCCGAGGACGCATGTGCCGACGGTGCGCTTGTGGGTGCTGCAGCCGCGCGCACCGGGGGTGCCGTCGCTCTCGTACGCGTCGCCGTCGCTGCGACCGCGCCGCCGTTCGCCCGCATCAGGCGCCCGCTCTCGTCCAGACGCGTGTCCTGTCGAGCCATTTCCTCGAAATCCTCTTTGGTCAGAGAGGTGTCGAACAGGCCCACACGCGCGTCGTAGCTGTGCTTCTCGATGCCGGTGTAGGAAAGACTCGCGTCCTCGTAGCGACGAAACTTGTACACCGCGTCGTTCATCACGGAATCGCGGAACACGCCGAGCGATACCAGTAGCTCGAAGTCCCTCACCGAGAGACCCGTGACCTTCTTGAACAGGCCGGGTTCCAACTGCGTGATGACCTCTTTCAGGCTCTGCTCGCGGTAGTCGGTGAGGTACATGAACACGGGGATGCGCGTGGCGAACTTGATCAGCTTCTCCTGAATTTGCTTGCGTTTGCTCTTGAATTCCTTCTCCTCTTCGGAGAGCTCCTTCTTCTCCTTCTTGCTGAGCTCGCCACCCTCCTTCTTGACCTTCTTGACGTGCTCGGACTTGTTGATGATGGTCTCGATGTCGTCGTTCAGGCTGCGGAAGCCTTCGATATTGCTGAGGGCGCGCATGGCCTCGGCGTTCTCGAGCAGGCGGCGTAACGTGTCATTGTCAACGTTGACCAAAAGCGCGCTTTCCCAGCGGCGCGCCAGCAGGGTGGCGGAGGTACCTGCCATGGCGATATCCAGGATGTCTGCCGCGTTCACCTCGCGCATCGCGCTGCCGTCGTAGGCGAGCACGGGCAGGAACTTAATGAAGTCCGCGACCTTCTTCTCGGGGCTCGGCTCTTCCACGGAGAGCTGACAGCTGTAATCGGACACCATGGCGAGCGCGCGGTCGAGCGCGAAGTCGAATACGTAGCATTCCTGCTTGATCACCTGCATGTGCCCGTCCTCGTCCTTGGCGGTCCAAGGGCTCTGCACGCGGAAAGCCGTTTGGAAATACGTTTCGGGGCTCTTGAGGTTGCGTAGCATGAACACACCGGTCCACGGGCGGATGGTCACGCCGGTGGTGAGCTTGCCACAGGAGAGGGTGATGGTCTTGGTTGCCAGCGGGTCCCCCATGGCGCGGCGCACGGGCTCGACGGCCTCAAGACCGATGCCCGCGTCGGAACCCGCCGCCACGAGCACCTGGTAATCGTGATAGAAAACGTTCTGGCGTTCGGCCAGCAGGTTCGCCATGGCATGGCACGACGCCACGTTGGGCAGGAACCACAGGGTATGCGTGAGATTTGCGAGCAGCGCCGCATGGCTGAAGGGCAGCACTGGCTTCTGTGCGCCCATCTTGAGCTCGTCGGTGGTGGTCTCGGCCAACGCGCCGCGGATCAGGTCGAGCCACTTCTGCACGTAGTCCTTGTATTTGAACTGCGCCTCGGCGCCCTCGCCGACAGCGGAGAAGAACACGTTGAGATCGAACTCGTCGAACTCTCCCGCGCGGGCCACGCGGGAGATGGAGTCGGGCACCTTGTAGGTCATGAAAACCATGCGGGAGAGGGCCGCATAGGGATTGGGCTCGAATGGGTGCGTGCGCGCCCACTCCTGCTTGGCCTGCTGCTCGTCGGAGTAGGTCCAGTTGAAGATCCGGTCCTCGATGAACTCGCCGCTGGTCAGTGCGCGGAAGGGCGTGCCCGAGAGGTAGAGGTAGCGGTCCGCCTGAATGGGCAGCCAGGTCTCATCGAGGCTGTTGCCCGTGGAGGCGGCATCAACTTCCTTTTCGGTGGATTCGACGACGTCGTCCTCGTCCGCCGGCTTGGCGAAGAGCTTTTGCGCGCTGTCGCGCCATGCGCCGAAGTGGTACTCGTCAAAGGCGACGAGGTCCCAGTGCTCCAGGTGGACCCACTCGTTGCGCGGCTTGATGGCGCCGGTGGCGCGGTCAACGCCCAAGAAATCCTGGAACGAGCCGAAGCACACGATGGGGCGCGAGGGGTCGCATTCCTCGTAGGTCATGGCACCGCGAGAGATGAATTGCCAGCCCTCGAAGTCGATATGGCTCTCCAGGTCCTCACGCCAGGCATCCTCCACGGCGGGCTTGAAGGTGAGCACGAGCACGCGCTTCATGTTCATGCGACGGGCGAGCTGGTAGGTGGCGAAGGTCTTGCCAAAGCGCATCTTGGCGTTCCAGAGGAACTTGGGTGCGTTGCGGTTGCCGGGCTGCTCGCAGGCACGGAAGTACGCTTCCGTTTTGTTGACGGCCTCGAGCTGCTCGGGGCGCATGGCAAAGTCCTCGGTGCGCTCGCGCTCGTAGCTGGTGCGGTCGCGAACTTGCAGCCAGGCGTTGCGCACGTCGGCCGGTGTGCAGCGGAACCACTCGCCGCCTACGTTCTCAAAGCCGTTGGCGGCAAGACGCTTGTGGACCGCGTGGTCCATAAAGGAGGAGCCGTCCGTGCGCATGGCGCTCTCGGCGAAGACAATCTCGTACGGCTTGCCTTCGCCCGGCTGGATGACGGGGAACTGCTGGGCAACGCGCTTTTCCACGTCGATCTCCGTATAGCCGACCTTGAGGAAATGCGCGTGGTCAGGATTCTTGTCGCGATACGCGTAGATGGAGGGCCGGACCTCCGGACGTGCGGGGAAGAAGGTGGGGCTAGGCATTTGCGTCACCGGGTTTCGAGGCGTCCCGAATGGTCGATTCGACGATTTCTATTTCTGAGGGAGTAAGCTCAAACAATTGATATAGGTCTGCGTCGGTCCACCTGCGTGTGAAGTCCATGTTTGGGACGAAACGGAAGCACTCGCGTGTGACGTTCAGTGATGAGATTGCTTGCCTTAGGAGAAATCTTGCAAATTTGCCTCGCAGGTATAGATCGAAATTGCGCGCTTCAATATCAGTGTGGAAAACCCCAATATCCAAGTAAGTTTCCGTGTTGATTTGACCGGGACCAATGATGCGAGTATCGGTGATTACGCGATAGCCATTTGAGGGGTCGGTATCAAGTTCTCCATTATTTGGAACAAGGCGTCCGATCAACACTTTGTATTCATCAATGAGCGAGGCGTTCCTGCTCACATCTTGTTTCGAGATGTACTGCAAGCCTTTACTGGTCAATATTTCGATGTCGCCTTCTGCACGCTGCTCTCTGCCGCGAAAATTGGTTGCAAAGCCAAAAGGGTTACGCGGCAGGGCGTGATCGCTCCACATATCGCTGGTCCGGGCAAGCACCTTTCTTACAATGGAGACGGCTATATTAGATCGAATGAGAACGGGATGTTCGTCAAGCATACGCTTCATGGTGTTTGATCGTTCGGGCTTCATGTTGATGATGGTGCAGGGTCCGAGATAGTCTCTATCCCAGAGGAAGTAGCAGATGCCTCCTGCGATATTTACGCCGTCGAAGCAGTCTTTACTTGATTCAAAGTCTATTAGCTTTCGCATTCTCCTATCAGATAGCATTGAGTCGCGGAAGTCTTTGAGCCCCTTGCCTCCTGCATACCATCGTGCGGGGATAATCATGCTGAGGTAGCGAGGCTTCAATTTGATGGACTGCTCTACGAAGTGCTGAAATATCGGGGCTGCGCTTACCCCATTGCCGCCATCGCTCAGCTGGTACGGCGGGTTACCGACGATGACATCGAACTTCATATTCAAAATCCTTTCTGGATCGTCGGTGTGGATGAATTCATACGCATAGGTTTCGAGCGCGGCGTCACGGTCGTATTCGGCGTTTGAGGCACCGCAGTATTTGCAGCGGTTGTTCACCCACGTGTGTTGGATGGTGCGATGACGCACGTTGCCCTCGGAACTATCGAACTCCGCAACGCTGAAGCGCCCGTTGGGGAACTTGCTGCAGTACAGGCTGCGGCGCGCAAGCAGGCTCGTGAGTTCGGTGATCGCGATGCCATAGAGCTGCTCATGCATGATGTGCTCGACGCGTTCCTGCAAGTCGGGGTACGCGTGTTCAAGCCCCTTGATGAATCGCTTGGCCGCTTCGCGCAAAAACACGCCCGATTTACAGCATGGGTCCAAGATCTTGATGGTGGGGTCGCTCCAGATCTCGGGCGGCAACATGTCCAACACGTCGTTGGCGAGCTCCGGCGGCGTGAAGACCTCGTCGTTGCTCAGGTTCGCCAAGCAGGTCAAGACGTCGGGGTTGTACGTCTTCTCAAGCAGGCTAGGCATAGCGCTGCACCTCCCAGTAATTGGTGAGGGGGTATTCCTGTATCGCGGAGGGGATGTACGCATCGATTTCGGCGTCGTATTCCCAGTCGGTGTGTGAGCGGACGTTGCCCGTGTCGGGCTGCTCATCGGCGAACAGGGAGAGGGTCTCGCCCTTATCGGTGTTGCCGTCGAGCAGCTCGCTCAGCAAAAAGTCGCGGCGCTTCACCTTGTCGCCCGTCACGAGCGACCATTCGGCAAAGGTGATGGGTTCGCCGTTGGAGTCTTTGAGGGTGAGGGCGTCGCCGCACAGGATGTTCTTGTCCAGCAGGTAGCGGATCGCCTCGAGGAACAGCGCGTCCGGCTTCTTGATGGCGCGCTTTGCCTCAGCCTCGACGATTCCATACAGGCGCTCGCGGCATTCCTCGGCGTTGTCCTCGAGGATGTCTACGCCGTATAGGCTGCTCACGGCCACGAAGGCGTAGCGCATGTAGTCGTCAGGGCTCTTCTTGTATTGCCGTGCAACCATGGCGAGTTTCCGTCTTAGCACTTCAGCGAGGAAGTTCCCGTTGCCGCAGGCCGGTTCCAGAAAGCGGGACTCAATGCGCTCGGTCTCCTGTTTGACCATATCGAGCATCGCGTTGACTTCGCGCTCATTGGTAAAGACCTCTCCGTGCTCCTGCACCCTCTTGCGAGATTTGACTTGCTGAGCCATAGAAGGGGTCCCGTCGACAATGTGGAATATAATCCACAACAGTCTAACCTTGAAACGAAATAAGAGGAACATAAACCACAGTGCGGAATATGTTCATCAATACGATTGCTGCCATGAAGAGTGACAGTGCGTACATAGCCATCCATCGAACCCTTGGCGTCAATGCCGCCCGAATCAGGGCTGAGAGGGGTCAGTCCCAGCTGTTCGTCGCCGACCGGTCGGGTGTGGATAGGTCTGCCTTGAACAAATTCGAAAGCGGAAAATACAATCCTTCGGTTGAGTGGCTCTGCAAATTGGCGGATGGCCTGGATGTTCCGATGGTTGAGTTCTTCTCGGGGCTGGAAAGCTCGGCGCCGGGCAAGATCGGCAAGTTCGATAGGGGCGAAGCGGAGAAGTAAGTCCTCTTATGGCCATTGCGGCGCACCCGTGGCATTCATATCGCCCAACCTTGCAAAGCTACTTTGCAAGAATTACGAAATCTTGCAGTTCCAGTTTGCAAGATTTGGAGTTGGCATGCCGTTCAACGCGCTTGTGCAAGAGAAGATCCTCGACTTCGAGGCGTTGGGCATTCCCGAGGTTTTCGACCGTTACGTACGTTTTGCGCCCATTCAAAAGCCCGAGCAGAATAATCTGGCGCAGGTGATCGTCGGTACGCGCCGCTGCGGTCTCCAGTCGCTGTACCTGGTCTTTTCCCTGGGTGACTTGAGCCGCTCGCTCGCCGACAATCCACGCTCAAGCTCAAAGGTCTATGCGGTAGATCCTGGCATGTTTACGGCCTTTTCCCGTGCGGCGAGGAGCAGGGACAGAGACTGGAGACCGCAGTGTTCAACAAGCTTCGCCGCGTTGCTCCTCAGGCGCGTTCGGGCTCGCTGGCGCGATTGACGTTTGAGCATGAGGGCAGCTTGCATGAGGTCGATTTTGTCATGGGGGATGCCTTGCTGGGCGATATGTTCGAGCTGGTGCAAGTGAGCATCGATTTGGCAAATCCCAAGACGCGGCGGCGTGAGCTAGCGGCTCTCGAAGCCGCAATGGAAAAGTACGGGGTGCGCGAATCGACGGTTGTGATGATGGACTCGGAAGAGACGGTTGAGATGAGCTCGGGGACCGTGCGGATCGTTCCGGCCTGGAAATGGCTGCTCGACGAATAAAAGAGCGAGATGAGCTCGTAGCTGGCAGGCGCTCAGGAAATCTAAGTGCCGCTTTATAAGATTTTTTGAAGTGACGTTGTATAAGTCCGTGCGGCTGGGTACTATTCAACGCGTACACAAACCGCATGGACCGCCGGCATGTGCCGGAGCCCAGCAAAAGGAGGAGACAAGCATGTCTTTGAAGCCGCTTGCAGATCGCGTTCTGATCAAGCCCGACGCCGTCGAGCAGAAGACCGCTTCCGGTCTCTATATCGCCAGCAGCGCTCAGGAGAAGCCCCAGCGCGGTACCGTCGTCGCCGTGGGCGCCGGCAAGATGAACGACCGCGGCGAGCGCATCCCGCTCGACGTTCACGAGGGCGACGTCGTGATCTACGGCAAGTTCGGTGGCAACGAGATCAAGGTCGACGGCGAGGAGTACCTGCTCATGCGCGCCGACGACATCTACGCCGTCGTCGAGTAACTTTCGCGACCCCGAGCCTCAATTGAGGGACTGTCCCCAAATTGAGGTGTCGGCTGCGGCACGCGACTCAGCCGCAGACGACAAACCACGACCTCAAATTGGGGGCTGTCCCTAAAGCGAGGTCCTGAGACGGATATGTAATTTGCACCCGTCCCTAATAACACATTTGGAGGAACATCAAATGGCTAAGAACATCACGTTCGACACCGACGCTCGCGCCAAGCTCGCCAAGGGCGTCAACACCCTGGCCGACGCCGTGACCGTCACCATGGGCCCCAAGGGCCGCTATGTCGCCCTGCAGCGCTCCTTCGGCGCTCCCATGATCACCAACGACGGCGTTTCCGTCGCCAAGGAGATCGAGCTCGAGGACAACATCGAGAACATGGGCGCCCAGCTGGTCAAGGAGGTCGCCACCAAGACCAACGACACCGTGGGTGACGGCACCACCACCGCCACGCTGCTGGCCCAGGCCATCGTGAACGACGGTCTCAAGAACGTCGCCGCCGGCGCCAACCCGCTGGCCATCCGTCGCGGTATCGACAAGGCCGTCAACGCCGCCGTGGCCGAGATGAAGAACCTCGCCAAGCCGGTCGAGACCAAGGAGCAGATCGCTTCCGTCGGCACCATCTCCGCTGGTGACGCCGAGGTCGGCAACAAGATCGCCGACGCCATGGACGTCGTGGGCAAGGACGGCGTCATCACCGTCGAGGATTCCCAGACCTTCGACATCACCATCGACACCGTCGAGGGCATGCAGTTCGACAAGGGCTATGTCTCCGCGTACTTCGTCACGGACAACGACCGCATGGAGGCCGTGATGAAGGATCCCTACATCCTCATCACCGACCAGAAGATCTCCAACGTCCAGGACATCATGCCCGTGCTCGAGGCCGTCTCCCGTGCCGGCAAGGGCCTGCTCATCATCGCCGAGGACATCGACGGTGAGGCTCTGCCCACCCTGGTCCTGAACAAGATCCGCGGTGCCCTCAACGTCTGCGCCGTCAAGGCCCCCGGCTACGGCGATCGCCGCAAGCGCCTGCTCGAGGACATCGCTATCCTCACCGGTGGCCAGGCCGCGCTCGACGAGCTCGGCATCAAGGTCGCCGACATCACCGCCGACATGCTCGGTACCGCCAAGAGCGTGACCATCACCAAGGACAACACCACCATCGTCGACGGTGCCGGCACCAAGGAGGCCATCGCCGACCGCGTGGCCGCCATCAAGGGCGAGATGGAGCACACCGAGTCCGAGTTCGATCGCGAGAAGCTCCAGGAGCGCCTGGCCAAGCTCTCCGGCGGCGTGGCCGTGATCAAGGTCGGTGCCGCTACTGAGACCGAGCTCAAGGAGATCAAGCACCGCGTCGAGGACGCCCTGCAGGCCACCCGCGCGGCCGTCGAGGAGGGTATCGTCGCCGGCGGCGGTGTCGCCTTCATGGACGCCCTGCCTGCGCTCGAGAACATCGAGATCTCCGATCCCGAGGAGCAGATCGGCATCGACATCATCAAGAAGGCCCTGACCGCTCCTGTGGCCACCATCGCCAAGAACGCCGGTTACGAGGGCGCTGTCATCGTTGACAAGGTCTCCGAGCTCCCCGCGGGCGAGGGCCTGAACTCCGCCAACGGCGAGTGGGGCAACATGATCGACATGGGCGTGCTCGACCCGGTCAAGGTCACCCGCACCACCCTGCAGAACGCCGCCTCCGTGGCCTCCCTCATCCTCATCACCGAGGCCACCGTTTCCGACGTGCCCAAGAACACCCAGCTCGAGGACGCCATCGCGGCCGCTACCGCCGGCGCCCAGGGCGGTGGCATGTACTAAGCCGTAAGGTTTAGATAACTCACCGGAATCCCCCGGCGGCCCCTTGGCACCCAGAAGCGGTGCGAAGGGGTCCGCAGGGGGATTTTTTTATGGCTGATGCGATGGCAGATACGGTTCCCCCGCGTCTCTACCGCCCTAAAGGCCTCTCGGAGGAGTAGACTCGAGGGGTGTGTATATGACGCGGGCGCTCGGGGCCTCGCGCCTTTTGCTGGAAAGGAGCATCGGTATCATGACGAAGATCGCGGTTTTGGGCGGCGGCAACGGGGCGCATGCCGCCGCGGCGGACCTCACGCTGAGGGGCTTTACGGTTAACATGTATGAGGACGAGCGGTTCGCCCCCAACATGCAGCAGGTGTTCGGCACCAAGAAGATCGAGCTTTCGGGCGCCGCGGGCACCGGTACGGCCGAGCTCGCCATGGTCACGAGCGATCTTGCCGCCGCCATCGAGGGTGTCAAGGTCATCCTGGTCGCGGTGCCTGCGTTCGCGCATGCCGCGTATGCGGAGAAGCTCGCAGAGGTCGTCACCGCCGGCCAGATCGTGCTCGTGCTGCCGGGTACCTTCGGGTCTCTCATGTTCTGGAAAGCATTCAAGGCCCACGGCGTCGAGGGCGTCTGCGTGGCCGAGAGCCACACCCTGCCGTACGCCACCCGCCTGCTCGGCCCCGGCGCCTCGCTGGTCATGAGCCGCTTCGACCCGCTGAAGGTGGGCGTCATGCCCGCCTCCCGCACCGACGAGGTCATCGCGGCGCTCGACGGCGTCTTTCCCGGCATCGAGGCAGTGGAGAGCGTCGTCGCGTGCGGCCTGTCCAGCCTGAACCCCATCATCCACGTGCCGGGCTGCATCCTGAACGCCGGTCGCATCGAGTACGCCCAGGGCGATTTCCATTTCTACACCGAGGGCTTCACCGATTGCGTGGCTCGCCTGACCGAGGCCATCGACGCCGAGCGCATCGCTCTGCTCGATGCCATGGGCTACGAGTCCGATATCGCGGCGCACGGCATCGGCGGCGCGGTTGAGACCGACTCCATCAAGGAGGCGATCGCCGGCGATCCCAACTTCGCCAAGATCACCGGCCCGGCGAACCTCAAGAACCGCTATTACTCCGAGGACATCCCGTTCGGCATCGCGACGTGGGCCAAGCTCGCCCGCCTCATCGGCGTGCCCACGCCCGTGATGGACTCCCTGGTGAGCTTGGGCGGCGTGCTGCTCGAGAGCGATTGCTGGGAGGGTGGCCGCTCCATGGCCGAGCTCGGCATCGAGGACATGGATCTCGAGGCGCTGCGCGCGTACCTGATCGAGGGATAGCGCGAGGATAGGCGTTCCTGCCGACCCGCATGCCTAAAGAAAATGCCCCGCGGCCCATCGGAACCGCGGGGCATCGCTGTATGAGTTGCGCTGCGCTCCTACGCGAAGAACAGCTCGGAGAGGGTCATCGGGTCAACGTACTCGCCGTCCTTGTAGACGCGCATGTTGCCGGAGGCGATCTCGTCGATCAGGATGACGTTGCCGTCGGCGTCGTTTGGTGACCAGCGGGTCGCCCAGCTCGTCGTTCTTGAAGGTGGTCTCAACGTAGGACGGCAGGTCGTCGCCCTCGTTGCAGTACTGCTTATAGCGGCGGTAGAAGGAGCCCACGGCCTTGTTGCGGCAGATGACCTCGAGGCCCTCGCCAAAGACCTTGGCGGGCAGGACCTCCATGGTGGTGTCGTCGAGGTTGGCGGACACGTAGTGGGTCTTGATGCCGGCGGCGTTGATCTTCTCGAAGAAGTAGATGGACATGCGCAGGTTAACGTCGCCCACGCCCTCGATGGTGAGGCCGACCGCGTTCTCGCCCGGATCGAAGACGCCGTCCTTGCCGGTGCAGTCGTCCTTGAATTTGAGCAGGTAGTTGCCGTTCTCGAGGGCGAACACGTCCTTGGTCTTGCCGGAGTACACGAGTTCCTTGGTCATGGCGGTAAGTCCTTTCACACAGCGCCGCATGCTTTGACGGTGTGAGTGTACAGCATCGTCAAGGTGCCTAATAAGGTCATGCGCAAACTGATTTATTGTTACAGAAAGATTATGCATGGGTGTCATTTTGGCGAACATAGCATGCTCGAACATCGCGTGGTGGGAAGCGTGTTTA
>PPYF01172052.1_pt1 | contig 17645 bp, 26 predicted proteins | sample 1559871 | NCBI WGS metagenome assembly PPYF01 (sample SAMN08240021, study PRJNA423297) | Human gut metagenome, whole genome shotgun sequencing project.
TGAACGGACCGGTCTCGAAAACCGGAGTAGGGGCAACTCTACCGGGGGTTCAAATCCCCCTCTCTCCGCCACTATTCAAGCAGTTACAACCCTTCCTGTCAGTGACTCATATCTCATTGAGAAAATGTGAGAAAATCTGATGAGAATATTTCCTCTTCATCTTGGCGTTGTTGTCCATAAAATCTACATAATCTTGATGCCTTCATGCAAAAGCATGGAGTGATGTTTAGCCAATAATGCTCAAAATTCCAATACACTTGATGTTTTCATCAGGTGCTATAGAATCATTTATAACTAGGCTTTTTATACATTTTTTTGTAGGAATGGGACATTTATGAGCTTTGCACTTCTATGGTATGAACTGCGTAACTTAGGCAGCTATGGTGAGGATGGGGGCTTTATCGACCTTCGGACTACGGCTAAAGATTCCAAAACACAACTATGGGCTGATGTTCATGGTCAAAAAGTAAATTTAATTACTGCTATAATGGGAGCAAATGCTTCTGGTAAAACTACTCTTTTAAAACCTTTATCTTTCCTAACATGGTTGTTTTGGTCTATACCTGCTAAATTAAGCGATCAACTCTATCTGAATATAAATCGAACTACTCCTGAACCTGGTTTAGTCAAAGTTGGGTTTGTCTTTAACGGAAAAGTTTATACTTATGAGATAGAGGCTTGGGAAGGGTTTATTGCTTATGAAAAATTATTTGTAAAAGGTAATAACAATAAAGATACTTACATTTTTAAACGTGAAATGGATCCCGTGTTATCCTTCCAGGGGATGACTGAAGATGAGCTTGTTATAAATAACGATAAAGACGCAGAAAAGATTTTAAAACTTGTTAAGTATAACTACGTTGAAAAAAGAGAGTTGTTTCCTTTTGGAGGTGTTGAGGCTAAGAGGACTCCCGCGAACACAAGTATAATGTCTGCTGCGCGTAGGATTGGTGTCAGTTTAGCTGCAGATATTGCTGAGGCCATTAGCTGTACAACTAATGTCAGTGCTGCAGGTAGATTGCTTTATAGCGAACAGATTATGGCAAATGCTTGCGAGTTTCTCTATGAAAATAGAGACGTCTTTCTGCAGTTAAAAAAAATAATAAGAGGATGGGATCTGGGACTAAGCGATATTACTATTGAGTTAAAAAAAGAACAAGATAGCAATGGTAGAGAAGAGGAATATTACGTTCTTTATGGTGTACATGAGAGAGAGGATGGTGAAACATATGATTTACCTTTCACTTTGGAATCTGCAGGTACCAGAAGCGCCTTTCTGCGCTTGCAACAAATTTTACAAAGTTTGCAGGAAGGAAAAACTTGTTTTATTGATGAGTTAGGTGATGATTTGCATCCTCATATGGTAAAACCAATACTGGAACTATTTGCCGGAAGAGATACTAACCCTCATTGTGCTCAGTTAGTTTTCACTTGTCATAAACCTGAGTTAATTAATTATTTAGGTAAATATAGAGTTATTATTTGCGAAAAAAAATACAACAAAAGTGAATGTTTTAGATTAGATGAATTCCCGTCTTCTGAAGCGAGAGTCGATGATAATCTTGCAGCTAAGTACTTAGCTGGTACATTTGGAGGAGTACCAGATTTATGAGTAGAAAAGCTAGGAAAGTCAGAGGAGTTCAGCAAACTAGATTGATCATGTGCGAGGGCATTACGGATAAAAGATTCGCTGAACGTCTAAAACAAATCTTTAATAAAAGAGGGAACGGTGTTTCTGTTCGAATTGATGAGGCAGGCGGCGGTGGTCCAAAATCTGCGATTATGGCTGCTATAAATCATGCTGGGCAATTTGATAAGAAGTATGTTTTTATTGATTCCGATCTACCTATTCCTGCAGATGCACTTGCTGCAGCGAGAAGGAAGGACATGTTGATTATCATGTCAAAACCTCTTTGTCTTGAAGGATTTTTGTTGAGACTGATGGGACAAGCGTGCGAAATAAATGATTCGAAGCATGCAAAATTGATTTTCAATCAGACATATGGTTTGGTTAATGGTGTTAGCCAAGCTTGGTATGAGGAGTACATAACTCATGAACATCTTATTGTAATAATGAATGACCAAGATCATGAGTGTTATAATACTATTTGTCAATTGTCATCTACTTTTGAACTGGTTGATTAATGTCATCATTGAAATAATGGCACTACATGAGTTGATGTAGTGCCTTTAATTAATTTGCTACTTTTTAGTAGACGTTTTATTAATGTTTAACGTAGGTGTTATTTTTACTTTTCTATCATAGATTAAAACTTGCGATTCACTTTTATGACCACTAAATAACTGTTTATCTTTTCCCGACCCCTCGTAATCAGAAATTCCCTTGGCCTTGAGATCATGAAACGTGCAATCCAGAGGTCTTCCAAGATAGTTGGCTGCCGCTGCTCTTGCTTTTCGCCATGCCTCGTTAAACCCCTTGTAAGAGTAACGCTCCCCATACATGGTTTTAATAACTGACCCCGTTTCCCCCCACGACCTGCAAATATCGACTGCCGAGCGCAGGCGATCTGTCCACGCTTTGATCTGCTTAACTCCCGTCTTGCCTTGCTGAATAAAAATTCCCTTATCCATTATCTGCGGCCAGTCCATTTTCAGGACATCGGATACCCTTGCTGCACACAAATAAGCTATTTCCATTGCGGCTTTAACCGGCTCACTGGCGTGTTCATAAATCGCCAGGTATTCTTCATCTGTGATGTAGCGATCACGCTGTGGTTTGGGGAACTTGTCCACACCAACACATGGATTACCAGGAACGAAGCCGCGTTGATAACCCCAGCGATAAACGCGAGACATCGAGCTGTGTTCATGGTTGGCCTGGACACGGCTTTTCTTTCCTCTGGCATCCATGTATCGTCTGACATGTTCTGGCTTAATGGCTTTAGCCTCAGCCTCACCGAAAACGGCCAGCAGATATTTTTCATGTGCCAGATAGTCTTTCTGTGTTCGCGGGGCCAAATCTGCATAATCCGTGCTGTTGAGGAACTTCTTCCACAATTGGGAGAAGGTAAGAATATTTTTCCTGCCTTCAACCACCTTCTCGAAAGCGATCCATACCTCTGATTTTGAGGCGCCGGCAGGTGCCAGTTTTTCTGTTGTTCCACCTGGTTTCCAGTAGTAACCAGAAGGGCGAAAGAAAACGCCCTTTGGCATCCACTCGTTACCGGGTGCGCGTTTGCGACCCATAATTTCACTCTATTGCGTTAAAGTTCATGCCCGGAGTGGGCAGGGACCCTGCTGGTGGATTTAATCTGAATGGATGATTTATATGATACCAGGTCGTTTTAACTGCACCGTCCCGGCGTTCAATGAAATAAATACCATTCTGGGTTAATACTTCTTTTTGCCGAGCCTTCTGTGGTGATCCAGTAGCTTCAGCAAGTTCATCATCAGTCAGGAAGCGATCGCTCATGAGTCGTTCTCCACTTAGCCCGGCTGCACCCGGGCTGTAACATCAAATATCAGTGCTGGTGGCTGAATGCAATGGTGATGCAGCGAGCATCTTCTGATAAGCAGCATCCATTGCTGTAAATGAATCCGTTAACCCAAGCAGGAGAAGCATCGCTGCAGTCAGTTCTTTTGGTACCAGCGCATAGCCATCCGGAATTAGTCTTCACACTGCTAATTGCAGTTGCATGTCGAACCGGTCACGTTGCTCACAGTACGCAAGAGAGCCGGGACTGTTGTACGATTCAATGCGCTCAACCATCAGCGCGGCGCGTGTCTCTTTGCTGGCAGGCGCATAAGCTCCTGACCATGCTTTATCAATGCCGATATTGCGGGCGACGTTCGTGCTGTCAGCGCTGGCTAACGGTAATTTTGTGAATATCAGCGGGTTTAGCATGCGCAATCCGTGGAGTTTCGTAACCGGCTGGCCGTGCTCATCAATCACGTGGTGAATCAGGTTTTTCATTCTTGCGACGGCAAGGTTTGGGCGCTTGACGTCATAGTCACCGCATGAACCAATTGCGACACGCGGATACTCGTAACAGAGCCTTATAAAGCGCTCGTCGCTCTCATTCATGTGCCAGACCGGAACGCCAAAAAATTCACCGTGCGGCCATTCGTCAAGGAGCGATTCGTTCTCATCCTCTCCACCGTCGATGACGTCCGGGATAATGGCGAAGTCAAATCCAGGATGGTTCTTCCAGCGCGCAACAAACTCGTAGTAATCGCTCCAGTCGATTTTGTTCTTGCCAGCTGCTTTCCACGCGGTGAATGCGCCATTGTCCAGGGCAAAAGACTGACAATATTCAGCGGCCAGATTTATCTGTCCGGAGTGCGCAAAACTGATGAACGCATGGCGCGCTTTCCACGCCTTTAGAGCGCACGTATCAGGAGTAATAGGCCCGCCATGATAGTGGATCATCACACCCTCTTAACTGGAGTCATGTCGCGTAACTCTCTCTGTGCTTCAAGCAGATGCATGTTGCAGCGTGTTTTGGTGTGACGTTCAACAATGCGGTCACATTCTTTAGCCCAACTCGTTACGTCCTCACGAAGTACAGTGTTTTCAATAGCCAGTGCATTACGCTGTTCCATTGATTCACATAGTGCATCGCAGGTTGTAGCGAGACGTGTAGCCAGTTCATTCATCAGTTGAGCAGAGGCTACTGGCAGATATTTAGCAGCGGTACGAGCTGCATCTATCAGTTGCTCTCTGGTCATGCGTGGTTGTAACTCAGTGACGTTTTTTGAGGTCGTCATGGTCAGTTTCTCCGTGTTATATGCGCGCTGCACCGCGCTGAATTTTGGTTGCACGAATCCCTCGCCATAAGGCGAATAAAAGTTTTGGTTTCGTTTCAATAAATGCCCCATCCAGAGGCACTTAGTGCAACGGGCGACTGCCATCGCCAGTTCGTTTCTCCACAAAACAGACAAGAGCACCTGCGGCTGCAACCGCCCGGGTGGATTGGGTTATGAGCCCGTCGCCCGGTGATGCCCTTGTCTGTTTCGTAAAAAGGGCGGTACCAGAAGGACTGATGGAAAACTGGAACCGCCAACACTACACACAGCAATTTATTGCCTGTCTTTTCACCACATCAGGCGGTGGACCCTGCTATTCCCCAACAACAAGGATTCAGTTAATCTGATTATTCCCTACAGCAATAAGAGTATTTATAGTGATAGCTGAACTGTCGGCGGCTATGGCCGCCATAAAGGAGACCGCTGGTCTCGCGAGAGTCATTAATGACGCGAAAACGGATGCTGAAGTTAAAGCGGCAACTATTGAACTCCAGAGTAAATTAATCACGCTTCAGGCAGAGTGCTTCTCCCTTGGTGATGTGATCCGTCTACGTGATGAAGAAGTTGTCCGTCTCAAAAATGTGATCACTGAATATGAGAGTTTTGAAAAGAAAACAGAAGATTTTTTCCTCGATAGATTTGAAACTGATGCTTTAGTCTATTCTGAGAAAAAAGTGATCGGAGGAGAGGAAACACTCATCCATTACTGTTCTCAATGCTTTAATCAAAGGGTTATATCGATACTACAGCCAAGTTCTCAAACATTTTATGATGCTGCACGAGAACAACATTATACGCAGTTGCATTGTCAAAAATGCGATGCTGTTTATGGCAAAAACAAAATGCATTTTAAAGAATTGAATTACGGCAGCACCGTAAGTTGGGAATAACCAGATTGTTAAAGAGCGAAGCGTCCGATGGGCGCTTTTTTGTTGCCTGCGAATCATCCGGTCATTCATACGCCACCGGCGGCTACTTCGTGGGCGTCCTGCCTGTTCGCTGTTGATGGAATTAATATGTACCAATAGTTCAATTGTGTAAAGTACCAAAAGTACACTTTATTGTCTTTCATGACTCAACTTATTGTTAATTAATGGATTTTATTTATTTTAAGGTCGTTGTTATGATTAAGTAATCACTACAAAGAGGAATGGTAATGGATCGCGACGAACTGGAAGAAGACCGTGCAGCATTCATCGCCGACGAGATTGGCGGCGTGGTTATTCAGTTAATTATTGATGGCGTTGAAATCAATCGGGACAACATCGTTGACTATCTGGAGGCCAAGCGCAGGGCGGTAGGGAATGTGATCCACAAGGGGATACTGCGCGATTCAGCTGCAATGGTGAGGAAAGGGCAATAAAAAACCCGGCGCGGTGGCCAGTTTTTGTTGACCACTACACCAAATGAAGATGGCGGTTATTGAGATAACAGTGACTGCTATGAAAAACAGAACCTCTCTCAATTCCCCTCCCTTACTTCAATGGCAAACCACACCAAAGCTCGCAGAGTGCATACCAGGCTGTCACACATGACAAAGTAACGAGGATACCTGATCTCATAGCGCTCAAAGAGACATACCGATAACGGCATTAACCACACTGGACGCCATAAACACGCCGCCAACGATGAAGCTGGCTTGGTTTTTCCTGGTAGCCCCAAGAGTCAACAGAACCACTGAAAGGGCAAAGAAAGGTATCGCGAGTATGCTGAATGTGTTCATGCATTTCGTCCTATAACCGATTGTATCTGATGGACTCGTGTATTAACGCTTTACCCATTACATACAACTGGTCTTGCGATTTTTCATCAATGTACCACTTCTCATAAGCTGGGTTATCAGAGAGAACGGCAAGGCGATCACCCTGCATCTGAAGGCGCTTGACGTGGAAAGTTCTGCCGTACACGAAAGAGTAAACGCCATCAGTCTGGAAATGCCGGACTGATATATCGACGAACAGCCGATCCCCGGAAACGAGAGTAGGCGCCATACTGTCACCATTAACAGTCATCACTTTCACATCTTCATGAGAGCGATTTCCGAAGAGTGAACGGGCATGCTCGGTGGTGAACTCGATTGCATACAGCACTTCAACATAGTCCGAAAGCATGTAGTTTCCGGGACCAGCACTGACAGTTAGATCAAGAACATCTACACGGTAAACATCACTGGCAATGCTGGCTTGTCTTTTGATAATTCCGTCCTCAGAAGAGTCACCTAGTAGGTAAGTAGCAGACGTGCCAAGAAGAGTCGCTAATTCCTGCAACTTTCCTCGTCTTGGTATTGCTTCCCCGTTAAACCATTTACTCACAGCTTTAGGTGTTAGCTTCATTTTCTTAGCAATTTCTGCCTGTCGACCATGAACCTGAAAACCAGCTTTTTCACAGGCCAGCGCTAGCCTTTTGGAGAAGTCTTGTCGCGCTCTTTCCTCATGAACCATGAGTTCAATAATAGGTGTACTTGCGTGAACTATCAGTTCCGTCATAATATGTACTTTAAGTTCATAAAGAGAGGTTCATATGCAAGAAGACAAACTCCCTACATTCGCAGAAGCCATTAAAGAGGTCGGTGTTATTACGATCTCTTCAGCTTGTGGTTGTAGCGTTCGCTCAATCTATAAGTGGATGAAAAAAGGATGCCTCCCTCGTACAGATTTTACTGGAGAGACCAATTACGCGGCAAAAATTGCTCAGGCCTCTCGTGGGAAGTTTTCCACGGAATTCATAAAAGCGATTAGTCGGCCTCAAAAGCCTAACGAAAAAGCAGCATAACCGAAACTACCAAAGGAAAAACAATATGGTAGAGCAAACCCTGAAAGAAGTTGTGAAAGCGATGTGCAAGGCGTATCCGGGAGGGCGTGAAGCTATGGCCGGTGCTCTTGGCATGTCGGTAACACAGTTCAACAACAACCTGTACGAGAAGAATGGTTGCCGTTTCTTCGAAGTCACTGAACTGGAGGCGATGGAGGATATTTCCAACACGTCATTCGTTGCTGACTACTTCGCTAAACGTCGCGGTGCATTGTTGGTGGACGTACCTCAAATGGAAGACCTTGATCGGGTTGACCTGTTCAGTCGCGCCATGCGCACAGCTGCGGCGCGTGGTCAGGTTGATCAGATTATCGAAAAGGCTCTGGAAGACGGGGTAATTGAGAAACATGAAGCTGACGAGATTATGGATCATCACCGCCGCCACCTGGCCGCGCGTGAAGAAGAGATCCGCGCAATTGTTGCTTTGTTTGGGCGCCGTAAAAAGAAGTGACGCCAGCGAGTGTGCAGCTCCTGGCGTCGTGGCGTGTCGTATTCAGTGGAGAAACTAACGCATGAACAGTTTAAACCGATTCAGACCATCTAAGCAATTCAGATGTCTTCCGCTGGTGGGGAAGGACTCTCCGTTCGGCTATGTGGAGAGATTAAACAATCAGGCTGAAGTGAACAACTACCAGTCTGAGAAAACAATGGTAGAGGCTTTTGCTCAGATGAATGAGAAGGGGCGTGAGGAATGGCTGAAGTTAACCGGCGATTTAAAGACCACAGGGGAATCCCTGTCCACGTCATCAGATGGGAGCCCGAGACTCGACGCGTTATATACCTTCGCGAAGGGTACGATCATGAGTGCTTCAGCCCTCTTGAGCAATTCCAGCGTAAATTTACAGAGTTAAAGGACGACCATGAGCACTAAATTAACTGGTTACGTCTGGGACGCTTGCGCTTCTTCAGGCATGAAGTTGTCCAGCGTTGCTATCATGGCGCGTCTGGCAGACTTCAGCAGTGATGAAGGTGTGAGCTGGCCTTCGATTTCAACCATAGCCCGGCAGATTGGGGCAGGTGAAAGCACGGTACGCACAGCGATTGCTCAGCTTGAAAAAGATGGCTGGCTTACACGCAAGCAGCGTCGTAATGGAAACCGAAACGCATCGAATGTGTATCAACTGAATGTGGCAAAGCTTCGGGAAGCTGCGTTTGCTCACCTGTCAGAATCTGACGCGTCAAATTCTGATGCCTCAAAATCTGCCCCATCAAAATTTGAGGCATCAAAAAACAGCGATAACGGCACTTTTCACCCGTCAGAATCTGGTGGGGATCCGTCAGTAAAATCAAAACAAGATCCACAAGTAAAAATAAAACCCTCTTGTCAGGTTGCACTGCAACCCGACCGGGAGGTGTTGATTACCGATCAGGCAAAAAGTGTTCTTGGGTATCTGAACCTGACTACCGGTTCCCGTTATCAGGTCTGTAACTCATCGCTGGAGAATATCCGTGCCAGGTTGCGGGAGGGTTTTACCCCGGAAGAGTTGAAACTCGTAGTGGATTACAAAACTGAGGACTGGAGGGAAACCGATCAGGAACAGTACCTGCGTCCAGCGACGCTTTTCATCCCCAAGAATTTTCCAGGTTATCTCAAGCGAGCAGGTAACTGGGAGAAGGCGGGTAGGCCGAAAAAATCAGGAGGGCAGTGGCTGCGTGAAGACCCACTGTTCAAGGCTAAATACGAGTGTGATACGCGCATTCCTGACGGGTTCAGGGGGTGATTATGAGCATTCTGAAAACAGTCCAGATGTTTATTGCCATGAATCCTGGCACCACGAACCGTGAGATTGCTGAATCACTCACGCAGTACAACCATCAGTCTGTTCAGCGCGCGGTGTGCCGTCTGTTCGAGCTTGAACTCGCAACACGTAAACGTGACGGAAAAAATTTCCGTTACTACGCAGAGCCGCCAGAAGGGTTTCATTTCAATGTATGCGAGCCGACACCAGAGGTAGCGTCACTCATGGAGAAAGCCACAGAACTCGAATCGAAAGGTCTGTATCAGCGCGCGGCAACCATGTACATGGAGGCATTCAGGGTTTCCGGCATTGAATCTGAGAGAACAGCGCTTTTAGTTGAACGTCAGCGTTGTCTTGGACTGGCTAAGCCAGCGGTAACAACAGAAGACGGCTGTTTTCTGGCTGGTCGTTTTGCGGGGCGCTGCTGATGAAATACTCATTGATTTACGCCGATCCACCGTGGGAATACGGTAACCGTGCGAGCAACGGCGCCGCCGCCGACCACTATTCCACCATGAAGTTAATCGACATCAAGCGTCTTCCCGTCTGGAAACTTGCTGCCGATGATGCGGTGCTGGCGATGTGGTACACCGGCACGCATAACCAGGAGGCGATCGAACTGGCCGAGGCCTGGGGATTTACCGTTCGCACAATGAAAGGCTTTACCTGGGTGAAACTGAATCAGAATGCCGCGTTGCGCATCAACAAAGCGCTGGGCGAGGGTGAAGTTGCCGACTTTTACGACTTCCTCGATCTGCTGAACGCCGAGACACGCATGAACGGCGGCAACTACACTCGCGCCAATACCGAAGATCTGCTGATTGCCACCCGCGGCGCCGGGCTGGAGAGAAAGCACGCCGGGATTAAGCAGGTTGTCTACAGCCCTCTCGGCGCGCACAGCGAAAAGCCGTGGGAAGTGCGCCACAGGCTGGAACTGCTTTACGGTGATGTGCCTCGCATCGAGCTGTTTAGCCGCAGCGCGGCGCCAGGCTGGCATCACTGGGGTGATCAGGCTAAATCTCCTGATGTTGAATTATTTTCTGCCGGGGTACTGCCAGTATCCAGAATGGAGGTCAGATGAAATTAGTCCTTCCGTTTCCACCGAGCGTAAACACTTACTGGCGATCCCCAAACAGTGGGCCGCTTAAGGGCAGGCATCTCATTAGTGCAAAGGGGAGGGCGTACCAGAGCGCAGCATGTGCCGCGATTATTGAACAGTTGCGCCGGCTCCCTAAACCGTCGTCTTCGCCAGCATCGGTAGAAATTCTTCTCTACCCGCCCGATTCCCGTCGGCGGGACATCGACAACTATAACAAGGCGCTGTTTGATGCACTCACTCATGCCGGGATCTGGGAGGACGACAGCCAGGTTAAGCGCATGCTTGTTGAGTGGGCGCCACAAGTGGCAGATGGAAAAGTTGAAATAACGATCACCAGACATGAACCTCTGGCGGGTGCAGCCGCCTGATAAGTGGAGAAGAGCATGCAACAGATGAACATTACCGTAAATTGTCCGACTCATCATGCAGTAGTGAACGGGCAGCAAATGACGATGTCGAGTCGGGAGATCGCATCACTGGTACAGAGTAAACACAGCGATGTAAAACGCTCAGCTGAGCGTCTGGCTGCTGGTGGACTTTTAACCGCGCCGTTGGCGCAGTTCGATTTCACTCATAACGGGAACGTTTATCAGGAGTACCGTTTCAACAAAAGGGATTCGTTGGTGATTGTTGCCCGGCTGTCGCCAGAATTTACCGCAGCAGTTGTCGATCGCTGGCAGGAACTGGAGCAGGATAATTCTCCGGCTGTTCCGAAATCTTTTTCTGAAGCTTTACGCCTGGCGGCTGATCTCGAAGAGCAGAAGCAACGGCTAAGTGAAGAACTGGCAATTGCCGCGCCAAAGGCCGACTTCGTTGATCGATATGTTACAGCTACTGGCTCAATGACTTTCCGGCAGGTGGCAAAGCTGCTTAATGCCAGAGAGCCAGAGTTCAGGTTGTTCCTGATGGACAAGAACATCATGTACCGTCTTAACGGCGTACTGACTCCCTACCACCAGCACATTGAAGCTGAACGGTTTGAGGTTAAGACGGGAACCACCACCGTATCCAACTATGCGTTCAGCCAGGCGCGCTTCACCGCAAAAGGCGTTAAATGGATTGGTGGACTATGGGCAGAGCATATTGCTAAGGGGTCGATAGCGTGAGGGTATTACTGACACCTGAAGTGGCGCCAATGACCGGGGTAGTGATATTTCGCCCAGGCAGTGAGTTGATGCATCTGTTCAGACGTGGGCGGGTTTTGATTGAGCCTCAGTCTGAGTCTATGACAGCATTACCGTCTGGACTGTTGCCGGAGACAGAGCAGGTGCTCAAGGACGATCCGCTGATGCGTGATGTATTCGAAAATCAGAGGGTAATTAATCGTGCTGGTGGTTTACCGTCACTGGATGCCTGGCTTGAGAGAAAGCTTGAATGTCAGTACCCGCACAGTGAGTGGCATGACAGGAATTACACCATTACCCGGCATGCTCCAGGAGCTATCCGTACGTGCTGGGGATGTGACTTAAAAATACGTGATCAGTTCACTGAAAGTCTTGCGGGAATTGCCCGTGAAAACCTGGTATCCTGGCTGCTTAAGGTAGTAAACGGTCAATTAGGCTTCAGTGAGGACCATGTACTGACATTGCCGGAATTTTGCTGGTGGATGATCAGAAATGACCTGGCTGACGAAATACCGGAAGCGGTAGCGCATAAAGTGCTGAGGCTGAAGAGTGAACCGATCAGGTCAGTAACGCGTGAAAGCGATATTGTTCCGGCATTACCGGCTAAACAACTGGTACAGGAGAAAGCGAAAAAGGTAGTGGCGGTGAAGGTAGACCCTGAGACACCGGAATCTTTCATGCTCAGGCCAAAGCGTCGCCGCTGGGAAAACGAGAAGTACACGCAGTGGGTTAAAGCTCAGCCATGCGTCTGTTGCAACAAGCAGGCAGACGACCCCCACCACCTGATAGGCCACGGACAGGGTGGAATGGGAACAAAGGCACACGACCTGTTTGTGATACCGCTGTGCAGAGCGCATCACGATGAGTTGCATGCTGATCATGTGGCATTTGAAGCGAAATACGGCGACCAGTTAATGCTGCTGTTTCGGTTTTTAGATCGTGCTCTGGCAATCGGCGTACTGGCGTAAGTGGAGTGGAGAAGAATAATGCGTGATATGTATGAAGTGATGGACCGTTGGGGCGCATGGGCTGCGGCGGACAGCAGTGGGGTAGATTGGCAACCGATAGCTGCAGGGTTTAAAGGACTTCTGCCTCATGGAAAAAAAACACGCCTGCAATGTGATGATGATGAAGGGATTATGATCGATAGCTGCGTTGCTCGATTGAAGAAGTATAAGCCGGAGGAGTATGAACTGATTATCGCTCATTTCGTTATTGGAATTTCACTGCGCACAATCGCAAAAAAAAGAAAGTGTTCGGATGGAACGATAAGGAAGGAGTTGCAGACTGCTTTAGGTTTCATTGAGGGAATAATGATGGCAATTAAGCCCTGCTAAGGGCTTAATAATTTAGGTGGATTCTACTACCTAGATAGTATAGACCGAAGAATGTTGATACCAATAGTTGCCAAGTGCTAAACGTAAATAATAGTAGGTATATAACTTGAAAATATATATTGTTATGTACCGTAAAAAGGGGAGCAACCAACGCATTAAGCATAACTATTATTATGCTCAATGCTGTTAGAAAAGCGAATAGCATGCATAAAAAAAGGCGGCGAGTAAGTGGTTCTTGCGAATTGATAACTCGCCCATTCTCTTTTGTTACTTTAACATCTATTGAAGGGGTACCAGTATTACTAATCAGTGGGTGATCTATTTGCTCTCTGTTGAATGTAGCAATAGCAGCTAAAGCCGCAATGTAAAACCCAGGTAAGTTAGAAATGAAAGATGTTACTGTTTTAACAAATCCACTATCGGATAAAAGAACAGCAGGAGTGATATTGAAGAGGCAAAAATATGCGGCTGTCAATAGTGTAAGGCCTGTTGGCGCAGCCCAGTCATAAGCTGCCTTACCACCTATACCTTTAATGAAAAGGTATCCAAATGGTTTTGCTAGGTGAGAAAAGGTAGTAAGCATGTCGTCCTCACATAATATCAATCATTTTAATGATGAAACTGCTGTCAATTTTATCATATGAGTCCTTAAGGCGCGAATCAAAGTTTGATAAAATGCTTTTTTTAATGAATGTTTTCTCTAAACTATCTAGTTTTATATTTTTGGTTGTGAAATCAACCTGACGTGGTTTGCCTGTATCTGGTTCTTGAAATTTTATTTTTAACTTGTCGTATCCACCATTTGTTTCATTGCCAAAATATTCGGCTACAGATTTAATCCAGCCAATAACATCTGTGCCATGATTAGGAACAAGCTTTAAGGTGGTTTGTTTTGGAATGTAAGTTGCATTTACATCTGGAGCATTGATTGTAGTATATTCGTCTTTTATTAAGACTACATCTGACAAACCTTCATCATTTATTTTTTTAAAAAGCTGCTGATCAAGTAATCCAGTTAACTCAAAAATTGGTTTGTATAAAATCTTTAATGCTTTATTATTTGTAGGTGAAACCTGATTTGTTAATGTTTTACAAGTAAATTTACTTTCGTTCGCAATGGATGCTTTAAATAAAATCCTATTTAAGAAACTATTGATCCTACCAGTTGAGATGCCAGGAGTTGGAGTGTAAGTCATATCATAGGTTCTCATCTTTCCGCTCAGAGAAATGACCATGTGCGCGGAAACTTCATAACCTTCACCTTCTTCATGTTTTGGTGCTATTTCGATTCGCGCATCTGTTTCCGTGTTTTTTAAAACAGTAGTGCTTCCATTTTTATCAACACTATTAATTAGCAGCGCTAAATGAGTTGGAGCTTTGTCTTCTCGGTTTGTATATAACTTAACATCTTGTAAAGTAAGTACAACATCCCCACGATCATAACTATGCCTAAGTCCAATTTGAGCTTGTATCATAGATGTAAGGCTCTTCATATCTGGAACAGGACAATTACATTGTGCTTTTGTTTTTTCATCAGCTTTTGTTCGGAATTGTGTGTCAATCGTCACACTATGATGAGTAACCAGCCGTTCCAAAGCATCTAATTTAGCCATGTTAAATCCATTATTATTCTTTACTGTGTGAAAGAATGATACAAAAGAACTAACGCGTACGCAAAAAGTGCTGTAACGTGTTAAGGGTGGTCACTTAGACGCGAACTTAAGGTTTCTGTTTTCGTGACCTTTCTCATAGATTGCCCCTTTTCTCCTTGCTAGTAATGGAGTTCCACACAACAAGGAGAAGGTATGAGTAAATGTGGCAGTTGCGCTAAACCTTTACGACGTTCTTTGAAAGTGATGCGCGAGGGAGTCTCCCTCAAGTCATGCCCTGAATGTTCAGGAAGGGCTGGGTATCATGTGTTTTATCGTTTAGAAGACTTTGGTGACCGGGAAATGGAGGACGGAAGAATAATCCCCCAATCCTGGTGCCCAGCGTGCAGAGCCGATGTTCCTTCATCGATCTCACCATTTTTTGTCTGTAAATAATTAAACACAGCAAATTTATAAGGCTCACTTCGGTGGGCCTTTTTTCTTTCCCCTCGTACTGAGAGGACTCACAGCAGTTGTGCGGTTTTACGTTGTTAGTTGTAATAGTAAACTGTCCCTGTTGCGGTGAATCCCACTAGCGTAGGGGCGAAAATGACAGTAAGTGCTTTGCATTTAGGGAATAAGCAACTGATATGCTCGCGAGTCATGGGCTGTCAACCAAAGACTCACCGGGAGGCACCCGGCACCGCAACACTAGCCGCCACTAGCTCATCGAGACAGAGCATCAGCCTTCTAAGCTGACGGTGCGAGGTTCGAGCCCTCGGTGGCGGACCAGTTTCTTCCTGGTTTGCGCATTACCAAAAATAAACCTTGCTATTGATTTTTAGCTGTGTAACTAATGGATTGTCAGTTTAGTACACAGACATGATAAAGCGGTTCAGTAAAGCAGCCCTCATCTCAGGTGTTATCCACAGGTAATCCTTCGTTTTGAGCCTTCTTATCGTTAGTAATTAAGTTCTGTGCGAAAACCATTTCGCCGTAAGGCTCTGTATATTGAGGTATTACCTATGTCTAACAAATTGACTGGTTCAGTAAAATGGTTTAATGAGTCCAAAGGATTTGGGTTCATCACCCCGGATAACGGTAGCAAGGACGTGTTTGTCCACTTTTCTGCCATTCAGAGTAATGGCTTTAAGACCCTGAATGAAGGTCAGAAAGTAGAATTTACCGTTCAGGATGGTCAAAAAGGACCTTCTGCTGGCAACGTTTTTGCGGTTTAAAGACTGGTTCAGTTTTCCTGGGTTCACTCGAATTGAACGCCCTGGTCCACGACCAGCAGCAGATACAAAGCAGGTTCCTCCAGACATAAAGACCTCGCCCTGGCGGGGTTTTTATTTTTGTTAACACATCCGTGTTTATCCAAAAGCGCTTCGTTAAAGTCCGAACAACCGTGGGTTGTTTGTTGGATGGAGTGCCTTTTATACGGCTCAATCAGTGCAATGGTTTGTATTGACAGATTGGCAGTTTGTTTTTATAAAAGCGTCGCTTCCGTATGATTGTGTTCTACAGTATCAGTTATGGGATGCGGGAGCTTCGCCCCTGTATCTTTACAGGGGCTTTTTATTTGGCTGTGGTCACATATCTGGGGTCTGGCAAGCATGGTGAGCCTGTGCTGGTTCACCTGTTGTACATTCCGGGCCGGAGTGAAAAAAATTTTCCTGGCAGATCTTGAAAACTGTGTAAGAGGAATTATTTTAATTATCGGACAAGCAATGCTTGCCTCTATGTTGAGCTTTTGAACAGGAATTCAGGAGGTTAATTATGGCACTCAGAACCTTGTCAGCACTCCCGGTATTTGCTGATTCCATTTTCTCAGACCGTTTCAACAGGATTGACAGATTGTTCAGTCAGTTAACGGGGGATACCCCTGTAGCGGCTGCGCCTTCATACGATCTAAAGAAACAGGATTCGAATCGTTATCAACTTACGGTAAGCGTTCCCGGCTGGAAGGAGGATGAGCTTGAAATTGAAACCGTGGGTGGAAACTTGACTGTTGCTGGTAAGCGGTCCGAAGAATCTTCAGAAGAAAAAGAAAACTGGATATATCGTGGTATCCGACGCGCGGATTTCCAGTTAAGCTTTTCTTTACCTGAACACACTAAAGTGAGCGGTGCAAAACTGGAGAATGGTCTTCTGCAGGTGGATATTTACCAGGAAATTCCTGAAAGTGAGAAGCCTCAGAAAATAGCGATAGAGAGCAATCAGAAAGTGATAGAACATAAATCATAATTGGGTGTAAGTCTCAGCAGACTAAAGCTCCCGTTTATGTAACTACTCTTTATTTCGATATGACAATACCTTATATACTTCACCTTTCGGCCTGCTTTTGCAGGTCTTTTTTTTGTAAAAAAAAGCCCGCAGAGTACGGGCATAACACAGAGCAAATAGCTAATATTCAAGTTGTCTTCATCAACTTGTGAGAGGAATTTAACCTTAAGCGAAATTTATGTAAAGACATTATTACTTATCTGGTTATTGGCTGCCTTCGGGGCGGCTTTTTTTATTTCCCCTCGTACTGAGAGGAGCCACATCAATAAGAGGGGGCTAAATGTCCGATCCATTAACCGGCGCTGGCGCAGTTCTCGGCGGTGGCCTGCTGGGATCCGTTGCGTATGGAGTTTTTACTCACACCGACTTTGGCGTCGTTTTTGGCGCGTTTGGCGGTGCAGTATTTTACGTCGCAACAGCAACAAACCTTACGCGAGTCCGCCTGGCGGCATATTTCCTGACCTCGTTCATCGTCGGGGTGCTTGGAGCCGGATTTGTTGGTTCCTGGCTCAATGCCGCCACGCGTTATGAAAAACCGCTGGATGCGCTCGGCGCAGTAGTTCTTTCTGCACTGTGCATAAAGATTCTAACTTTCCTTAATAATCAGGATTTGAACAGCCTGTTTGGTGTCTTTACGCGGTTACGCGGGGGAGGGGGAAATGGTAAGTGACCCGACAGCACTGCTTAACTCGATCACCTGCGCGGTGATAGTTCTTGTTCTGATGTTCTACCAGCGTCGGGGTGCACGTCACCGGCCTTTCATTTCGTTTCTGGCATATCTGACCGTGCTGGTTTACGCCGCCATTCCTTTGAAGTTCATTTTCGGCCTGTATCACGATTCAAACTGGCTGGTTGTGCTGGTGAATGTTCTCATCTGTGCCGCCGTGCTATGG
>PPYF01525667.1_pt1 | contig 17642 bp, 17 predicted proteins | sample 1559871 | NCBI WGS metagenome assembly PPYF01 (sample SAMN08240021, study PRJNA423297) | Human gut metagenome, whole genome shotgun sequencing project.
ACATGAACCTCCACTGGGCCGGAAGTATGTACGGCATGGAGGAGCTGGCGCACCTGCCGGTCTGGCTGGCCAGCTACGGCCCCGTCCCGGCGCTGGACCGGGGCGTGACCCTCTGGCAGTACAGCGAGAGCGGCGCTGTGGACGGCATCGAGGGTCCTGTGGATCTGGACCTGTGGTTCACCAAGGAATAGCGCCCCTCAACTCCCCGCGAAAAAAGACGATTTTCATGCGCCGCCCCGCGGCGGCCCCTAAAAAGATCAATGACCAAGGAGGTCCCCTATGCGGCTTTCTATTAAAACCTGCACACTGGATATGCCCTTTGAGGCCATGCTGGATTTCTGCGTGGCGCAGGGCGTTCAGGCCGTGGAGATCGGCACCGGCAACTGGTCCGGCGCACCCCACATCGACTTGGACGAGCTGCTTGGCTCCGAAACGGCCAGGCAGCGCTGGATGGACCAGCTTCGCCGCCGGGATATCGCCCTGTGCGCCCTGAACTGCTCCGGCAACCCCCTTGCCTTCCAGAAGGACTGGGAGGTGACGGAGAAAACCTTCCGTCTGGCGAAGCTGCTGGGCGTGGAGAAGATCGTGATGATGAGCGGCCTGCCCGCCGGCTGTCCCGGCGACAAGACCCCCGTTTGGATCACCACCAGTTGGCCGCCGGAGACCCAGGACATTCTGGACTACCAGTGGAACGAGGTGGCCATCCCCAAGTGGAAGGAACTGGTCCGTATGGCGGAGGACTGCGGCATCCGTCAGATCGCGCTGGAAAACCACGGGATGCAGCTGGTGTACAACCCGGAGACCCTGTTCCGTCTGCGGGAGGCCGTTGGCCCCATGGTGGGCATGAATCTGGACCCCTCCCACCTGTTCTGGATGGGCGGCGACCCCATCGAGGCCGCCCGGGTGCTGGGGGAGCAGGGCGCTCTCTACCACGTCCACGGCAAGGACTCCCGCCCGGAGCGGCGGATGGCCGGACCAAACGGCCTTTTGGACACGAAGCCCATCGAACAGTTCCGCACGCGTTCGTGGAATTACGTGGCTGTGGGCTGCGGCCACGGCGCCCAGTGGTGGAAGGAGTTTTTCTCCACCGTGCGGATGGCCGGCTATGACGGCGACGTGTCTCTGGAAATGGAGGACCTGACCATGCCCATGCTGGAGGGCCACCTGACCTCCCTCCGGGTATTGAAGGAGGCACTGGTGCTGTAACATCGCATGAGTCGGCTTCTGTAAATTCCCCCAATAAAAGTCATAGGAGGCGTGTCTGTTGACACGCCTCCTAAGTTCTTATATTTCTTGCATTTCCGGTCATTTCACCGTGCAGGCTGATGGGAAAATGTCCCGTACAGGGAAAATTTCCCCCTCTATTGCTGTAATATTGTTCCGCTTTACAGCAGGCCCTGCAGGAAGATCACAACGATCAGCGCCGGCAGAATGAACTGGAAATAGGGCTTCAGCCACTTGGCGAATTTCAGGCCCTTGCCCTTGTTGGCCTCCGCCACATACTTGTCGAAGCCCCAGCCCCATTTGCTGACGCAGAACAGCAGATACACCAGAGAGCCGATGGGCAGCAGCAGGTTGCTCACGAGGAAGTCCTCGCTGTCCAGCACGTCCTTGCCCAGAATGGGATGGAAATCGCTCCAGATGTTGTAGCCGAACACGCAGGGCAGGCTCAGGAGGGCCAGCAGCACGCCGTTGATGAGCACAGCCTTCTTGCGGCTGATGCCGAAGGTGTCCATGCAGACGGCCAGAATGTTCTCAAACACCGCCAGCACCGTGGAGAAGCTGGCGAACACCATGAACAGGAAGAACAGCGTGCCCCAGAAGCGACCGCCGGACATGTTCACGAACAGAGGTGGCAGGGTCTGAAAGATCAGCGCGGGGCCTTCACCGGGCGCAACGCCGAAGGTGAAGCAGGCAGGGAAAATGATGGCGCCCGCCATAAGGGCCACGAAGGTATCCAGAATGCAGATCCGCACGGCCTCGCCGGGGAGGGTCTGCTCGTCGCCCATGTAGCTGCCGAAGATCTCCATGGCGCCGATGCCCAGAGACAGGGTGAAGAACGCCTGATTCATCGCGTCGGTGATGAGGCTGCCGAGACCGTGCTCCCGGATGGTGTCCACGGAGGGCAGCAGGTAGAACTTCATGCCCTCCGCCGCGCCGGAGAGGGTCAGGCTGTGGACCGCCAGCACCACGATCAGTGCCAGCAGGCAGATCATCATGACCTTGGTCACCCGCTCCAGACCCTTCTGAAGGCCGAAGCTGCACACGATCAGGCCGGTGACCACCACCAGCTCCGTGAAGACGGCCATGGAGCCGGGGCTGCCCAGCATGGTGCCGAACATCCCGGAGATCTCATCGCCGGTCATGCCGGCGTGGAAGCCGCCGGTGAGGAATTTGCCGAAGTAGTTCACCATCCAGCCGGTGACGGTGGTGTAATACATCATCAGCAGATAGCAGCCCGCCAGGCAGAACCAGCCGTGGATGTGCCACTTGGAGCCGGGTCTTTCCAGATTCTTGTAGGCCAGCACGGCGCTCTTGCGGCCGCCGCGGCCCACCGCCAGCTCCATGGTCATCACGGGGACGCCCAACAGCAGCAGGCACACCAGATAGAACAGGACGAAGTAGCCGCCGCCGTTCTTGCCGGTAATATAGGGGAAGCGCCACACGTTGCCGATGCCGATGGCGCAGCCCGCGCTCACCAGCAGGAAGCCCAGCCGGGAGCCGAAGGATTCTCTTTGCATTTCTAAGTACCTCGCTTACACACAACAAATATGCACTTATCTTAGTGGAAAAAATCCCCCTTTACAAGGGGGATTTTTTCATGATAAAATAAGGAAAACTTATTTTGTGTCATGGGAGGGCGTTATGAATCGAAATCAGCTGAAGTATTTCGTGGCCGCGGCGGAGAGCCGCAGCTTCACGAAGGCCGCCGAGCAGTTCTACATTTCCCAGACCGCCATCACCCAGCAGATCCGTCTGCTGGAGGAGGCGCTGGGCTGTCCCCTCTTTGACCGGAGCACCCGGCCCGTGAGCCTGACCCCCGCAGGGACCATCTTCCTCCGGGAGGCCAAGGGGATCTTAGAGCGGATGAGCCGGGCGCAGGAGCGGGTCCATGACGCCTCCACCGGACTCTCCGGCACGCTGCGGGTGGGCTACGTCCGGGGGTACGAGCGCAGCGACCTGTCCGCCCATATCCGCCAATTCCACCAGCAGAACAGCAACGTGCTCATCACCTTTTACCGCTGCTCCACCGACGCGCTGGCGGCGGGGCTGCTGCACCATGAATATGACATCATTTTCACCTGGGACAGTACCAACCTGAAAACCCAGGAGGGCGTGGCCTGCCGCACCGTGGAAAAGGCCCGGCTGGTAGTGGCGCTGTACGCCGGACACCCGCTGGCCCAGCGGCAGCAGCTCCGGCGGCAGGAGCTGCGGGGAGAGACCATCCTCTACATGTCCCCTGACGCCGCCGACGATTCCTACGGCGACGCCTTTTTCATGCAGCTTTACAACGAGGCGGGCTACAAGCCCAACATCCTCTTCCGCTCCGCCGACACGGAGAGCATCCTCATGATGGTCTCCGCCGAGGAAGGCATTTCCATCCTCCCCGCCTACTGCGTGGAAAAGCTCTACAACGCCGACAATCTGGTATTTGTCCCCCTCATCGGCGAGGGAGAGGTGGAGGAGATCATCGCCGCGTGGCAGACCACCAACCCCAACCCCGCGCTGGCCCGGTTTCTGGCTATGACTCCTCCCCAATGGGAATGAGCCGTCCCGTGTCCGCCCCGACCCGGTGAGAAATGGAGAGCACCGTCCGGTCCGCCGTAGCCCTCTTCAAGGCCCGCAGCACCGCCCGCTCCGTCTCCGCGTCCAGATTGGCTGTGATCTCGTCCAGCAAAAGCAGCTTGGGGTCCGCCGCCACCGCCCGGGCGATGGACAACAGCTGCCACTGTCCCTGAGAGAAAATGTCCGGGGTACAGGGGGTGTCATAGCCCTGCGGCAGGGCGCCGATGGCCTCCGCCAGTCCCGCCAGCTCCGCGGCCCGGCGGACCTGTCCCTCCGTGATGGTGTCATCATACAGGGTGATCTGGTCCCGGACGGTGCCGGGGACCGGATGGAACCGCTGCTCCACATAGCCGTACAGTGCCCGCCGCTGCGGGCCGGTGAGGGACCGGGGATCCACGCCCTGGATCCGGACGGTGCCTCGCCGGGGGGTATACAGCCCCAGCACCAGCTTGAACACGGTGCTCTTTCCCGCGCCGGTCCGACCGGACAGGGTAGCCAGCTCTCCCTCCCGGATCTCCATATTTAAGTGGTGCAGAACGTTCTGCCCTGCCTCATAGCCGAAGTCCACATCCCGCAGCTCCACCATGGGAGCGGCGGGATTTTCCGTTTCCGGGGCCACTGTCTCCTGCTCCGGCTGGGCCAGAAAGTCATTGATCCGGCGAACACCCGCCACGGCGGACTGGATGGTCTGGATCTCCATGCCCAGACTTTCCAACGGGGAAAAGATCTGGCTGATGTAGTTCATCACCGTCACGGCGGTACCGGCGGTCATGCCGAACAGCGTCAGCACCGCCGGCTTCCCGGAGGCGGACAGCAGCATGACCGCGCCCACCACAACGGCGTTCACCGTGAGGATCACGGGGGAATACAGGGCGTCATAGAAGTTGGTGCCCTCAATGGCCCGGTAGCTCTCCCCCAGCGCACCGTCATACCGGGTCTCCATGTAGGTCTCCTTGCCCAGCGTGCGGATGGTGCGGAGATTCCGCACCGTCTCCGGCACATATCCGGAGGCCCGGCTCACCGCCTTCCGGTTTTTCAGCTGATTGTGCAGCATCCGCTTCTGGACGAACCGGGTAAAGAGGAACAGCGCCGGCAGCAGCGCCAGCAGCAGATAGGCAAGCCCCCGGCTGCACTGCCACACCACGATCAGAATACTGAGGATCCGGCAGGCGTCCGCCGCCATACTGATGATCCCGGCGGTGAACAGGGTCTCCACCGTGTCCACGTCCCCCACGAAGCGGGACACCAGCGCCCCCGGCTCCTGACGGTTCAGTTCGTCGGCAGGCAGACGGCCCTCCTTTTCCATCAGGCGGCTCCGCAGGGCGTGGGTGGTTTTCTGGCCGAATACCGTCAACGCGCTCTCCCGGGCGGATTCCAGCCCTCCCGCCAATGCGGTGAAGGCCAGATACCACAGGGGCAGGCGGAGAGTCAGCCCCTCCCCGGCGGTGAGACCGTCCACGATGCGGCCCAGCACCAGCGGCGGCACCAGCGCCGCGCCTACGGCCCCTGCCACCACCGCCAGAATGGTAAGGGACAGCCAGAGGTGGTCTTTCACCGTTTCCAGTACCACAGTCCCCACATGGACTGTTTTTTTGCGGTCATTCATGGCTGTTCTCCTCCCTCTGCGCGTCAAACTGCGCCGCGTAATCCGGGGTATTCCCCACCAATTCCTCGTGGGTCCCCACCTTGGCCTCCCCGTTTTCCAGCCAGATCACCCGATCCAGCTCCGGGAACAGGTACAGCCGGTGAGAGATCAGAATCACCACGCTGTCCGCCGCCAGACGCCGCAGATGGGCGAAGATCTCCGTCTCCGTGGCCCGGTCCAGCGCCGAAAAGGGATCGTCCAGAATCAGCAGAGGCCTTTGATGGGCCAGCGTCCGGGCCAGCGCCAGCCGCTGGGCCTGACCGCCGGAAAGCCGGACGCCGCCGGTGCCCACCCGGGTCTCCAGCCCCTCCGTCATGGCCGCCACTTCGCCGTCCAGACACACAGCCCGGAGGTAATCCATGGGATCGCCCGTGTCTCCCAGCAGCACATTTTCCCGGATCGTGCCGCTGAACAGCTCCGGATCGTGGCCCAGATACCCCACGAGGCCCGTCCGCTCCCAGGGGGACAGCTCCGCCAGCTCCCGGCCGTCCAGCCGGATGTTGCCGCCGTAGGGCTGCTCGCAGAGGAACGCCTTGCCCAGCGTGGATTTGCCGCAGGCCACCGGCCCGGTGACGCCGATGATCTGCCCCCGGCAGGCGGTCAGATCCAGCCCGGAGAACAGCGGCACGTCACCGGGATAGCCGCAGGTGAGGTCCCGGACCTCCAGACGCTCCACCCTGCCGGCGGAAACGGCGGGCACGGCGGGGATCTCCCGCATCAGGGGCTGGATGCGCTTCCAGGACACCTGCGCCTTGTGGACTGCGTTGAACAGCTTTGCCGCCTTGGAAGATTTGGTGGCCAGCTTGGTAAAGCAGGCCAGAAACGTGGTGAATTCCGCGATGGACCAGACCGTCCAGCCGGTGCCCAGCACGTTTTTCCCGCCGAAATACAGGATCAGCGCCGCGCCGATCATGGAGAGCACCCGGTACAGCGGCGGCAGGGACGCTGTCCACAGGTTTGCCTTTACAGCGGCGTGTTCATAAGCGGTGAGGTGCTCCTCATAGGCTGCCCGGCGCTCCTCCTCCCGGCCAAAGACCCGGTAGGTCAGGGCGTTGACCGCTCGATCCATGGTGGCGGCATTCAAAATCCCGGCCTGCTCCTTGAAGGCCGCGCCGGTGCGCTGGACGGGCCGCTTCATCCGTTCCGCCAGCGCGTAGCTCCCCGGCAGAAAGGCCATGGACAGCAGCGCCAGCCGCCAGTCATACCACAGCAGCATCCCGGCATAGGCCGCCAGGGCCACGCCGGTGTCAAATACCTCCGTGGTGAATTTCCGCATCCCCTCGGCGCAGTCGTCCACGTCGGAAATGGCCTTGGTCAGCACCGTTCCCGCGCCCTCACGTTCCAAGTCCCCCCGATCCGACCGGACCAGCGCGCCGTACAGGACCCGCTTCATGCGGCGGTTCACCTTGTTGGCAAAGCGCCGGACATAGAACCGCTTCAAAAACCGAAGTCCCTGCACCGCGGCGACAACGGCGATGTACCCCGCCGCCAGAGAGACCATGGTGGAAAAGCTGCCCCCTCCCAAGAGGATCCGGGCCAGCGCTTCCGTCATCTGTCCCTCGAACCACGGGCCTGCCACCAGACCTATATTATAGAGGAGACCCGTCACGGTGATGACCGCCAGCACTCCGGATTCCGCCCGGAAATAGGAGCTGACCCGGTCCGGCGGAAGCTGCCGCCTACTCATGGCGCTCCCCCTCCCCCTGCTCCGTCAGAGCCGTGATGTGGGGGAACCCCGCCCGGCTCTCCTGCTTGGAACGGCGATAGATAGTGTCCAGCGTTTTGCAGAAAGCGATCTTCTCCGCCTCCGGCAGTTCCGCCAGCAGCCATTCATAAAAGGTGGTCTCCACCTGCGCCTTGGAGTTCCGCAGGCCCTCCGCCTTTTCCGTGGCGAAAAGCAGCTGGCTGCGGCCGTCCTTGGGGTTGGCCTGCCGGATCAGGTAGCCCTTGGCCTCCAGGCTGGCCGCCCGGCGGGCGGCGGCTCCCTTGTCTACCCGAAGCTGCTCCCGGACCTCCGCCTGCGTGATGCCGGGATGGTGGCGCACCAGATGGATGAAATCGTATTCCGCTGTGCCGATGCCGTCCTCCTTCAGCGTCCGGACGGCCAGCTTGCTGGCCTCCCGTGCGATTTTCGTGATCTTGCGCTCTGTGAGATCCATAGCGTTCCTTTCCCCGGAGCCTGTGCCCGGTCAAAAGATAGTTGCAGATACATCTTTCTGATTGGATGATAGTACATCCAGTTTCCCCTGTCAATCAAAGAATAAGCTGCGCCCCCACTTTCCCCGGTTTTAACCGTTTATTCACAATTTTTATCTTGACAATGGGAGGGGCGTCCGCTATTATATAGTTCAATTCTTTTAGTTAAATTATTTTAAGTAAATGTTTTTAACTAACAAGAGCCGACTTTCACCGAAACAAGGAGATCTATCATGGAATTTGAAAAAGTGCGTGACATCATTGTCGAGACTCTGGGCTGCGACGCCGAAGCCGTGACCCCTACCGCTTCTCTGGCTGACGATCTGGGCGCCGATTCTCTGGCCGCCGTGGAGCTGGTCATGGCCCTGGAAGAGGCCGCCGGCATCTCCATCGCCGAGGAGGACGCCGCCAACCTGAAAACGGTGGGCGACATCATGACCTATCTGGCCGCTCACAAGAATTAACGTGCGTCCGCCGGAGGGTACAGACCCTCCGGCGGTCCGGTTTTGCGAGGAAAGGATATTCCATGACCAATCAAGAACTGAATGACCTGCTGGCCCGCTTCGAGGGAAGCTCCCTGTCCAAGCTGAAGCTGTCCACCCAGGAATTTACCATAGAAATGGAGCGGGCCGTCTCCGCTCCCGCCGCGCCGGTGATCCCGGCAGCGGCTGCTGCCCCGGCGGCTCCCGCAGCCGCCGAACCGGAGGGCGATGCCATCACCGCCCCCATGGTGGGCACCTTCTACGCCGCCTCCGCCCCGGAACAGCCCCCCTTTGTGAAGGTGGGCGACCGAGTACGCAAGGGCCAGCCCGTCTGCCTGCTGGAGGCCATGAAGATGATGAGCGAGATCCCCGCCCCCTGTGACTGCGAGATCACAGCGGTTCTGAAGGAAAACGGCGCGCTGGTTTCCTTCGGGGAGCCTCTGTTCCGCTATCAGCCATGCTGAAGCGGGTATTGATCGCCAACCGGGGGGAGATCGCCCTCCGGGTGCGGCGGGCCTGTCGGGAGGCAGGCATCGAGACGGTCTCGGTGTATTCTCAGGCGGATGCGGAGGCCCTCCACGTCCAGCTGGCCACCCGGTCCGTGTGCATCGGCCCTCCCCGGGCCGCTGACAGCTACTTAAACCCTCAGGCGCTGCTCTCTGCCGCCATAGCCACCGGCTGCGACGGTCTGCACCCCGGCTACGGGTTCCTGTCGGAAAACCCGGAATTTGCCGACGCCTGCGCGGAAAACGGCATCACCTTCATCGGTCCCTCCGGGGACGCCATCCGGAAGGCCGGCTCCAAATCCGCCGCCCGAGACCTGATGCGCGCCGCCGGGGTCCCCGTGACCCCCGGTTCCGACGGGCCGGTATCCTCCGTGGAGGACGCTCTGGCCGTGGCGGAGACGGTGGGCTATCCCGTTTTGCTGAAGGCCAGCGCCGGAGGCGGCGGCCGGGGCATCCGCCGCTGCGACAGCGCTAAAGACCTGCCCGACGCTTACGCCGCCGCCAAAGCGGAGGCCAACGCCTGCTTCGGAAATGACGAAATGTATCTGGAAAAGCTGGTGCTGGAACCCCGGCACATCGAGTTTCAAATTCTGGCGGACCGGCAGGGCCACGTCATCCACTTGGGAGACCGGGACTGCTCCATCCAGCGCCGGAACCAGAAGCTCATCGAGGAGGCCCCCGCCCGGTGCCTGACGCCGGAGCTGCGGGAGGAGATGGGCCGGGCCGCCGTGAAAGCGGCGCAGGCCGTCCACTACGAGGGCGCGGGCACTGTGGAATTTCTGCTGGACAGCGACGGACAGCATTTCTACTTCATGGAGATGAATACCCGCATTCAGGTGGAGCACGGCATCACGGAGATGATCACCGGCGTGGATCTGGTGCGTCAGCAGCTGCGCATCGCCTCCGGTCTGCCCCTTGATCTGACTCAGGAGGACGTGACCCTCACCGGCCACGCCATCGAGTGCCGCATCAACGCCGAGGATCCCACGGCCAATTTCCGGCCCTGCCCCGGCAAGGTGGAATTTCTCCACTTCCCCGGCGGCCCCGGCGTCCGGGTGGACTCCGCCCTCTATAACGGCTGCACCCTCTCCCCCTATTACGATTCCCTGGCCGCCAAGGTGATGGTCCACGCCCCCACCCGGCTGGAAGCCATCCGCAGGATGCGCCGCTGTCTGGAGGAATTTACCTTAGAGGGCTTCCCCACCAATGCGGAGCTGTCCTATGAGCTGCTGTTCCACCCCACCTTTGTCCGGGGCGGCTGCACCACCGCCTTTCTGGACCGAAGCCTGCCGGAGCTGCTGGAATTCAGCCGCCGGGTAGACGATCACAAAGGATAATACATGGAAAACATTTTTGCGAAACGCCGGGCGCGGCTGCTGGCCATGAAAGCCATGCGGGAGAATTACGTCCCCGGTGAAAAGTTAGTCACCTGCCCCCATTGCGGCGGGGAGAGCCAGCGCAGGGACGTGGCGGCGGCGCTGTCCGTCTGCCCCCTGTGCGGCTACCACTTTCCCATGGGGGCCTATTACCGGCTCAGCAGCGTGCTGGACCCCGGCTCCTTCCGGGAGCTGCATGAAAAGCTGACGGCCAATGACCCCCTCCGCTTCCCCGGCTACGGGGCCAAGCTGGACGGCGCCCGCCGCAAGACCGGTATGAACGAGGCCGTAGTCACCGCCACCGGCACCGTGGGCGGAAGCCGCTGCGTGGTGGGCGTGCTGGACAGCCGCTTCCTTATGGGCAGCATGAGCGCCGCCGTAGGGGAAAAGCTGACGCTGGCCATCGAGTACGCCGGGAAAAACAAACTGCCCCTGATCCTTTTTGCCGCCAGCGGCGGCGCGCGGATGCAGGAGGGCATTTTGTCTCTCATGCAGATGGCGAAAACCAGCGCGGCGCTGGCCCGGTTTTCGGAAAAGGGACTGCTGTACATCTCCGTTCTCACGGACCCCACCACCGGCGGCGTCACCGCCAGCTTTGCCTCGTTGGGTGACATTATTCTGGCCGAACCCGGTGCACTTATCGGCTTCGCCGGGCCTCGCGTCATTCAGCAGACCATCGGCGAGACCCTGCCGGAGGGCTTTCAGCGGGCGGAGTTTCAGATGGAGCATGGCTTTGTGGACGCGGTGGTCCCCCGGAAGGACCTGCGGGACACCCTCATCCGTCTGCTGAAGCTCCACGGGAAAGGAGAACGCCATGGCTGAGAAAACCGCCGCGGAGCGGGTGGCGCTGGCCCGCCATCCCCAGCGGCCCAATATCACGGACTATATCGACGGACTGTTCACCGATTTCTTTGAGCAGCGGGGAGACCGGGCCTGCCGGGAGGACCCCGCCATTTTAGGCGGCATCGCCCTGTTCCACGGGCGGCCCGTCACCGTCATCGGCACCCGGAAGGGCAAAACGCTGGAGGAAAACCTCCGGTGCAACTTCGGGATGCCGGGGCCGGAGGGCTACCGCAAAGCGCTGCGGCTCATGAAGCAGGCGGAGAAGTTCCGCCGCCCTATATTTACCTTTATCGACACCGCCGGGGCCTATCCCGGTCTGGAGGCCGAGGAGCACGGTCAGGGCGAGGCCATCGCCCGGAATCTCTTTGAGATGAGCCGACTGACGGTGCCGGTCATCGCCGTCGTCACCGGGGAGGGCAACAGCGGCGGCGCGCTGGCGCTGGCTGTGGCTGACCGGGTGCTGATGCTGGAAAACGCCGTGTACGCCATTTTGTCCCCGGAGGGCTTCGCCTCGATCCTGTGGAAGGACGCCCAGCGCTCCGGCGAGGCGGCGGAGCTGATGAAGCTCACCGCCCCGGAGCTGAAAAAGCTGGGGGTCATTGATGGCATCGTCCGGGAGCCGGAGGGCGGCGCGCAGACCGACCCCAGCCGGACGCTGTGGAATCTGGACCGGGCGCTGACCGCCTGTCTGGAACCCCTGCTGAAGGAAAGCGCCGTCAGCCTGACGGAACGGCGCTATCAGAAATTCCGCGCCCTTGGCCGCGGGAAGGAGGACGCATGAACGGGATCAAGCTCCGGGGCACAGGCCGCTGTGTCCCCGCCAATACCGTCACCAACGACGATCTTTCCCGGCTGGTGGATACCAATGACGAGTGGATCACCGCCCGCACCGGCATCCGCAGCCGCTACCGCTGTGAAAAAGAGACCCTCACGGAGCTGTGCGTCAGCGCCGCGCGGGACGCCCTGCACATGGCCGGGATCACCCCGGCGGACATCGGCGTGTGCATCGTGGCCACCGTCTCGGCGGACACCGTGGTGCCCTCTGCCGCCTGTCTGCTGCAACGGGCGCTGGGTCTGCCGGAAGATACCCCCTGTTTCGATCTGAACGCCGCCTGCACCGGCTTTGTCTACGCCCTGCACACTATGGAGTGCCTGCTGAACGCCTCCCCCCGGAAATTCGGTCTGGTGGTGGGGGCGGAGGCCCTCAGTAAAGTGGTGGACTGGACGGACCGGGGCACCTGTATCCTCTTTGGAGACGGCGCGGCCGCCGCCGTGGTGGAGTGCCGGGAGGGCTGGCCCTCCATCGGTGCCGTGCTGGGCAGCCGGGGGGACGACGTTCTCCTGCGTCTGCCGGGCCTTGGCCGGGGAGAGCCAAACGTCCTGTCCATGGAGGGGACGCAGGTGTTCAAATTCGCCGTGGAGACCGTTCCCGCCTGCATGGACGCCACGCTGAAAAAGGCTGGACTGACCCCGGCGGACATCGACTTCTTCGTGTTCCATCAGGCCAACGCCCGCATCATTGACCTGGCGGTGCGGAAATACCGCATCCCGCCGGAAAAATACTACAAAAACATCGACCGTTACGGCAACACCGCCGCTGCCAGCGTCCCGCTGGTCCTCAGCGAGCTGGTGGAGCAGGGCCGCGTGGGTCCCGGCAGCCGCCTGCTGCTGACCGCCTTTGGCGGCGGTCTTACCTGGGGCGGCGCGGTGCTGGAAATGGCGTGAAATTGAGGTGTACACTATGAAAAAACTCAACGAGCTGCTGGAGACGGAGTTCCCCATTATCCAGGGCGGCATGGCCAACATCGCCACGGGCGAATTTGCCGCCGCCTGCTCTAACGCGGGGGCCTTGGGCGTCATCGCCACCGGCGGGATGCTGGAGGCGGACCTGCTGCGCAAGCAGATCCGCATCTGCAAGAGCCTGACGGACAAGCCCTTCGGCGTGAACCTGATGCTGATGAACCCCTGCGCCGACGAAATGGCTCAGATCATTATTGAGGAGGGCGTTCAGGTGGTGACCACCGGGGCGGGCAGTCCCGGCAAGTACATCCCCGCGTGGAAGGATGCCGGGATCAAGGTGCTGCCCGTGGTGGCGGCCTCCATCCTTGCCAAGCGGCTGGTGAATCAGGGAGCCGACGCCATCATCGCCGAGGGCATGGAGTCCGGCGGCCATGTGGGGGAAATGACCACCATGGCGCTGGTGCCCCAGGTCATCGACACGGTGGACGTCCCCGTCATCGCCGCCGGCGGCATTGCCGACGGACGGCAGGCGGCAGCGGCCTTCGCGCTGGGGGCCTGTGGCATTCAGGTGGGCACCTGCCTGCTGACAAGCCTTGAGTGCCCCATCCACGAAAACTACAAGCTGGCCCTTCTGAAGGCCAAGGACAGCGACACCACCGTGACGGGCCGCTCCATCGGCGGACCGGTGCGGGTGCTGAAAAACAAAATGGCCCGGGAATATCTCGCTCTGGAAAAGCGTGGAGCCACGCTGGAGGAGCTGGAACACGTCACCCTCGGCGGTCTCCGCCGGGCGGTGTTTGAGGGCGACATGGAGCGGGGCAGCGTCATGGCGGGTCAGGTGGCCGGTATGCTCCATGAGATCAAGCCCCTGCGTCAGATCTTCGAGGAGCTGTACACCGGCAGTCAGGCCGTTTTGAAGGCCACGGAGGCAGCATGGCAGTAACGATCCGGGGAAAGACCCTCCCCCTCCCGATCTTGCAGGGGGGCATGGGCGTTGGCATCAGTCTGGACGGCCTTGCCGGAGCGGTAGCCGCCTGCGGCGGCATGGGGACCCTCTCCACCGCCCTCTGCGGCTTTCAGGAGCCGGATTTCGCCAGACGACCCTTTGAAGCCAATCTCCGGGCGCTGGACCGACAGGTCCGCCATGCCAAGGTTTTGGCCCACGGCGCGGGGCTCATCGCTGTTAACGCCATGGTCGCCACCACCCAGTATGCCGACAGCGTCCGCACCGCTCTCCGGGCGGGGGCCGACGCCATCGTCTGCGGCGCGGGACTGCCCAAGGATCTCCCCGCGCTGGCCTCCGAAGTTTCCGACAGTGACGCCGCCATCGCCCCCATCGTCAGCAGCGGCCGGGCGGCGGGGCTGCTGTGCAAACTGTGGGATCGGCACTATGGCCGCATCCCCGACTTTTTGATCTTGGAGGGGCCGGAGGCCGGGGGGCATCTGGGCTTCTCCCGGCAGGATCTGGACGCGCCCCCCTCCCTTTCCGACCTTTTGCGGGAGGTCCTGACCGCCATCGCCCCCTTCCGGGACAAGGCAGGCCGGGACATTCCGGTTTTCGTGGCCGGCGGCGTGAAAAACGGCGCAGACATGGCCCGCTACATGAAGGAGGGCGCTGCCGGGGCGCAGTTCGCCACCCGGTTCATCGCCACGGAGGAGTGCGACGCCTCCGAGGGCTACAAGCAGCGGCTCTTAGCGGCAAAGGCCGACGACATCACCCTGGTGAAAAGCCCCGTGGGGATGCCGGGACGGGCGCTGCGCAGTCCCCTGATCCAGCGGGTGGAGGCCGGCACCCAGCCGCCTCCGGAGCGGTGCGTGAAGTGCATCGTCACCTGCGACGGCAAAAACGCCCCCTACTGCATTTCCAAGGCCCTCATCGCCGCCCGGAACGGCGATTGGGAGAACGGCCTGTTTTTCTGCGGAGCCGCCGGCGGTGAGGTGAACACCCTCTCCACCGTACCGGAGCAGATGGCTCAGATCATGGACGAATGGAGAGCTGCACAATGAAGTTAGGATTTTTATACGCGGGACAGGGCAGCCAGCACCCCGGCATGGGCGCTGACCTGTATGAGCGCTTCCCCACCTTCCGCGCCGTGCTGGACAGCGCCGCCGCGCAGGTGGATTTCGATTTGAAGGAGGTCTCCTTCACCGACGCGAAGGGCATTCTGAACGAGACCCGCTACACCCAGCCCTGCATGGTGGCCTTCGCCGCAGGCATGACCGCGCTGCTGGCGGAGCGGGGCATCGTCCCCGCCGCTGCCGCCGGACTGTCTCTGGGCGAGTATTCCGCCCTCCACGCCGCCGGGGTCTTTGACGCCGACACCGCCGTGGAGCTGGTGGCCTTCCGTGGCAAAGCCATGGAGGAAGCCGCAGCCGGACGGCCCTCTGCCATGGTAGCGGTGCTGGGGCTGGACCGGGCGGCCTTACAGGAGGCCTGCGATAAGGCCTCCGCCCACGGCTGCGTGGTCATCGCCAACTACAACTGCCCCGGCCAGCTGGTCCTCGGCGGCGAGAAGGCCGCCGTGGAGACCGCAGCGGCTCTGGCAAAGGAAAAAGGCGCCCGCCGCTGCCTGCCGCTGAAGGTCAGCGGCCCCTTCCACACCCCCCTCATGGCCCCCGCCGGAGACGCGCTGGCGGAGCGGTTCCGCACCGTGGAGTTCCGGGAGCCGCAAATTCCCGTGATCTTCAACTGTCTGGGCGCGGAGCGTCCCGACGGCGCTGCCATCCCGGAGTTGCTGGTGCGGCAGGTGCAGAGCAGTGTCTACATGGAGGATTCCCTCCGCCGCATGGCCGCCATGGAGCTGGACGCGCTGGTGGAGATCGGCCCCGGCAAGGCCCTCAGCGGCTTTGTGAAGAAAACCGTCCCGGAGCTGCCGGTGTACGCCGTGGAGACCGCGGCGGAGCTGGAACAGCTGACGGAGACCCTCAAAGGAGCATCGCTATGAATTTTTCTGAGAAAACAGCCGTCGTCACCGGCGGCAGCCGGGGGCTGGGCCGGGCGATCTGTCTGGAACTGGCCCGGGGCGGAGCCAATGTGGTGCTCTGCTACGCGGGCAACGAAGCGGCGGCCAATGAGACCGTTGCCGCCTGCGAATCCCTTGGGGCCAAGGCCGTGGCCGTCCGGTGCGACGTGTCGAAAGAGGACGAGGTAAAGGCCCTGATGGACGCCGCCCTCAAAACCTTTGGCCGCATCGACATTCTGGTGAACAACGCCGGGATCACCCGGGACAATCTTCTGATGCTGATGAAGCCGGAGGACTTCGACGCCGTCATCAGCGCCAACCTGAAGGGCACCTTTCTCTGCATGAAGGCGGCGGCCCGGCAGATGGTGAAGCAGCGGTACGGCCGCATCGTGAACCTTTCCAGCGTGGTGGGCCTCCGAGGCAACGCCGGACAGGTGAATTACGCCGCCAGCAAAGCCGGGGTCATCGGCATGACCAAATCCCTGGCCAAGGAGCTGGCGGGACGGAACATCACCGTCAACGCCGTGGCCCCCGGCTTCATCGACACGGATATGACCGCCGCGCTGACGGAGACCGCGAAAAACGCCGCCCTCGGCTCCATTCCCATGGGCCGCATGGGAACGCCGGAAAACGTGGCCAAGGCCGTGGCCTTTTTAGCCGACGAGGACGCGGGCTACATCACCGGGCAGGTTTTGGCCGTTGACGGCGGCATGAGTATGTAAGGAGGAACGCGACATGGAACGACGCAGAGTTGTTATCACCGGTCTGGGGGCTGTGACCCCCATCGGCCTGACGGCGGGAGAAAGCTGGCAGGCCGTGAAAAACGGCGTGTGCGGCATCGGCCCCATCACCCATTACGATCCCGCCGCCCAGAAGGTAAAGCTGGCGGCAGAGGTAAAGGGCTTCGATCCGGAGGCCCTGCTGGGCCGCCAGGAATCCAAGCGCATGGGCCGCTTCACCCAGTTTGCTGTGGCGGCGGCGCGGGAGGCCCTGTCCGACGCCGGGTTCTCCGTGGAGCAGGCGGATGCGGACCGCTGCGGTGTGATCCTCTCCAGCGGCATCGGCGGACAGGCCATCACCGAGGCGGAGCACTGCCGGGGTCTGGAAAAGGGCTTTGACCGGGTGTCTCCCTTCTATGTTCCCACCGCCATCTGCAACATGGCGGCGGGTCAGGTGGCCATCGACGCGGGCTTCCGGGCCATGTGCTCCTGCCCCGTCACCGCCTGTGCCGGGGGCACCAACGCCGTGGGCGATGCCTTCCACTACATTCGGGACGGCTACGCCGAGGTCATGCTCTGCGGCGGCACCGAGGCCTCCATCACGCCCATGTCCATCGGCGGCTTCACCTCCATGAAGGCCCTGACCCAGACGGAGGACCCTGACCGGGCCTCCATCCCCTTTGACGCGGAGCGCAGCGGCTTCGTCATGGGCGAGGGCGCGGGCGTGCTGCTTCTGGAGGAATTGGAGCACGCCAAGACCCGTGGGGCCAAGATCTACGCCGAGGTGGTGGGCTACGGCGCTACCTGCGACGCTCACCACATCACCGCCCCTCTTGCGGACGGCAGCGGCGGCGCCAAGGCCATGGCCATGGCCCTGACCGACGGCGGCGTTTCTCCGGAGCAGGTGGGCTACATCAACGCCCACGGCACCTCTACCCACCTCAACGATGCCGGGGAGACCGCCGCAGTGAAAACCGTGTTCGGCCCTCACGCCTATCAGCTGGCCATGAGCTCCACCAAGTCCATGACCGGACATATGCTGGGAGCCGCCGGCGCCGTGGAAGCCATCTTCACCGCCCTGAGCCTGCGGGACGGCTTCCTCCCCGCCACCATCCACTATCAGACCCCGGACCCGGACTGCGATCTGGATGTGGTGCCCAACGAGGGCCGTCCGGCGGACATCCGGTACGTCCTGAGCAACTCTCTGGGCTTCGGCGGACACAACGGCAGCCTGCTGCTGAAAAAATGGGAGGACTGACATGGGCTTACAGCTAAATTCCAACGAGATCGCCGAGATCCTGCCCCACCGCTACCCCTTCGCGCTGGTGGACCGCATCACCGACGGGGAATCCGGTGTGTGGGCCAAGGGCATCAAGTGCGTCAGCG
>PPYF01268116.1_pt1 | contig 17641 bp, 16 predicted proteins | sample 1559871 | NCBI WGS metagenome assembly PPYF01 (sample SAMN08240021, study PRJNA423297) | Human gut metagenome, whole genome shotgun sequencing project.
GACAGCGGCGTGTTCGCCCTGTACTATATCGACCTGACCACCGGCCTGCGGCGGGGCGAGTTGCTCGGATTAAAATGGTTGGACATTGATTTGGAAAAAGGAGACCTCCGGGTTCAACGGCAGATCGGGCGCATCGACGGCAAAATCATTGAGATGCCGCTGAAAACGAAAAACGCCTACCGCACGTTGCCCCTGTCGGCAGACGCGATAAGCGTTCTGAAAATACAGAAATGCAAAGTTGGGAACAGTGAATGGGTATTCCCATCGCCCACCGGAGGCCCCATGTCACCGGACAGTGTGCTGCACATGCTGCACCGCGTTCTAAAGCGGGCAGGGCTGCCGAAGGTGCGTTTCCATGACCTGCGTCACACCTTCGCAACGCTGGCACTGCAAAACGGTGTGGACATCAAAACCGTATCTGGTATGCTGGGGCATTTTTCGGCAGGCTTCACGCTGGATACTTATGCGCATGTAACGACCTCCGCCAAGCGTGAAGCGGCAAAGACAATGGGTAACATCCTCTCTGGCGCGGTATAGTGCTTTCCGCTCCCCGTCCCGTTGGGGTCAGCGTTTGGGTCAGAAAAAGTGGCGAGTAAGATATTGGACGCAAAAGTGCGGAAAAAGTCCTGATTTCGCAAGAAATCAGGACTTTCTGGTTGCGGAGACAGGACTCGAACCTGCGACCTCCGGGTTATGAGTGAAATCCCCAAAAACCCGAAGGTCGATCCTGTCCGCTCCACGGCGGCTTTCGATATTCTGGGTCACATTCTGGGTCAGGATTTCGAGGGGCGGGACCATCAAAATTTACGCCGCAGTAAAGAATATAGCAGGCTCTCGGAGAAGGGCGTAAAGCGCCTGGGATCGAGCGCCAGGGCCGTGAGCAAGAGAGCCACGCCACGCGTTGCCGCCTGTGAGGGGCTGTGTGAGGCTTTGGCGGAGGGGGCAGCACCGGGGGCGCTGAGGAGGCTGCGGGCCATGTGCGGCCTGTGTGCCCGCCTTGAGAGCAGGGATGGTCCCAGCCCTGCCGGACCCCTGAGAGCGGAAGAGAGGCGGTTTTGAGGCTCTGCGGAGGATGAAAAAACGGGAATCTGAAGATGGAGAGTATCTGCACCATGCAGAACCTACTGCGCAGCTGCCTCTTGATCGGCACCGCCAGCTTACTGGTCTTCTGGGGCATCAGCCTGCTGCTGGCCTGGTGGGCGGTGCGACCGGTGGCTCGGGCCTGGGACCAGCAGCGGCAGTTCGCGGCGGACGCGTCTCATGAACTGAAAACGCCGCTGAAGGTGATCCTCACCAACGCGGAGCTGCTGCAGGACCCCGCCCGCAGCCCGGCGGAGCGGGACCGCTTCGCTGGCCAGATCCTTGCTATGGCCCACCAGATGCGGGGGCTGGTGGAAAACCTTCTGGAGCTGCCCGAGTGGACAGCGGCCTGTCCGCCGCCATGGAGGAACTGGACTGGAGCCGTCTGGTGTCCGAGGCGGTACTGCCCTTTGAGCTGCTATGCTTCGAGCGGGGCTGGAGCTTCGCTGCGACATCGAGGAGGGGCTGGCGGTCTGGGACATGCCCGCCCATCTGCGGCAGGTGGTGGAGATCCTGCTGGACAACGCCCTGAAGTATATGCCGCCGACCGACACCATCACGGTCTGGCTGCGGCATCAGGGGACAAGACGGCGGTTTTGCGGCACAGGATGGCTCAGGAGCGCCGCTTGTCTGGCCGGGCCTGGAGTGGAAAGCCTTGGAAACCAGCAGGTGGCCGCAGTGACAGTGGCAATTCTCGTTTCGCCGCTCAGGGCCGCCTTGGCAAAGATAAAGAGGTCTGCCCCACCGTAGCCGCCGGGGCGGATGCAAAGAGGGAACAACCACGATAAAATGCACGTTCATATTTCGCACAAATCTGATTGGAATTCAAATATCCTATGAAATTGTGAACAATATACAACAAATTTAAAATATATTTGTAAAAATATGTCGTATTTACAAGGCTAGAAAAATATTGTAATATATGAACGTGAACAAAAGCAATAAACAAAGATGTTCACGTTCATATTAAATAAAATTGAAAGAAATAACGCAAAGAACGGAAGGGGGGAGCGGACGGAGAGGAGAAGAACCACGTAGGGACAAGGGAGTTCCCAAAGGTTTAACGGAACCTGGATAACAGATTTTACATGCAAAGCTTACACTGGACCCGCGTCTCATTCAGTGGATTTTTTGTAAAGGAGCGTTTTCAAATGAAAAAATTGTTTTCGACCTTGTTTGCCCTGCTGTTGACGGCCGGTATGCTGTCTGGCTGCGGCAGTGATGACACTGCCGCAGATGCCGATGATACCACGACGAGCGGAGAGGAGACTGTGGAGTCCGGCGCGGAGATCTCCGGAGATATCATGATCTACACCTCCGCTGAGGATGCGTTTATCTCCGAAGTGTGCGCCATGTTCAATGAAAAGTATCCCGAAGCCAACGCGCAGTATTACCGGTCCGGCACGGAAGAGGTTGTCAGCAAGATCATGGCGGAGAAGATGACCAACAGTCTGCAGGCGGATCTGATCATGGTCTCCGATGCGCCTACCTTCGAGAGCCTGAAGGCCAACGACCTTCTACAGCCCTATGACTCCCCGGAACTGGACAACATCTACACGGAATTCGTGGATCCTGAGCACTACTATTACGGCACATTCCCGGCCGCCATGGGTATCGTCTACAATACCAATCTGGTGACGGAGGCCCCCACCAGCTGGCTGGACCTGCTGAGCGAGGATGCCAAGGCCAATACCGTCATGCCCAACCCTCTTTACTCCGGCACCGCCGCCAACGCACTGATGGAGCTGACCCGCGCCGAGGGCCTGGGCTGGGACTACTATCAGGGACTGTATGACAACGAGGTCATGGTGGTTAACGGCAACGGCGGCGTCATCAACTCCGTGGCCGCCGGCGAAAACGCCTACGGCATCGTCTGCGATTCCAACGCCCTGGCCGCGGCGGCCAGCGGGTCCCCCCTGGCCTTCGTGTACCCCAAGGAAGGTGTGCCCGCCACGGCCGACCCTATCGGGATCACCACTGCCACGGACAATCTGACCACCGCGCAGGCATTCCTGGACTTCATGCTGTCCGAGGATGTGCAGACCCTAGGCCGCGAACTCATCGGAAAGGCGCCTATCCGCAAGGGAATGGAGAATCCCGATGGCAGCCTGGCTGTGGAGGATCGTGTGAACCTGGTCACCGATGCCAAGGTGCTCTTTGAGGCCCGCGAGCAGGAGAAGGAACAGTTCTCCGAAATGTTTGGCTTCTAAAAGATTCTCTCCTTTTTGCGCAGAGACCGCCTCTCCACATATTTTTCAGGGGGGGCGGTCTTGCCATTTTCCGGCATCGCCGGACACGATGCCGCAATCAGTCCGCAATATGAAAGTGGGGAACGAATATGGCAAATCACCCTGTGCCTCTTGGGAAAAGAGGGGCTTCGCCCAGATCGCTGGCGGTGTATATTTTAGTTGTTTTTGGCCTGCTTGCGGTCTTCGGCCTGTTTTTCCTGCCTCTGTGGAAGCTGGCGGAAGTGGCCTTTGTGGAGGAGGGACGGCTCAGCCTGGGGATCTTCCGGGAACTGCTGACGGACACCAAGACCCTCAAGGTTATCTGGGACACCATCTATATCAATATCCTGTCCTCCTTCTTCGCCACGGTCATCGGCGTTGTAATGGCCTATTTCGTGGCCTATGCAGATATCCGCGGAAAGAAATTCATTCACTACGCGCTTTTGCTGCCGCTGATTATCCCGGGCTACATCATCACCCTGGCCTGGATGCAGTTTTTCGCCAAGAGCGGCTTTGTGGCCTCCCTGGTCCAGAGCGTCGTACCGGGAGCGACCATGCCCAACATCTATTCCTACTGGGGTATCATTTTCGTGTTTTCCGTGACGAAATATCCGCTGATCTATACGCTGACCCTCAGCACCTTCCGCAAGATCTCGACGGATATGGAACTGGCCGCCGCCGTCTCCGGCTGCAACAAGGTCAAGACCTTTTTCAAGGTCACGCTGCCCATGTCGCTGTCCGGTGTGGCCAACGGCCTGCTGCTGGTGTTCATTTCCTGCCTGGACAATTTCGGCACCGTGGCTTTTCTGGGCATCCCCGCCAGGATCACCGTGCTGTCTACGGATATCTATCAGGCCATCATTTCCTTCTCAGGAAACAGCTTTGGTGAGGCTGCTGCCGAATCTGTGATCTTGGGTGTGATCGGCGTCCTCTCCTCACTGATCCTGTGGAGAGTGGCCAAAATGTTTCAGACCATGCAGACGGATCTGGAGGATATGTCGCCCCGGTTTTTCCTGCGCCGCAAAAAGCTGCTGGTGGAGATCCTCATGTGGCTGGCTATTTTCATCATCAACTTCGTGCCCATGCTGACGCTGATCGTGACGGCGTTCATGAAGGGCATTGGCGGCGGCTACGGCATGGATAATATGACGCTGGAGAACTTTGTCTTCGTGTTCAGCAATGCCAAGAGCTTCAACGCCATCAAGAACAGCATTTTCCTGGGCATCACCACGGCGCTGATCTGCGTGGTGCTGGGCACCATCGTGGCGTATCTGATGGTCCGCCGGCCCTCTGTGCTGATCCGGGTGGTGGAGAGCATTATCTCTGTCCCCTATTCGATCCCGGGCATCATCCTGGGCCTGGCGCTGATCCTGACCTGGGCCAGCCCCCTGCCCATCATCAACCGGACGATCTACGCCACAGTGTTCATGTTGCTGGTGTCCTATGTGGTCCGGTTTACCTCCCTGCAGATCCGCAACAGCACCACCGGCGTGCTGCAGACGGACGTATCCATGGAGGAAGCGGCTGAGATCTGCGGTGCCAGCGGATTCAAAAAATGGGTCTCCGTAATCATCCCGCTGATCTTCCCTGCCACGATCTCCGGCATGGGCCTGGTGTTTCTTAACGCACTGACGGAGCTGACAACTTCTTCGCTGCTGTGGTCGGCCGGATCCGAGACGCTGGGCGTCGTCATTTACAACTATACCTCTGCGGGATACACCACTTACGCCTGCGCACTGTCCACGGTCGTGTGCGTCACGATCCTGGCGCTGGTGCTGCTGTACAGGGGCGTGTCTGCCATCCTGCGGCATAAAATGGGGAGGAACGAACAATGAGTACGGAAATTCGCAATATCGTCATGGACTTCAACGGCTTCAAGGCCCTCAACGACATCAGCCTCAAGATCCAGGACGGAGAGTTCATTGCCATTCTGGGCCCCTCCGGCTGCGGCAAGACCACGCTGCTGCGGCTGCTGGCCGGGTTCAACCACCCCACCTCCGGCGAGATTCGGATCGGTGAGCAGGTGGTGGCCAACCGGGACTATGTGCTTCCGCCCAACGAGCGGTTCATCAGCATGGTGTTCCAGTCCTACGCCCTGTGGCCCCATATGAGCGTTCGGAAAAATGTGGAGTTTCCCATTAAAAATAGCAAATTCGTCTCTCCCGAGATCCGGTCCAACTGCGACAGCCGCGTCCGGGAACTGATCGAAATGGTGGGCCTCACCGGCATGGAAAAACGGCTGCCCGCCCAGCTCTCCGGCGGCCAGCGGCAGCGGGTGGCTCTGGCCCGTGCCCTGGCGGTGGACCCGGATCTGCTGCTGATGGACGAGCCCCTGTCCAACCTGGACACAGAGCTGCGGGTGGAGATGCGCCGGGAGATCAAGGAACTGCACCAAAAGACCAAGGTGACCGTGGTCTACGTGACCCACGATCAGTCCGAGGCTCTTGCTCTGGCGGACCGGATCGTGGTGATGAACCACGGTCAGATCGAGCAGGTGGGCACGCCCCAGGAGATTTACAGCCGTCCGGCCACGCCCTTCGTGGCAAAGTTCGTGGGCCGCTCTAATCTGATCGCCGGCACTTGGTCTGGCGACACCTTTACCCCTGCCGGGTCCACGGCCCGCTGGGAGGGAAGCCGGGTGGCGCCCGTATTCCGCGAGAGTGGCCACTATCCGGTCAAGCCGGAGCATCTGCAGGTAAAGCGGAACGGCGGGGACGGCGTCCGGGCGTCCATCTACGAAATTGAATACCAGGGCGTGGAGGTCCGCATGATGCTGCGCAATCAGTCGGATAACGAGATCCTGGAAGTCCGCTACCGGGGAGACGAGAACTACCGGGTGGGAGATGAGGTGACGCTGACGCTATGAGCGAACTGCATATTCTGGATGCGGGGCGCGCGGACTGCACGGTGCTACTGCTGGATACTCCCCAGGGACGGCGGACGGTGGTGGTGGACGGCGGAGGAAAATACCGTGAGGACCGCCGCCCTCTGCTGGAATTCCTCACGCGGAGGAACCTCACCGTTATTGATCTGCTGATCCTGACCCATCTGCATCAGGATCACTTCGGCGGCTTTGTGCATCTGGTGGACCGGGTGCAGGTGCGGCGGGCGGTGGCGCCCTGCGGGGACCTGCGGTTTGCCGACCGGGTGTATCCGGTGTTCGGAGACCAGGAGTTTTACCGGGAATACCACGACTTCTTTCAGTATCTGGAACGCAGCGGGACAGAACTCATCCGTTCCGCGGACTGCGCTGGCAGGACCTTCGCTTTCGGCGACTACGGCCTGGAATGCCTCTATCCCCTCCGGGACAGCACCCAGCGCTCCGTGGCCTATGCGCAGGCACTGTGCGATCCGGACCTGACGGAGGAGGCCATGGCGTGGAATCTGGAGGCCCACAAACAGACCTGCAATGAGGACAGCAGCATCTGGCTGCTGCGGAAAGGCGGCACCGATCTGGCGCTGCTGGCCGGGGATAGCACTGATGAAACCATGCGGGCGGCCCTATGTGGGCGGCAGGTCCGGCCGCGGCTGCAAAAGCTGTCCCACCACGGGATCTGCGCCCGATATTTCTCGGAATATGTACAAAAAATCGTGAAACCCGAAATTTTAGTGGTCAGCGTCGACGAAATCCATTATACTGAAGAAATGGGAGCACGAGTCGACGCGCTGTGCGCCGCAGGTGGCTCCCAAGGCTATTACACCTTCCGGGGAGATGTGAGCATTTCCCTGTGAATCTGCGGAGAGGGAACGCAATGGAAAAGCTGACCATCAAAGACATTGCCAAAATGGCAGGGGTGTCCCATACCACCGTGTCCCGGGCGCTGAACGGGGCCCAGAATATCCGGCCGGAGACCTACGCTAGGATCATGGAACTCTGCCGGACCACCGGCTATACGCCCAATGCGGCTGCCCGGCAGCTCAAGCGCAGCGACTCGGGGGCGATCGGGATTATCGTGCCGGATATTTCCAACGCCTTTTTCTGTGAACTGACCCGGCATCTGGAATGGATGGCCCGGCAGGAGGGGCGCAATGTCTTTATTTCCAGTTCCTTCTACGACTATGAGATCGAGGACAGAAACATCCGGGCTCTGATGGAGAATCGGGTGTCTGGGATCATCCTCTCCGGTGTAGGGGACCAGACGTACCTGCACCTGCGGGATTATCTGGGGAAAGTTCCCATTGTGTTTCTGGGAGACAATATTCCGGAGGGCATGGTTTCCCAGATCACCGTCAACAACTACGAGGGCACCCGGATGGCCACCCGGTACCTCATCTCCCTGGGCCACCGGGAGCTGATGTTCCTGGGCGGGCGGGATTCCTCCGTGACCCACCGCCGCCGGCACCAGGGATTTCTGGATGCGGCGGCCACGGCAGCGAATGTCCGCTATGATATTTTTACCATTCTCTCCGGCAGCAAAATCGAGGATGGATACCGCACCGGGCTGGCGTATTTCGCCCGCTGTATCGAGGAAAAGCGGCCCATTGCCACCGGTATCCTGTGCATCAGCGATCATTTTGCGTTAGGAGTCATGCAGGCGGCGGTGGAGACCGGCGTGGATATTCCGGGGCAGGTCTCCCTGATCGGGTTTGACGACGTCTCGTTCGCCTCCCTGCCGAAGATCCAGCTGACCACCATTTCCCAGCCCAAGGAGGAGATCTGTGATGCCGCCGTGCGGACGCTGGAGGAGTTGATCCGCGCGGACGGGCCTGCTTCAGTCAGCTGCAAGAACATCCAGCCCGTTTTGGTCCGGCGGGATACCTGCGGACCTCCGGGGCGCTGAGTGCCCCGGCAATTCTGAGAGGAGGCAGTTTCATGAAACAGTATGATACCTTTATCATTGGACATCTGTGCATCGACGAGATTCTGAACTCCGCCGGGGAGGGAGAATTCTCCATCGGCGGCGCCGTGGTCTATTCCTCCTATGCCGCCCTGGCCGGCGGCAACCATGTGGGCATTCTGATCAAATCTGCGCCCAGGGAGAAAATGATCCCGTATATCCTGCCCGTCCGCACGGAGGACATTTATTGGGTGGGATCCGATGCCGGGACCACATCCATCCGCAATCAGTTCCTGGATGACAAGCATGAGCGCCGGATTACCACTGCACTGGCACAGGGCAGCACCATCACCGTGGCGGAGCTGCCGGAAGGTGTCTCTTCGAAGGTCTATCAGCTGGCGGGACTGATGAAGGGCGACTATGAGGACGACATCATCAAGGTCTTGGCGCAGCGGGGCAAGGTGGCGCTGGATATGCAGGGCTATCTCCGGGTGCCGGACCCTGTTACCAAGGAGATGGTCTACCACGACTGGGACCGGAAAATGGAGTATTTCCCCTACATCACGTATCTGAAGACCGATGCCGCCGAGGCGGAGATCCTCACCGGCACATCGGACCGGCGGGAGGCCGCCCGGCTGATGGTGGAGTGGGGCGTCAAGGAGGCGCTTATCACCCACAATACCGAGGTCCTGGTCTATGACGGCAGGGAGTACTACACCTGTCCCCTGAAACCTCTGGGACTGGATGGCCGCACCGGCCGAGGCGACACGACCTTCTCCGCTTACATCACCGAGCGGGAGCGGGCGGACATCCCCCAGGCGCTGGCTTACGCCTCCCAGCTGGTGTCGCTGAAGATGCAGACGCCGGGACCCTTCAAGGGCGACCGGGCGGATGTCGCGGCGTTTGCGGATAAGTATTACCGCTGAGGGCGCGCCATGGAAGCAATCCCTTACAAGCTGCGCCTCCGGCTCAGCGACGAGATCCCTCAGGAGGGACAGCGCCGGGTCATGGCCCGCATCCCCGCCTTCGACGTGCCGGAGATCGACAACTCTTTTTCTGCTCCCGCCAGCGGGGGGAAGACGCTGCGGGGCATGGTGCTCAACATGGAACTGGGCCGTTTTCCTGCCGAGACGGCGGCCTTTCTCCGGGAATGCCCTCAGGCGCGGGATGCGGACATCCTCTTCGGCAATGAGCTGGACGACGGCTGCTGCCGCAGCGGCTGCCGAAATACCTCCGCCGAGATCGCGGAAGCCATCGGCATGAATTATGCCTTCGCCCTGGAATTTATCGGTTTGACCGATCCGGAGGACCCCAAGGGATACGGGGGCAACACCCTTTTCAGCCGCTGGCCCATCAAGCGGGCCTCCGTGCTGCATCTGCCTCAGGGCTACAACTGGTATTTTGATGCGCAAAAGCGTATCGGTGAACGAGTGGCCATTCTAGCGGTACTGGATGTGGCGGGCCGGGAGGTGGGCGCTGTGTGCGCGCATCTCGAGAACAAGACCCATGCGGCTGCCCGGGCATTGCAGATGCGGGCGCTGCTGGATGAGGTGGACCGCCTCTTGCCGGGGATGCCGGTGTTCATGGGCGGCGATTTCAACACCAATACCTACGACGGGGCCGATCTGGAGGCCGCGGGCTTCTATCTGAGAGAGCAGCAGCTGGGGATGCCGCCCCGGGACGTGGCCGCCAGCGAACCGCTTCTGCAAATGGCGGAGGCTGCGGGATTTTCCTACCGGGACTGCAACGACTTAGACACCATGACCCGCAGAAAGCCTCTGCCGGCCGGTGTGCTGCGGATGCATCTGGATTGGATCTTCCTGCGGGGGATGACCTGCCTGGACCGGGGCACCGTATCCACGGAAGTAAAGGACTGGGACTGGATGGCGGAAGATTCTCCGCTGCGCCGCTTCGGCCGGGCGGAATTGGCGGACCACGATGCCGTCTGGGCTCTATGCGTACCTCTCTGAAATATATTCCGCGGATTGGACTGTGCCGGAGGGCCGTGACGTTTCTGGGACGTCACCCGAGGCAGTGGGAATTAGATGAGGTGCATTTGGGATAGATGACTGGGTACCAAGACACGGTCGGACGGCTGCCGCTGAAAAGCGGTGGCCGCCTTTTTGTAAATGAAAACCACCGGCTGTGCCGGTGGTTCCAAAAAGATTTGGCTATGCACAAAAAAGAGAGCCTCCTTTGGTAAAATGGTGGAGATCTGCAAACCGCCACAACAACCAAAGGAGGAACGGAGTCCGGATGAAACTTGATGTATCGAGTTCGGTGCGCAAAAAGGGAGTGTAAATATCATATTGCGTTTGCACCCAAATGTGGGAGACAGGTCATATATGGGAAGATGAAGCACGACACCAGACAGATGTTGAAGAGCTTGTGCGAATATAAGGAGTAGAGATAATCGAAGCAGAGGCATGAAAAGATCATATACATATGCTGCGGTCTGGTTGTCAAACCGCTGCGCCCCAGTGCTTTCCGGGCCTTTTTAGGCCTGAAATCCCCAAAAAACCGAAGGTCGTTCCTATCCGCTCCACAGGAATTTTCGGTATTCTGGGTTACATTCTGGGTCAGGATTTCAAGGGGCGGGACCAGCAAAAATTGCGCCGCAGTAAAGAATAATAGCAGGCTCTCGGAGAAGGGCGTAAAGCGCTCGGGATCGAGTGTCAGGGTCCTGAGCGAGAGAGCCAAACGTTGCCGCCTGTGAGGGGCTGTGTGAGGCTTTGGCGGAGAGGGCAGCACTGGGGACGCTGAGGAGGCTGCGGGCCGTGTACGGCCTGTGTGCCCGCCTTGAGAGCAGGGATGGCCCCCAGCCCCGCCAGACCCCTGAGAGCGGAAGAGAGCCGGTTTGGAGGCTCTGCGGAGGACGAAAGAAAAAGCTGGATAAAGAGGTGCCGTCACTGCCGCACCTTTCAACAGGCACAACTGCCCGCAGTGCGGGCAGTTTCAAGGGGTTCCGGGATTGCCGGAAATGGGGTAAAAACAGAGAGAAAAAGAAATTTTGCGGTCGTTATCCCCCAACGCTTACGCCCACAAGAAAAAAGTAGGGGTCAACCCAGGAATTTGCCGCTTTCCTCTGCCGTTATAGAAGAGAGCCCTTTTGGAGGACGAGAATTGCGTCGCTATATCAAAGATAAGGACCGAGGAAACACGCCGCCCGAGAGTTCTTAAATTTCTGATAACTCGCACGTTTGCCCCTGGCTATTCTCCGCAAGTTAGGGTATTGTGTGTCGCTGAATAGAGGAGGCGATACACATGCGGGATTACATGATGGCCCTGCACCAGCGGTTCTGCAACGAACCGGAGTGCCGGGAGGTCAGGGAGCAGATCAGGGAGGTCGAGAGCGACCTTCGACAAGAACTGGACCGGCGAGGGCAGGAGAAACTGCTGAAACTGGCGGACCTGGAGAATGAGCTACAAGAAGAGATCTCTCTGGAGAGTTTCTCCTCTGGATTTAAACTGGCCCTGGGCATCGCGGCAGAGTTGGCTCCCTGGTACTCCTTCGACGATGACGAGGAACGGCGGGCCTGTGAAGCCCTCCGGCGAAGGAGGGGAGAGTAGTGGCAAAACGACGGGCAAACGGCGAGGGAAACATCCGCAAGCGAAAAGACGGGCGCTGGGAGGGCCGGTACACCGCAGGGCACGATCCGGAAACCGGCAGGGCTATCTACCGGAACGTCCTGGGCAGGACCCAGGCGGAGGTCCGGGAGAAGCTGAAGACCGCCATCGGGGAGGCCCAGGGCCTGGACGCGGCCAAGACAGGGAAGTACACGGTGGGACAGTGGATGGACGTCTGGTACGAAAATTACGCCAAAATCAAGGTCCGACCGTCGTCCCACCAGACCTACCGGGGCTACATCGAGAATCACATCAAGCCAAACCTGGGCAGCGTACCGCTGAACAAGTTGTCTTCGCTGGAGTTACAGAAGCTCTACAAAAAGCTGCTGGCGAAAGGGCGGGTGAGACGCCTCGAAGCCAAGAACCAACCAAAGGGATTGAGTGCGAAAACCGTGCGGAACATCCACCAGATCCTCGAATCCGCCATGCGGCTGGCTATGGAGCAGAAGCTCATCGCAAAAGATCCGACCGCCGGCTGTGCCCTGCCGAAAGTAGAGAAAAAGGAGATGAAGACCCTGCCGGTGGAGCAGCTGGCCTCTTTCCTGCGGGAAGCCAGGGAAAGCGGCGTCTTCGAGCTGTACTACCTGGACCTGGCCACAGGCCTCCGCCGCGGCGAACTGCTTGGCCTCAAGTGGACGGACATCGACCTGGAGAAGGGGGAACTGCAAGTGAAGCGGCAGGTGGCGCGGATCGAAGGCGAGATCGTGGAGGCACCGCTGAAAACCAAGAATGCCTACCGCACCCTGCCGCTGGCGGAAGATGTGGTGGCCATCCTGAAACAACAGAGGAAAAAAGCGGGGAGCAGCCTCTGGGTATTCCCCTCGCCCAACGGCGGCCCGATCTCCCCGGACAGCGTCCTCCACAAGCTCCACGGAGTATTGAAGCGGGCGGGACTGCCCCAGGTCCGGTTCCACGACCTCCGGCACACCTTCGCGACCCTGGCCCTCCAGAACGGCGTGGACATCAAGACCGTCTCAGGGATGCTGGGCCATTACTCGGCGGGGTTTACCCTGGACACCTACGCCCACGTCACCACCCAGGCCCAGCGGCAGGCGGCGGACACCATGGGTCAGGTGCTGGCGGGAGCCATCTGAAAACCAGAAAAAGAAGAGGGGCACGGGCGCGGAAAAACCGCGCCCGTGCCCCGTATGGGTCAAAATCTGGGTCACCCCCGTGTCCACAAAATGGGGACCGGCCAATAAAGTTACAGAAAACAAAAGAAAACCACCGCTTTCCGGCTGGAAAGCGGTGATTTTATGGTTGCGGGAGGAGGACTTGAACCTCCGACCTCCGGGTTATGAGCCCGACGAGCTACCAACTGCTCTACCCCGCGATATTCTGTTCTGTGGTGCCGGTGACCGGACTCGAACCGGTACAGTATCGCTACCGGGGGATTTTAAGTCCCCTGTGTCTACCAATTCCACCACACCGGCAGCTGTCGGCAATGATTAGAATACCATACTCTCCAGTCATTGTCAAGCACGGGCAAGGAAAACCTTTCAAATTTTTTCGACAACTCCCGTTGCAAAAAGTCCAGACAGGTGCCCGTTTCCGTGCAATTTTCCGCCCGGAGGCGCATATACTGGCTGAGAACCCAAATGCAAAGGAGGAAATAAAATGATGAGACACCAGACGATCAGCGGCGGGGATGTGGATGACCTGATCTTTCAGGACAGCTGGACCACCAGTCAGCGATAAGAACTGCAGGACGCCGCTTTCGCGGCGTCCTTTTGCGTCACGGACAGATGGTGCCCCCGCCCAGCACCAGATCTCCATCGTAGAACACCACCGCCTGCCCCGGGGTGACGGCCCGCTGAGGCTCTGTGAACACCATGCGGATGCGGCCGCCGGGCAGCGGTTCCACTGTGGCGGCAGCTTCCCGCTGGCTGTACCGGGTCTTGGCGGTGACGGACAGGGGGCGGTCCGGCTCCGGTACGGAGAGCCAGTTCACCCGCTCCGCCGTCAGCTCCCGGGTGTAGAGGCGGTTGTCCTCCCCTAGGATCACGGCATTCCGGTCCGGGTCCTTCCCCAGCACGTACTGCGGCGCGTTGGCGCTGACGCCCAGCCCTTTCCGCTGGCCGATGGTATAGCATTCCATTCCCCTGTGGCGGCCCAGCACACGGCCTTCTGAGTCCAGGAAGTCACCGGGGACGGGCTCCACGCCGCCATACTGCCGCAAAAACGACACATAGTCCCCATCCGGCACAAAGCAGATGTCCTGGCTGTCGGCCTTCTGGGCGTTGGACAGGCCGTTGGCGGCCGCCAGGGCCCGCAGGGCAGGCTTTTCATAGTCTCCCACCGGCAGCAGCAGATGGGCCAGCTGGTGCTGGGTCAACTGATAGAGGAAGTACGTCTGGTCCTTCCGTCGATCCGCGCCCCGCAGCAGCTGCCAGCGGCCGGAGGGCGTATCGAGGCGGACTCTGGCGTAATGGCCGGTGGCCATGGCGTCCGCGCCCTGGTCCAGCGCCCAGTCCAGCAGGGCGCCGAACTTGATCTCCCGGTTGCAGTCAATGCAGGGATTGGGTGTGCGGCCGTGGGTGTAGGCCCACACAAACCGGTCCATGACCCGCTCGCGGAACAGATCGCACAGGTCCAGCACCACATGGGGAATCCCCATGCCGGCGGCCACGGCGCGGGCTGTCTCGATATCATCCGCAGAGCCGCACAGGCCCGGGCGGTCCTTATAGGGATGCAGGCGCAGCGTCACGCCGGTGACATTATAGCCGGCCTGCCGCAGCAGCAGCGCCGCTGCGGCGCTGTCCACGCCGCCGCTCATGGCCACAAATACACGCTGGGACATAAATGGGTTCCTCCTGAAAAGGCCGACGGAGCGCCGGTCGTGTGATAGGGCTATTGTAGCCGATTTCCGGAAAAAAGGAAAGCCGCTTCTGCGAAAAAAACCGACCCCAGCCGGAGCCAGGGTCAGTCCAGATGGCGCTGGGAGAAAGCCTGGGGGGGCAAGGCGTCCGCCAGGGCCAGGAGGAGCGGATTGAAGCCGCCGTTGTAATCGAACTTCACGTCCGACACGTCCGCAGTCCCGCATCGCCGGTCCGGCAACGACAGGGTGAAGCGGGACCCCTGCCCCGGCCGGGACTCGGCAATCATGGTGCCGCCGTGGCGCTCTGCGATGTGCTGGCAGATAGGCAGTCCCAGGCCCAGGCCGTGGGGCTGGGGCGCCATCGCATCGTCGTGAAGGTAGCGGTCGAACAGGAAGGGGATCTGGTCCTCCTGGATACCGCAGCCGGTGTCGGACACGGACAGGCGGACCCATCGGTTGATGAATTTCAGCTCCACGGTCACCGCGCCTCCGGCGGGGGTAAACTTCAGGGCATTGGAGAGCAACTGGTAGAGCAGCAGCTCGATGGAGGGCTGGTGAAAAGCGCAGGTGTGGCAGTCCGCAGCGCTCCGGAATTCCAGCTGGACCTTTTTGAGCGCAAACAGACCCTGAGCCCCGGCACAGACCGCACGGACCGTCTCCGTCAAATCCCGGTCCCGGACGGGGAGGGGCGCGTCCTGCCCCAGCTCTCCCGCCGCCGTCAGATTGTTCACCAGCCGCAGCAGGCGGTAGTAGCTCTGATCCAGCAGGGAAGCTGTGGAATCCAGCGCCGGATCCCCCTCCCGCCGGATGGCAGGCGCCAGCTGGGCGGCCGCCAAGTGCAGGTTTCCCAACACGCTGCGCAACTGGGCGGCGATGTTGGGGAACACAACGGAGAAGTCAAATTGCTCTGCTTCCATAGGCGCATCCTTTCAGCTGGGATTCTCTCTTGTAGCATATACGGGGAGGGGCTTTCAAACCGTGGAAAAGCCTGCCTCGAACACCAATAGGATAGCAAAAAAGGGATGCAAAGACAAGGTCTTTGTCGAAAAAGGGGGAAAATTGTCGAAGTCCGGCAGACACGGCCGAACAGAAGTCCAGTCTGTGCAAAACGGACAACAAATCTTGCGTTTTATATGCGCAATTTTACGCAAAATTGCGGTGACATTTTCCGGTAATATGGTATAATGAGGACAACATCCGCTGCGGCGGAATACGGAATACAGGAAGGAATGGGAACATGGCGATCAAAGTGGGAATCAACGGATTTGGCCGGATCGGCCGCGTGGCACTGCGGATCATGGTGGAGCGCGGCAGCGCCACCTATCAGATGTGCGGCATCAACCTGCGGAACGCGGACCTGGACTACATGGTCTATCAGGTGAAGTACGACTCCGTGTTCAAGACCTTTCAGGGCACGGTGGAGCGGGACGACCGTCACCTGATTATCAACGGCAAGAAGATCCGGGTTTACAGTGAAGACGACGCCGCCAACATCCCCTGGGACGACTGCGGCGCCGAGTACATCATCGAGTCCACGGGCGCCTACTGCACCACGGAAAAGGCCTCCGCCCACTTCCGGCACGGGGCGAAAAAGGTCATCATCTCCGCCCCGGCCAAGGACGACATCACGCCCACCTTTGTCATGGGAGTGAACCACAAGCGGTACACCCCGGAGATGGACGTGGTCTCCAACGCCTCCTGCACCACCAACTGCCTGGCCCCCATGACTAAGGTCATCAACGACACCTTCGGCATCGAGCAGGCGCTGATGTCCACCATCCACGCCGCCACCGCCAAGCAGAAGGCTGTGGACGCCCGGGCGGGCCGGGACTGGCGTACCGGCCGCAGCGTCCTGGGCAACATCATTCCCTCCACCACCGGCGCGGCCAAGGCGGTGGGCGTGGTAATTCCGGAGCTGAAGGGTAAAATGACCGGCATGAGCTTCCGGGTGCCCACCAACGACGTGTCCGTGGTGGACCTGACCGCCCGCCTCAAGCAGCCTGCCAGCTATCATGATGTGTGCGTGGCCATGGAAAACGCCGCCCAGAACAGCATGAAGGGCATCATCACCTGCACCAACGACCAGGTGGTGTCCTCCGACCTGACGGGGTTTTCAGAGACCTGCATCTTCGACGAGACCGCCGGCATCATGCTGGACAACAACTTTGTGAAGCTGATCGCCTGGTATGACAACGAGTGGGGCTACACCAACAAGATCCTGGATCTGATGGCCTACATGCATACAGCGGACCAGAGCCGGTAATACGCTTTTTAGGGCGCGGGCAGCTGCCTGCGTCCTATTTTTTTCATATTAACATAGTACTTTGTACGTTGTCAATAAAGTACTAGACTATATTTTTCTTTATTGGGAAATAGGGTACACTTTTCTCAAACAGCAGGAGCAGTGCTTTTATGAGAAAACGTGACCCAAACAGAATAGAGATGGGACGCCGCTTTCGGGAAGCCAGAGAGCGACTCAACTGGAGCAGAGAAGTGCTTGCCGAGCGGGCCGATCTATCTGTGTCCTTTATTGCGGATTTGGAGCTGGGAAACACCGGCACCCGGCTGGAGAACTTTATCCGCCTGTGCCGCCTGCTGGATTTGAACGCCGACTATGTGCTCTTCGGCGCGCCCGGGGACGCTGTGCAGCGGATCACGGATCTGCTGCGGGACCGGGACGAAGAGACGGTCCGGGTGGTGGAGCGGACCGTGGAGGCCCTGCTGCGGGCCCTGGACGAACAGCAGACAACGTGACAGACGGCGCCCGGCCAGACTGGCCGGGCGCCGTGTTGCCCACTGTGGCGGATTCAAAGAGGCCGCGCCAAAGGCGCGGCCTCTTGTCATGCTTTTTCTGCCTTGGACCGCTCCGCCCGCTTCCGGCGGCGGCTGGCACCGCTGCGGCGGGATCTGGCGGCCGGGGCGGCAGGCTCCGCCGTCCCGGCAGGCTCCTCCGCATCCTGTGGGGCGCTCTGGGCCGGGGCGGGCTCGGCGGTCTCCGCCGGCTTCGCCGCCGCGCGGCTGCGCCGCTTTCCGGGCTTGGACGCCGCCTTGTTTTCCGGCGCGGGGGAGGGGGCCGCCGCCTCCTGGACCGGAGGCGGGGTGAGCAGGGC
>PPYF01017074.1_pt1 | contig 17639 bp, 11 predicted proteins | sample 1559871 | NCBI WGS metagenome assembly PPYF01 (sample SAMN08240021, study PRJNA423297) | Human gut metagenome, whole genome shotgun sequencing project.
CAAGGGGTCGCCGGTGGCGTACACCGGCATGACCTGGTCCGGCTTCCGCCCCAGCGACGACGCCTGCACCTACCACTATCTGGTGCCCTCGAACATGTTCGCCGCCGTGGTGATGGGCCATCTGGAACGCATCTTCGGCGGTGAGATTCTGGATGACGCCGATATCGCCGCCCGTGCCGGCGAGCTGCGCCGCACCATCACCGAAGGCATCGAAGCCCACGCCAAAACGACGAACCGCAATGGCGAGACGATTTACGCGTTCGAGACCGACGGCCTGGGTCACGTCAATATCATGGACGACAGCAATGTGCCCTCCTTGATGGCGGCCCCTTACTTGGGGTACTGCACACCGGACGATCCGACGTATCTGGCGACCCGACGCACGCTGCTCAGCGACGAAAACCCGTACTATTACGAGGGCGAGTATCTCAAGGGCATCGGCTCACCGCACACCCCGCCGCGCTATGTGTGGCCGATCGCGCTGTCTATCGAGGCGATGACCAGCGACAGCAAGGACTTCAAGGCGCATATCCTCGACCGTCTTGTAGCCACCGACGCCGGTACACATCTCATGCACGAAGGCGTCGACGTGGATGATCCGACCAAGTACACGCGCGAATGGTTCAGCTGGTCGAATATGATGTTCTGCGAACTGGTCATGGACTATTTCGGCATTCGCGTGAAACACTAAGACGTGCCCGCTGAATGCTCATTGCGCACCCACCGCATGTTCTCGTTAAGGAAAGGAACAATCATTATGACCAATAACCCACGGTATACGCTCGGCACCGAAGCCAACCGCATTTTCATGGCTTCCGAAACCTACGAGCTGCTGAAGTTCGGCAAGGGCTTCCCAGCGCCGGATGGCGGTTCCGGCTGGCTGAACGCCGACGGCACCCTCGACCCCTCCCACGGCGTCGAAACGTGGATCACCAGCCGTATGGCCCATGTGTATTCGATTGGTGCCATGCTCGGATACCCGGGTGCGGGCGAGCTGGCCGACGCGGCGCTCAAGGGATTGACCGGCATTCTGCATGACGACGAGCACGGCGGCTGGTATCCGCAGGTGTTCGCGGACGGCACCCATGCGCCGGGCAAGGTCTGCTATGCGCATGCCTTCGTGATTCTCGCCGCGTCCTCCGCCCTGCTGGCCGGACGTCCGGGTGCCAAGGAACTGCTTGACGAGGCGCTTGCCACGTATGACAAGCATTTCTGGGATGACGAAATCGGTTTGGCCGTCGATACCTGGAATACCGAATTCACCGAGCTCGACCCGTACCGTGGTCTCAACGCCAACATGCACACCACCGAGGCATTCCTGGCCGTGGCCGACGCCACCGGGAACAACACCTATCGCGTCCGCGCCGGACACATCATCGATCATGTGATCGGCTGGGCGAAGCACAACGAGTGGCGCATCCCCGAACATTTCAAGTCCGATTGGTCGCTGGACCTCGAATGCAACGTCGACAAGAAGGATGATCAGTTCAAGCCGTACGGCGCCACGCCGGGTCACGGCATCGAATGGGCCCGCTTGATCACGCAGTGGGCGTTAAGCTCCTTCGCCAACCTTGACGGCGCACAGCCGTACGTCGACGCCGCCGAGCATCTGTTCGCGCGTGCCGTGGCCGACGCATGGAACGCCGACGGCACCGTGGGACTCGCCTACACGACCGACTGGAGCGGCAAGCCCGTGGTCACCGATCGCATGCATTGGACGCTGGCCGAATCGTTGAACACTTCCGCCACGCTGTATGCGGCCACCGGCGAGGAGATGTACGCCAACTGGTACGCCACATTCGCCCAGTATGTCGATGAGCATGTCATCGACCACGAGGGCGGTTCCTGGTTCCATCAGCTTGACAAGAACAACCACGTGATCGGCACGGTCTGGCCGGGCAAGTCCGACCTGTACCACGCCTTCCAGTCCACGCTGATTCCGTTCTTGGACCCGGCCGTGTCCATTGCGACGGCCGTGAAGAACGCTGAATAATCGACAGCATCTAAGCCTCTATATCCTTTTTTCTTCCTCTTTCTCAACGGCGTTGGCCCCCGTGGAATACGGGGGCCAACGCCGTACTGGTCGCATGTCATTGTCTGCAAGCCGATGCAATGACCGTTCTACGCCATGGTATCCATGGGCTTGGCGGTGCTGTCCCGAATCACCAGTTTCGGGGTGAGGATTCGCCGGTTGCCGCTCACCTGCTCTCCGGCAAGCACTTTGAGCAGCAGTTTGGCCACTTTGGCACCGTATTCGCTGGCATCACGATGCGCGGCGGTAATTGATGGATACGCCGCCTCACAAATGAAACTGTCTTCAAAACTGACAATGGCGGGCAGCCCATTCGGATAGACTTCCGCATGGCCCTCCCCCGCCTCCATCTGCCGAGCGGAATAATCTTCGGCCATGGCGTGAAGACTGGCCGCGGCGAGGATCTCCGTTTCATAGATGAACGCGGTAGGCGGCTTCGGTGAATGCAGCATCTCCAACGTGAGCATCGCGGCCTGTTCCGCAACAAAATCGGTGAATTCGATGTTGATGGATTCCAGCTTTCGCCGTTTGGCAAATGCGCGGAACGCCGCGACACGCCCCTGTGAATAATCCAGGTTCGGATCGCCGGAAAGATAGGCGATTCGGCGGTGTCCCAATGACGACAAATGTTCGAGCACGGTTCCCATCGTGCGTGAATCATCGATGGACAGTGACGGCACATAATTGTTCGGGTCGGGTCCTCCGGCAAGCACTGCGCGCACACCCAGATTCTTCAACAATTCCGGGCGTGGATCATCGGCTCGCAAATCGACGAGGATAACGCCATCCACGCGCTTGCGCGACGCCCAATCCTTGTATACGCTCATCTCCTCGTTCAGGAATCGGCATGGGCGGTACAGCAAACCATAGCCTTTGGGGCTGAGCGAGGCGTGCACACCCGCCATGAAGTGCAGCATGAAGCTTTCATCCGTGAGCCCCTGCGTGGATCGTGCGGGGGCAAAGCCTATGGTCATGGTCTTCGAGGATCCCAGTGCTTGTGCGGCGTAGACCGGCGTCCAGCCGAGCCTGGCTGCAGCCTCTTTGACCCGACGTTTGGTTTCCGCGGAAACGCCGGGCCGATCATTGATGGCGAAGGATACCGCGGTCTGCGAGATGCCTAATTCATCTGCGATGTCTTTCAGGCTCACACGCTGCGTGCCGTCAGACGATGACGATGCCTCGCGAGCAGATCTCATGAGCACTCCTTTTTACGACCGCATTGCGACTATTGCGATACGGTTGACGGCACCCCCGCATTGGGCCATATGCATCAACCGTGCGCTAACTCTTATGATATCAATAATTTATACATAAATAACTAAAGCGTTTTAGTCACTGGTCTCGGCATATGTCTTGCGACAAAACAAACGGGATTTAGGGGGCACCCATTGGGCAACCCCTAAATCCCGCTTATGGCACGAGTATCAACACCCGTATTGCGACGAACTACTCCGTCTTGCTACGAGCGCGAAGTACCACCGCACCCGCGCCAAGCAGCACCACCATGGCCGCCACAATCGCAATGACCGACGAACCCGTGGCACTCGACGAAGCGCCATTCTTGTCATTGTTCTTGTTGTCGTTCTGGCTGGGCTTGTTCGGCTTGGTATCGCCAGGCTTGTTCTGGTCGCCGGGCTTGTTCGGCGTCACCGCGACCTTGGTGAATTCGACGGTGACGCCCTTGCCGATGGCATTGCCGTTCAGCACGGCCTTCACCGTGTACTTGCCGACCTTCGTGGACACGACGTTCAGCGAAGCCACGCCGGCGGCATCGGTCTTGACGGTGGTGTTTCCGCCAATGGCCGAGACGCCTTCGGGCAGTTCAAACGCCACCTCGGCATTGGCCAGCGGATTGCCGAACGAATCCTTGACCGTTGCCTGCACCGTGCGGATGGCCTTGCCGTCGGCCACGGCCGAACCGTCGACCGCGGTCAGCGTGGACTTCTTGGCATCCGGCTGGGTGGGGTCGGCGACCGTGCACTTGGCCAGTTCGTCGGCGGTCGGAATCTTCACCGGATCGGTCTTGTTGCCGCTGTAATCCTCGACCTGCACCCGCAGTTCATGACTGGCGGGGGATGGACCTGGTGTATGAGGCAGGTGTGGTACGACCACGGATAATACCAGTGATTGGCGGAGTGTTCTGCGAGTAGGTGTAGCTAGCACCCAGCTGGTTCTTCTGCTGCTGCTTGCCATTCTCGCCGATCCACTTCTCGGTCATGTACAGGTAGCGCCAGTCTTGAGTCTCAGGACGGGCCAGCGTCACATTATCGCCATTCCAGATCACCGAGCAAGCCGGATACGGCTCAATGGCGGCATCGGCAAATGCACCTGTTGCCGTAGCGGTAGTGCCACCTGCATTATCGACGTTCACCACATAGCGGGAGCTGTCAACCGGCGCATTGGCAATCGTCACTTTGCTCTTGTCGGCGGCGACCTTGACGGTCTGGGAATACGGCTTCGCGGCGTAACGCCACGAACCGGTGTCGGATTTGACGGTCACGGTTTTCTCGCCGGATACCTGCGGATTGGTCCAAGAGACCTTGACGTTGCCGTCCTTGCCTGGTTCGACTTTCACGTCGGAGACGGCCGCCGCTTCGTTCAGCGGCGCTTCGGTGGCGAGCGAACGCGAGCCGTCCGCGCCCACGGCGTAGAGCTTGAGCGTGGCGATCTTCTTACCCGCGTACTGGGACAGGTCCACGCTCGCGGTCTTCCAGCCGTTGCCTGCCGAACCGTCCGTCACGTCCACCGGCACCACGGTCTCGGGGTCGTCGGCAAGGATGAGGCCAAGCTGCAACTTGGAATCATCGCTGTTGAGCCTGTTGTAGGTCAGGTCAATCTTGGAGCCGGCAGCGACATCCAGGTCGGTCTTGTACAGGCGAATGGTGTTGTCGTTGGAGAGCTTGCCGCTCAGCACCAGCGAATCGCCGCCTTCGTAACCACCGACCTTGGTGTACTTGAAGCGTGGTACCGCCTCGTAGTCCTTACCGTAGTCGAAGTCGGCCTGCAGCGGGTCGGAGTCGGCATCGATCCACCACTGCCATGTCGGCAGAATATCCTGCAGGTTGATGTTGCCCCACTGCTGGTCGATGGTCCGTTCGCCGCCATCACGCCATTCGAGACCGTGACCGGTGTTGAACGACGTAGAGAACATGGAACCGCCAACCACGGAGCATTCGGCGATCTGGGAAGCGAAGCCCTTCCAACCGTCATTGCTCGTGCCGTCGTCGATGTAATTGTCGGCGATGTCGGTGGTGCCCTTCTCGCCGGTGGACGAGCCGGTCCACAGTCGGCGTTCGCGGTCGAACACCTGGTTCTGGTATTTCGGATAGACCTTCTTGTCGTCGCCCAGTTCGCGGGAGACGAAGTCGGCGCCGAGCGCGGCGAGGCTCACATACGGCTTACCTGTATCGTCGAGATTGACGTTCATATAGCCCGCATTGCTGCCGATACTGTCGAACTTCTTCTGTCCGGACTCGATGCCAGCAAACACCGCATATTTCGGATCGATGCCGAAACTCTCGGCGTGAGCGGCCGAATCCTTAAGCATGTTGCCGCTGAACCAGTAGTTCAGGAAGATGGAATCAGAGATCTTGCCCTTGTCCGTATCCTGCACATACGGCGAATTGCTGCCGTTGAACATGTCTTGGTAGCCTACGCCGCCACCCGGGTATGTGGCTGAGAGTCGTACCACTGGATGTAAATGCCCTGATCGACGATCTGCTTCATGAAGTCCTGGTAGGCTGGAACATCGTCGGCGACATCGCCAACTTCAAAAGCGCGGCCCACCTGGCCGCCTACGCCGGCATCGCTCCGGCCACCGGCCAGTCCGGCACCAGCATCAAGGGCGAGAGACCCTCCAGACGGGGCAACAAACGCCTCAGGAACGCGCTGTGGCAGTCCTTGTTCGTCGCGTCCGCCAAACACCCGCCGTCCATCGCCTACTACAAGCGCAAACGCGAACAGGGCAAGCACCACAACGCCGCTGTCATCTGCCTCGCGCGCCGACGCTGCGACGTAATCTACAGCATGCTCAAAAACGGCATCCTCTACCAGGAACCAGCCCTCGTAGCCTGAATCGGGCCACACGGGAAAGGACGCCGGATGCCACCGGCAGGGCGAAGCGCGCCCACGACAGCCAACCGGAATCCCGACACGTCAACTCCCCAAGGAGTTGACAAAAACATAGGAACACCCCCATGGCATTGTGTCGGTGGCGCTGGCCGGTGCGGCCAACGCCGCCAGCGTGGTCATCGACAATACCGCGGCCAGACCGCTGCACAGCCATTTCCTGTGTTGAGCCCGGGCAGAAGTACACCCAGCGGGATCGCCTAGTGACAATCTCATCTATAATCTCCTTTGACTTCTTCCGGCTTACGCCGGAGATCAACCGTCTGCGTACTACTTCGTCCCTACCGATGTGGGCCATGGGATACGGCGCTTCGCATATCGCGCCGTATCCCAAATACTGTTTTTCGGTTCATTCGAACCGGTGTTATCCGCGGCGGCGGACTGCGAATACGCTGATACCGGCGAGCGTCATAATCACGGCGACCGATAGCACGACGGTGCCATCGGAACCGGTGCTTGCCAGACGTCCGGTTGCAGACTGTGGCTTGTTGTGTGATGCGTCACCGGAACTAGGTTTGTCCGTTTCGCCTGTGCCTGGCTGTTGCGGCTTGGGCTTGCCGCCCGTTGCATCTGCGATTGCGGTGTTGAGCGATGCCGTCCAGGAGACAACGTCAGCTCCGGTATACAGCTTGCTGGTCAGGCCAGTGACCGCCGCGTTTCTGGCCGTGGTCAGCGTTGTCCGCACATCGGTATCGGTTGCGCCGTCAGCTAGCAATGCATCCGCCTTGGCTATGGCACCGGTAAGTGCCGTGGTGTCGATGGAGGTCAGGGAAAGTTCGAGCGTCGGATCATATGTGTTGCTGTATCCGTCGTTCCAATCCGCGCCGAGCACCGCCTTGTTCACCTCATACAGGTTGGTGGCCGCTGCCACGGTTTGGCGCGTTTCGGCTGGAACATCCTTGGTATAGGACATACGGTCAAGGAAGTGGTTGGCAGCCTGCTTGGCGTTTTCCAGACTCATGCCTTGGCTTTGTGCGATGGCTGTCTTCGTCCAAATCAGATTCGACGGTTTGATGTGTGCCAAATCATCGTCGGAATAGGTGCGTCCGTCGCGGTCGAGCGCGTAGACGAACATGCCTCCGAGATTGTGGTCGTACGAGTATGAGGCCACATCATAGAAATGACTGTCCAGGTATGGTTCGGTCGCGTCGTTCCACCGGTTATTCATGTCACCCTCTTCGGGGAAGGTCAGGCCGGGAACGAACTTGGTCGAGTCGATAAACTGTTCGTAGGTGGCAGCGGCCTTGGCCGTCCGGTTCGAATCGGAACCGTACTGCTGGTAGGCAACATAGTCGAAGCAATCAGAAACGTTCTTAAACGGAGCAGTGTAGCTGCCATTGGTGTCGTAAAGGAACATCGTGCCTTCCGGGTTATCCGACTTCGGCCCGATGCGCTTGGCGAGGGCTGTGATGACCTGATCGGAAATCGCCACCTGCGCGGCATCCGGGAAAGTTTCCATATCGATGTCAAGACCGTCGAGGCCAACCGAGGTCATGTACGTTTCGATGACATGATCGGCGTACGCGTCATAATCCGATTCGGTCGCGCTATCGACGTTTTTGCCCTGCTGAGCAATCCACGTCTTGAAACCGTCGACCATAACACCGCTGTAATCCAAACCTCGTACGAGTTTGATGCCTCGGGCATGCAGATACGGCGCGTAATCGCTCTTGAGCTTGTCATAGAACGGCTGGGCCGCCGCTTCCTGGCCACTGGGAACGTAGCTGAACACATTGACGACATCGATGCCGTATGGAATGTCGTACATGGAGATCCAATTGTCATCCGGTAAATCGGTGTTCACGCCTTTCATGGTCACGTCACGCCATGCGCGGTAATACACCATGAAATGCTTGTTGCCGTTACCCTCCTGCGACGCCGCAACGGGGGAATCCCCCTCCTGGGCGTTAGCAACCGTTCCCATGGCCAGCGAACATCCGAGCATCAGTGCTGTGGCGACTACGCCCGCCGCGACGGCGGCGAGTCTGCGTCCGATGGACGAGCGCCCTTCACTACCTTGTGAGCAACACATATATAATCTCCTTTGTTGTTTCCTCTATCGGGTGACAACCCGCAGACTTGCAGGTTGCGAGGATGGATGCCTTGCGGTTTCAGGCTCCATCCGGGGGTGTGATGCGGTTCCAGTGCTTCGCACCCCACATTCATACATGCCCCCTAATATTCCCCCGGCAGCGTCGCCGTGACCGTATGCGTCGAATCTCCATCCAGCGTGCAGGTCACCTGAACTTGCCCGTCACCGACATCCCGCAGACGATCACACGGCACGTGGAACGCGATATCGCGACGCTCTCCCGCGTTCAAGTCCATGTATACCGAATCGACAAGCATTGCCAAACGTGGGATGCGGCGGCCGCCGCTGACATGCGCGAACAGATTCACGGCACCCGCGGCCCCGTGATCGTCAGCATGTGCCGTCACCTGCACCAGCACTTCACCTGGATGCGATTGCGTATCGGCGTGCATCTCGCTGAACGTCACCGCCGCCAGCGAACCGGCTCCATAGCCGAAGCCGCGCAATATCGGTTCCGCCGCATCCTTGTAGACATGCGCGGCACTTTGGCGGTCATTGTATCGAACGGGAATGGCTGCGGGATATGCGGGTAAGGTCACAGGAAGACGGCCAGACATGTCGGCTCCGTCAACCAATACGTCGGCTACGGCCTGCGGCCCATATTGGCCGGCATATCCGGCCCAGATCGTCACGGCGGAGCGTTCCAGCACATCGGTCAGTACATGCGCGCGACCGCACACCGCCACCGAAACAATTGGAGCGGTGGTCAATGCCGCGACTTCACCTAGCATGTCATCCTGACGCCAGGGCAGGCGGATGTCAGACAAGTCCACGCCTTCGCCGCAGGTGGCACCGTATTCGGTTACGGCCTTCGCCGCGCCATTGTCGTCGAATTCACTGTCATAGCTGCGTTCGCTGGTGCTGCCGCATACGAATACCACGGTCGACGCACGCGCCCATTGATCGGCCGGCGCATCGCTCGGCTTGGCGGCCAAGAGAACCCGGTCCTCCCCGAGACGTGCCACCAATTGCCGGTAGACGCTTGACTGTTCATCGGCGGGCAGAGGGGCGGTGTAATCGCCCAGGAAGCAGCCGAAATCGTCGGCGAACGGGCCGGCGACAATCACAGGGCCGGCTTGAGCATCAGCTATGACGCTGCGGATATCGTCGAGCGTGGCGGCAGACTGGCCATCATTGATCAGCGTTATCGCCTCGCGGGCCATGCGCTTGGCCTGCTCACGCCCATCCGCAGTGGCCTGCGCGATGGCGTCGGCGCTCGGCATGGCAATTGCGGCGGTATCGGCACCGTCTTCGGGCAAGAGACCGAACATGGCTTTGAGTTCCAGCACCCGGCGCAAGGCCGTGTCGACAGCGGCCACTACCTGTTCGTCATCCGCATATTCTTCGAGGCGGGTGAATCCTTCATCCCACAGGGAGACGTCCACGCCGGCGAGCAGTGCGGCACGCCCTGCCGCGGGAATGGAGCCGGCCATATCTTCGAGCCGATCCACGGCCAGGCCATCGGCCATCACGATGCCGTCGAAACCGAGCTGGTCGCGCAGATAATCCTTGAGCAGCCACGGGTTGGCGCAGCAAGGTACAGAATCGATATCGTTGTAGGCTGCCATAAAGCCCAAGGCACCGGCGCGCACACCGGCGGCCACCGGCGGCAGATGAATTTCATGAAGATCGTGCGGGCCCAGTACGGCGGACTGTCCGTTGCGGCCGCCCACGGCCTCGCCTTGCGCCGCCAGATGCTTGAGCACCACGGCCACTCCCCCGTGGCCGACCTTGCTGCGATGCTCACCCTGCATGCCGGTAACGATGGCCTCGCACATGCGGGCAGCCATCAGCGGATCCTCGCCGAAGCATTCCTCGCAACGGCCCCAGCGTGGGTCACGGGCGATGTCCAAACCGGATACCAATGCGATATGGATGCCGCTGGCGGCCAGTTCTGCGGCAACCGCGGCTTCCGCTTCCTGCACCCCCTGCGGGTCAAACGTAGCGCCCAAACCCAGATTGGTGGGCAGCACCGTGCCGCCCAGCGCCTGATGCCCGTGAGGCGCCTCTTCGCTAAGTAATACGCCGATGCCGTGCGCGCCACGTTCCAGCACAGTTTGCTGCACCACGGCAATCGCCTCAGTCCGCTCCTCAGGGCGTATGCCGTTACCCCAATGTTGACCAGACCATGGGTCGGCTCGCAATAGACCGTACAGGGTGCCGAGTCCACCCCATCGGTCAATCTCCTGCTTGAGCTCGTCCGAGGCCACCAGCCGTCCCGCAGCATTGCGTTCCACGGACTTCCAACCGAGCAGACGCTGGTTCAACTGGCCAACTTTCTGCGTGAAGCTCATCGAATCAATGAGTCGGTCCACTGCGGCGCAATTGATGCTCATTGAGCGCTCCCCCTTCTCGTATATTGTCTTCTCGTTCTTCTCGCTCTTCGGCGAGTACCGGGTCTTATGTTTTGCCCTGCGCACTGCAATTGTGCGCACTGCAATTGATAATATCCGGTTGTGGAACAAGGAGTAGATGATTCCACAACCGGATATCGGTTTAATCAGCCGTTTCGAACGATGGGTCCGAAACCGCAGTGTAGTAACGGGCGGCATAGGGGTGTTCGTCAGCGTGCAATTCCAGAATGCCACGCTGCGCGAGCGCCTCTTGATTGGCCGCCACCTGCGAGGTGATGATGGTCGGGCGCTGGCCCGCCACCTGCAGCTTCATCCACAGGTCGCACACCGAGCCTCCCGGGCCGAGCGCACTGCGGTTCACCGGGTTTCCGGCCTCATCCACATCAATCACCACGGCGACGGTCTTCGGCTGAGCCGGCAATGCGGAACGGTACTGTGCGGCGAGTTCCCCGAACGTACGGCCGATCGGCTTCAGCTGGCCTTGCTCGTCGAACAAGCCCAGAGAGTGCTCGAAGAACGGGAAGTCTTCCATGCTGGCGGGCACATCGTGCGAGCACCACCACGTCACACCCCACAGGTTCCGGCAATCCATGGCACGTTCAACGGTCTTGCGGCAGAATTCCGGCGTGTAGTCGGTTTCCAGCACATTCTCCGGCGCACCGACTTCCTGGAGCCACACCGGGCGCTCGGAATCCTTGCCGAACGCCTTGGCCAGCTCGGCCAGGTACAGTGCGTACGACGAGCACTCCTCACTGGTGGCGCCGTATCCTTGCGCGATGCCGTTGAACACCCAGGAGTGAATCACTGTCATATCACCCTTGGTGGCGGACTGCACCGGAGTGAACGGGTGCCCATCGATGAACCAGGTGCCATCGTTGACGCTGTACAGCGCGTTGTGCCCTTCACCGGCGGCGGTCGGAAGCAGCGCGTCCAGCCATGCGTCGATCTGCCGGTCCGTGGCGCTCATCTTCGTGGGATGCGGCCTGTCAGACAGCTGATTGACCTCGTTGCCCAAGGTCAGACCCTTGAACGCGGGTTCCTTGGACAGCTCATCGGTCATGGTCTTGACCAGTTCACGCTCGGCCGCAACGACGTCCGCATCGGTGAACATGTTGCCCGCATGCCAGGTGACCAGCCATGAAGGCAGGAAGTCGAAGCTGGACAGATGCCCTTGGAACACGTCCACATAGGCATCCAAACCGTGCTCGCCGGCGATGTGCACCATGCGGCGCACATCCGCCACGCCCTTCTTGTTGATCCAGGTGCGATTAGGTTGCAGATACGGCCAGATCGGGAAGATGCGCACATGGTCCATACCCAGTTCGCTGATCTGCTTGAGATCGTTGTCGATGCCGTCCCAGTCCGGGTCGAGCCATGCGTGGAACCAGCCATGCGACGGCGTGTAGTTGACTCCGAATTTCATTGGAGTACCTCCTTTTTCCAGTCCGCTCAGCCCTTGAGTCCACCCTGTTCCAAGCCACGGAAGAAGTAGCGCTGGAAGCAGCAGAAGAAGACGATGATCGGGATAAGCGAGACGAGCGCACCGGCGGCGATCAGTCGCGGATCTTGGATGAACATGCCCTTGAGTCGGTTCATGCCGAGGGTCAAGGTGTACTTGCTTTCATCGGAGATCGCGATCAACGGCCACAGGAAGTCGTTCCAGGCACCGACGAATGCGAAGATGCCGACAACGGTCATCGTGCCTTTGACCTGCGGTACACAGATGTGGAAGAACCGCTGCCATAGGTTGGCACCGTCCACCATGGCCGCCTCTTCGAGTTCCATTGGAATGGATTTGAAGGCGTTGGTCATGAGCAGGATGTTGATGGCACCGCACAGGCCAGGCAGTGCGACTGCCAGCAGTGTGTTCTGCAGGTGGATGGAGCGAATGATCAGGAACTGGGAGATCATCACGCCTTCGATCGGGATGACCATGGTGCCCATGAACATGGTGAACACCAGTCCGCGGCCACGCCACTTCAGGCGTCCCAGTGCGTAGCCGGCCATCGTGGAGAAGACCACGTTGCCGAAGATGGAGATCAGGCAGACCACCAGCGTGTTGAGCATGTAGTGGAATACCGGGACCTGCTTGAACACGGAAATGTAGTTGTCCAGCGTCGGGGTCTTCGGCATCAGGTAGGGAGGCACGGCGTAGACGTTGTCGCCCTTGCCCTTGAACGACAGGGACAGTTCCCAGACGAACGGGCCGACGAGCAGCAGGAACATCAGAATCAGAATCAGATACTGGACGACTTTGCCGACGGTGACCTTATGCGTGTTGGTATTCATCAGTCCTCACCTCGCTTTTGTACGATCTGCTGCACGATGAGCATGACGCCGACGATGACGAGCACGACGATGGAGATGGCGCTCGCGTAACCAGTGCGGGCCTGGATACCGGTGCCTTCGCGCTTGATAAGCATCGACATCGTCATATCCATGCCGCCGGGGCCTGCGGAGCCGTTGGTCAACACGTAGATTTCGTTGAAGACTCGGAATGCGGCGATGGTGGACAGCATCATGATGAGCATCATCGTGGAGCGCACGCCGGGCATTGTCACGTAGATGAACTGGCGGACAGGGCCAGCGCCGTCGAGGGAGGCGGCTTCGTAAAGGGATTCATCGATGTTGGCGAGGGCGGTCAGGTAGATGACCATGTAGTAGCCGAGGCCCAGCCAGATTGTCACGAACATCGAGCTGAAGAGCACGCCCCATCGATCGGTGAGGAATGGAACCGGCTTGGAGATGATCTTCAATGCCTTGAGCACGGAGTTGACCAGACCGGCGGAATCCAGCAGGTTGGTCCAGATCATACCCACCACAACGGCGGACATAACCACCGGCATGTAGAAGGCGGTGCGGAAGAAGCCCATGATGCGGGAGTTGCCCTTGACCAGATAGGCCAGGATCAACGGGAGGATCACCATGAACGGCACTACGCAGATCACGTAGAGTGTGGAGTTCAGCAGTGCCGTGAGGAAGTACTCGTCATGGAACAGTTTGATGAAGTTTTCGAGTCCGACGAAGGTTCCCGGACGGAGCAGCGTGGAGTTGGTGAAAGCAAGCCTGAAAGTGTTGAGTGCCGCAAGGACGATGAATACAAACACAATCACGAACGCTGGCAGAACAAACAGGTAGGGGGCAATGATGGTGCCGAAGCTACGATTCTGCTTCTTGCCGTGGTTGAGGTTCATCGGTTCAGGCCGGTCGGAGGCCGTGCGGGCCTCCGACCTGTCAGCGGCGAGTGCCGCGTTGCTCACTGTGCGAGCTTCTCGTTTGCGAACTCGACGGACTTGTCAAGGGCTTCCTTGGCGGTCTGCTTGCCCTGCATGGCGAGGGCGATCTGCTGCTGGAAGTTCTTGTAGCCGTTGTTGTCGGTGAACTCGGACGGACGAGAGCCGTAGCCGTCCTTGACCTGGTCGAGCGTGATCTTCAGAGCCTTGCCCTCAAGGGTGCTTTCGTCGATGCTCTTGTAGTAGTCGTCATCCAGACCCCCCTTGGCGGACGGGAACACGGAGGCCTTCTTGTCGAACTCGATCTGGTTCTTCTCGTTGGTCACGAATCGGGCGAAGTCGATGGCGACGTCGGGGTGCTTCGAGTTGGCGCTGATGCCGAGCATCTCGTAGGCCACGGAAGCGGACTTGCCGTCGTTACTGATACGCGGGCCGACTGCGAGGTTCTTGTAGAGGTCCGGAGCGTTCTGCTTGAAGCCGTCAGCGGAGTAGGCGGAGCCAGCCATGGAGACCAGGTTGCCGCGCTGGAAGAGATCGGCGGCCTGGCTCCAAGAGGAGTCGAGGGCCTCCGGCGGGATGCCGCCCTTCTTGTACAGCTCAACGAAGCGGCTGATCTGCTTGACGCCGGCCTCATCATTGAAGGTGTACTTGCTGTGATCCTCGCTCATGAAGGACTTGACGCCTGCGGTCATCAGATCTTCGGCGTTGTAGCCCATCGTGGTGCCCAAATAGACATCCTTGCAGTTCTGCACGATGGTGTCGCCGGCGGCGAAATACTCATCCCATGTGGTCGGGATCTTGTTCGGGTCAAGACCGCACTTCTGCATCAGCTCGGTATTCCAGTAGGTCGGGCCATCGTTGACGTACCACGGCAGGCCGTAGGCACCCTTCTCGACGCCGTTGCCCTGCATGGTCACGGACTTCCAAGCACCTTCGTAGTAGTCCTTTTCCGCATCCGGAGCCTGCTTGGAGACATCGAGCAGCGCACCGGCCTTGGCCAGACCGTACAGGATGGAGTTGCCGCCATCGACGATGTCCGGCAGTTCGCCGGCCGCAGCCTGGCTGGACAGCTTGTCTTCGTAACCGTCGGACGGGGCGTCAAGCCACTTGACAGTGACGTCCGGGTGGTCCTTCTCATAGGCCTTGATCAGCGCCTCGAAATATGGGGTGTACTTGTCGTTCTTGAGGTTCCAGGTCTGGAAGGAGATCTCCTTCTTGCCGCCGTCATCCCCCGCAGTTCCGCTACCACAGGCAGCCACCGATACGAGCATCGCACCGGCACCGGCGATGGCGAGGATCTTCTTCATAGAAAACATGATGTTTTCCTTTCCTTTTGGTTCCTTTTTCACCCCGCCCTGCTGTGGACGGAGAAACCTAATCGTTGTGCTCCAGCACAGTCACCCGTCGCGGTGATTGACGTGGTATCACAACCTTTATTCAGTTCTCATCGCTGAGACTAAACCGTTTTAGTTTCCGGCCAGTCGCGAACCTGTTAACTAAATCGGTTTAGTAAAAACATAACACAATCGAAACATGCACGCAACGAATTCATCCGCGCGTGTCGCATTGATATTTGCCCAACGGGATCGCTCTCCCTCTTCTCATACAATAATGGGCCGCGCCCAACCGTATGGCAGAGCCGGTCTGTTCCGGTTCCGTTACGGTTGGGCGCGACCCAAAATATCGAGCCTAGGCCCAATATCCCTTATCGGCGAATACGCAGCGTGGCGAGCTGGAATGGCGCCAACGAAACGACCGCACCGTCGGCAGGCATTGGTTCGTCACCGGCGAGCGCGCGCGGCAGTTCGGCATCCAGCTCCGGCTCCTCCATGAGATTCACCTCCCGCACGCCGGCCTTGGCATCGGAGAGAGCGGCGTCAAGGCGCAGTGTGGCCGTGGCATTGCCGCCGGCGGCCTCGTACAGGCGCACGATCAGATCGCTGGAACCGTCATCGGCGAGCTTGATCCAGTCCAATACGATGACGCCGGTGGCGTCGGCGAGCGAGACCAGCGGCGCCATATCAGGCAACTCCCCTATTACGGGGCTGTTGAGTCGCGCCGCTTCGTCCAGCACCGCATTCATATCGGCGTCAGCGACCAGAGACCACGCGAAGGAGTGTGCGCCTTGGTCGGTGCGTGGGTCGGGGTACAGCGGTGCGGACAGCAGCGAGAGCCGCACCATGGTGCCGCGGCCGGTGCCATGTGCCGCATCGGCGTGGATGGGGCTGACGTCGGAGCCGTAGGTGGAGGCGTTGACCACAGCGGCGGCATAGTCGGCGTCGGCGATACGCACGAAGCGGTGCGTGCAGCTTTCGAATTTGGCATCATCGCTGCGCGTGTTCTTGTTGATGGGGCGTTCGACCAGACCGTATTGGCATTCGTATTGCGCGTTCACCGCTTGCACGGTGACCGGCATATCCACTTTGAGGAACTGTTCGACGGCATGCCAGTCCACATCGGCGGTGAAGTCCAGTGTGGCGGAGCCCGGCCTTAAGGCAATGCCCGTACGAATTTCAACGCCCTTCGCGCGAGTGACAGCATGCACGACGGCCCCACCGTTGGCGGTTTCGTCCACGCTTGCAATCGATGCCTCGCTGAGCGCGTTGGCGGTGAGGAATGCATCGCGTTGAATATCCCAAGCGTCCCAGTGGAAGGGTTCGTCTTTGAGCATTTCGTAGCGGCCCAGTCGGGTGCCGGCGGGCACCAGTTCACGATTGGTTCGCTGATCGACGATTGACGAAACGGTGCCGTCGGCTTCAATGCGCACGTGCAGTCGGCCGTTGTCGAGCACAATCGCATCGCCGTCATGGGTAACGGCGACCCGAGCCATGGATGCGGTTCCCGCTTCGGCTCGGCTCGAAGCCGGGCGTACCGCCCACGTCTCACAGGCTTGGCGGGAATATGGGGCGATTACGGCGTCGGTTATGGTTGCGTCATCGGGTTCCACGACTGCGATCGCGCGCCCGGCTTCAAGGGCGATCTCGTTCAGCCGAGCGATGTCACGCGCGTATTCGGTCCGCGCCTGACGGTGTACCCATGCGATGGCCGAACCGGGCAGAATGTCGTGGAACTGGTTCAGGAGCAGCGTTTTCCAAATACGGTCCAGCTCTTCGCGCGGATAGACATAGTCCGGGTTCTTGATGCGGGCCGCGGCGCACAGGTATTCGGTGACGCGCAGCATCGACTCCTCCTGGCGGCAGCCGCGCTTCATGTCCTGCTGGGCGGTGAGGGTAGCGCGGTGCAGTTCAAGGTACAGTTCGCCCTTGAACACCGGGGTCTCCCCTTGCGCATCGTCGACGATATCCTTGCGCACGCGATCGAACAGTTGGTCGGGAGTACCGAATTCGATTTTCGGCGCGCCGGCGAGATCATGGTCGCGGCGGATGCGCGCGGTCATCTCACGGGTGGGGCCGCCACCGCCATCGCCGAAGCCGTACAGCAGAATCGCGTTACGGGAGAGGTCCTTGTCCAGGAAGTTGCGCTGCGAATACATCAGCTCGTGCATGCTCATCCACGAGCAGTAGGTATCCGAGGGCGGGAAGTGCGTGAGGATACGAGTGCCGTCGATGCCCTCCCACATGAAGGAGTGGTGCGGGAACTTGGTGGTGTCGTTCCACGAGATCTTCTGCGTGAGGAACCAGTCGAATCCTGCACGGCGGGCGATCTGCGGCCAAGAGCCGGTGTAGCCGAAACTGTCCGGTAGCCAGATGCCGCGCGGCGCGACGCCGAGATGCTCCTTGAAATATCGGCGGCCGAACGTGATCTGCCGCACCAATGATTCGCCGGAAGGAATCATGTTG
>PPYF01298522.1_pt1 | contig 17636 bp, 17 predicted proteins | sample 1559871 | NCBI WGS metagenome assembly PPYF01 (sample SAMN08240021, study PRJNA423297) | Human gut metagenome, whole genome shotgun sequencing project.
CGGGTTGAGAAGCGGTGTAAGTGAACTGCAGTTGCCATGTTTTACGGCAGTGAGAGCAGAGATAGCGCTGATGTCCGGCGGTGCTTTTGCCGTTACGCACCACCCCGTCAGTAGCTGAACAGGAGGGACAGCTGATAGAAACAGAAGCCACGCAAGCACCTTAAAATCACCATCATACACTAAATCAGTAAGTTGGCACCATTACCTGACCAAGCTTCCTCTATCGCGGCACCTGATTGCATCAATATCGAAAGTGATAAGATCCTCTCACTAGCAGGGCATGACAAGTGTAACTGCTGATTTGTTAGCCTGTTTTAAGTTTTTTAAGATCAATTATTTCTCATTTTTTGACTTTATTGCTAGCCGTGAAAATGCAAAGCCTATAGGATACAAAAATTACAATTTGTAGGTTTTGTGAGTCATATGAAGGCAACCAATATAGACCCTCAACTGCTTGAAAAAGCCACGAGTATCTTTGCTGAGTTGGGCTTACCTATTGAGCAGGCTATTAACGTCTTTTTAGCTAAATCCGTTCAAGCCAAAGGTTTTCCGTTTTCTGTTGCTCTTGAAAATGAAGTAGAGACACGGGAAGTTGCACAAACGCAACACAATATCAGCAATGCAGAGATAACCGAAGCTATCCAAGACTTGGTTGAACATGCTCTACCACTGAGTGAAATAGAAAACCTCACGCAGCTAACCTATTGTCGCAACATTTTTGGGTTGTCATTCCCCGTGCTCAAACTGGCTAAATCATCACGGCCAGAAGACATTCGCAGTGCAGCCAAAGATGCCAAAGAGCGAAACCGCTACTCCACCACTAAAGTGGCCCAGCGAGATGAAAAAACCTATGTTATTTGCACCCAATGGACCGACAGACATCGTTCTGCATTTTGCCGTTGGCAAGCCATCTTTAGCTAGAACGCAAAATAATAACCAAACAATACACTGATTTTTTAACGATTTAACTTCATTTAGGTAGTATCAATGAACTTACAAGACAAAGAACAAAGCGCCAAACTCTCCAGTGCTATTTGGCGTATGGCAGATGATTTATGGGGTGATTTCAAACACACCGATTTTGCGCGGATTATCCTGCCATTTTTGCTACTGCGTCGTATTGAATGCGTGTTAGAACCCACCCGTGAGGAAGTTCGTAAGTTCTATCTGGCCGAAAAACAATCCGGCATAGACCTTGGTTTAGTGTTGCCAGAAATTGCGGGATTCGCCTTTTACAACACCAGTGAATATAGCCTAGAAACCTTAGGCGCGTCAGACACCGGCGACAACCTAGAACACTACATCAGCCAGTTCAGCAAAAACGTTCGTACCATCTTTGATGAGTTTAAATTTGGTCAAACCATAGAAGATCTGGAAAAAGCCAAGTTGCTGTATCGCATGGTAAACCATTTTGCCAACCTCGACTTGCATCCTGATGTAGTGTCTGACCGCGTATTATCAGATGCTTATGAAGAGCTGATTCTAAAGTTCGCCAGTTCGGTTAATGAAAAGGCCGGGGAATTTATGACCCCGCGTGATGCCGTGCGTCTTGCCACCAAACTGGTGCTGGCGGCGGATGAAGATATCTTTAGTGAAAAGGGTGTGATCCGCACCATCTATGACCCAACCTGTGGCACGGGCGGTTTCCTTTCCGATGCCATTAGCCAAATTGAAGAAATGGGCAGCAGCGCTAAAGTCGTGCCTTTTGGTCAAGAGCTCGACCCCGCGACCCATGCCATGGCGCTGACCAATATGATGATCCGCGGTTTTGATGCCAATAACATCAAGCAAGGCAACACCTTATCAGACGATCAGTTACGTGCCGACAAGTTTCACTACGGCCTTGCCAACCCGCCATTTGGCATTAAGTGGGAAAAAGCCAAGAAAGAAGTAGAACGTGAGCACAAACAGCTCAAATACGCCGGACGCTTTGGGCCAGGCCTGCCGAGTATTTCTGATGGTTCAATGCTGTTTTTACTGCACTTGGTATCAAAAATGGAAACGCCGGAAAATGGTGGTGGCCGAGTGGGTATAGTCCTTTCTGGCTCGCCACTGTTTAATGGCGATGCAGGCTCAGGCCCATCAGAAATCCGCCGTTGGCTGCTAGAACAAGACTTAGTCGAAGCGATTGTTGCCCTGCCAACCGATATGTTCTTCAACACCGGCATTGGCACCTACATCTGGATTTTGACTAACCATAAAGAGCCAAGACGCAAGAATCAGGTGCAACTGATTAACTTGGCAGATATTTGGACTCCCATGCGTAAATCGCAAGGCGATAAGCGCAAGTACCTGAGTGATGAACAGATTGACGATATTGTCCGTGCGTACGATGGCTTTGAAGCCAGTGACAACTGTAAGATCTTCCAGACTACTGATTTTGCCTACCGTAAAGTCACCATTCAGCGTCCACTGCGTGCCAAACTAGATATTACCGCTGCGGGCATTGCTGCATTTGTGCAGCAAGATACGTTTAAAAAACTCAAACCAGAGCAACAAGCGGCATGGGTACAATACCTCACCGATAACCTTGGCCTTCAGCCTTATGAATGGGCACGTTTGGCGGTTAAGAAGAATAACAATAAGGGTGACTTTGGTAAGTGCTCAAAAGCACTGGCTACGGCCTTAACTGCGCACTTTGTAAAAATTGATCCGCAATTTGAGCCTGCACTGGATGAAAAAGGCCAAGTGATCGCCGACCCTAAACTCAAAGACACCGAAAGCATTCCTTTTGACCGCGACGTTGAAGATTACTTCGCACAAGAGGTGCTGCCACATGTACCGGATGCCTTTATTGATCACTCAGTGCGTGATGAAAAAGACGGCGAAGTGGGCATTGTCGGTTATGAAATTAACTTTAACCGCTATTTCTACCAATACGTGCCACCACGCGAGTTGAGTGTGATTGATCGTGAGCTAAAAGCATGTGAAGCGCGCATTCAGGCTCTGCTGAATGAGGTGGCGTAATGAATGCTGGCAACATAGTAGATGCTTTCGTATCTGACTCGAAATGGAACTCAGTACCAGCTAAACGTTTATTTACGAGTAGCAAAGAAATCAATCAAGGAATGAAAGAATCTAATCGTCTTGCACTAACAATGAAAGGTGTCATAAACCGCTCGTTAGACGATTTACAAGGACTTCAATCTTCTGATTACTCTGTTTATCAGATTTTTGAAAAAGATGACTTAGTTTTTAAGCTCATAGATCTTGAAAATATAAAGACTAGCCGAGTGGGGATTGTGCATGAACGAGGAATAATGAGCCCTGCATACATCCGTGTTTCAGCGAGTTCAAATAGCATCTACCCAAGGTTCTATTACTGGTACTTTTTTGCTCTATACCTAACCAATATTTATAACAAACTGGGTGGAGGAGTTCGTCAGAACCTAACAGCTGGTGATCTTTTAGAAATACCTGTTCCACTGATTGATATTTCATTACAGAAGCAGGTTAGCACATTCCTTGATCGCGAAACCCAGCGCATCGACAGTCTGATCGAGGAAAAGCAGACCTTTATTAAGCTGCTCAAAGAAAAACGCCAAGCACTGATCAGCCATGTGGTCACAAAGGGGCTCTATCCCAATGTGGAGATGCAGGACTCTGGCATCGAGTGGATTGGGCAAGTGCCGAAGCATTGGGAAGTCAAAAAGATAAAGCATATTTGCTCCAACTTTATGTATGGAACCTCTCAAGACTGTAACCAGTCTGATGTTGGCTATCCTGTTCTCAGGATACCAAACATCAAGAGTACCAATGTTGATTTTGAAGATCTCAAATATGCAAATATCAGTGATGTTGATGCTTTAACTTATCTTTTATCAAGAGGCGACATTTTAGTCATCAGAACTAACGGTAACCCTAATCTGGTCGGCCAAAGCGCGCTTTTTGATTCAAATGGGCAGTATTTATTTGCGTCGTACCTAATAAAGTTAACACCAAAGCAAGGAGTGGATACTAGCTTCTTAGTGGAAGCGATGAACTCACTATCTGTTCGTCAAGCATTAACATTTCAGTCAAGAACATCGGTAGGTAACTACAACCTGAGCATTCCTTCACTAGCTAATACAAGTATTGCTATCCCACCAATTGATGAGCAAAAGACAATAACGAATTACTTGAGTGCAGCAACGATAAACATTGATTTACTGATTCAAGAGACTGATAAATCGATTGATCTTCTAAAAGAACACCGCACATCGCTGATCAACGCGGCTGTCACAGGAAAAATAGACGTCAGGGAGGCGGTGTAATGGCTGCACATCATGAAGTGCATTTTGAACAATATATTACCGAGCAGTTGGTGAACAATGGCTGGAAAGAAGGCCATTCCTGCCACTATGACCAGCAACGCGCCCTTTACCCGCAAGATGTCATGGATTGGGTAAAGGCCACCCAGCCAGATGCCTGGCACAAACTGAATAAACTGCATGGTGTGAATGCCGAGCAGGTGCTGTTGGAGCGTTTGGAAAAAGCCCTCTCTTCCCACAAAGCTGGCAGTAAAACAGGTGGCACCATTAATGTGCTGCGTAAAGGCTTTACCATTGCAGGTTGCGGCACGATTGCCATGGGCCAACGCAAACCCGAAGATGCGCGCAATGAAGAGCGTATAGCCCGTTATGAGCACAACATTTTGCGCGTGGTGCGCCAACTGAAATATTGCCCGACTCGCGAGTGGGAAATTGACTTGGTGTTCTTTATCAACGGTCTACCCGTTGCCACCGCCGAGCTAAAAACCGATTTTACCCAGTCGCTAGAATCGGCGATTGCGCAGTACAAAGAGGATCGTCTGCCCGTTGACCCAAAAACCAAGCGTAAAGAGCCGCTGTTAACCTTTAAACGCGGTGCAGTGGTACATTTTGCCATGTCTGATACAGAAATCGCCATGGCGACCAAACTGGCGGGAGAAAATACCTATTTTCTGCCCTTCAATAAAGGCCATGATGGTTCTACCTCTGATTTGCCTGTACACATCAACTTGCCGGGTGAAGATGGAGAGTATCCGGTCAGCTATTTTTGGCAAGAAATTGCCCAAAAAGATAATTGGCTACGCATTTTCTACAGCTTTGTGTATGTCGAAACCAAAGTGGTTGCCGATAGCAATGGCAAGGTTGAGCGTAAGGAAACACAGATTTTTCCGCGTTATCATCAGTTAGCCGCAGTCAACAAGATGATTGATGATGCCCGCCAGAACGGCGCAGGCATGCAGTATCTTTGTGAGCACAGCGCCGGTTCGGGAAAAACCTCTACCATAGCCTGGACGGCCCATGATTTGATTCGTTTACGCAGCACCGATGGTAAAGCGGTCTTTAAATCAGTGATCATTGTGACCGACCGCACCGTGCTGGATTCGCAGTTGCAAGATGCGGTGCAACAGCTGGATCATCAATATGGGGTGATTAAGGCGATTGATCGCGAAAAGAGCAGCGAGTCGAAATCAAAACAGCTGACTGAAGCGCTATTGACTGGCACGCCGATCATTGTAGTGACGATTCAAACCTTCCCATATGCGTTAGAAGCGATTCTGACCAATCAATCTTTGGCACAAAGTAACTTTGCGGTGATCATCGATGAAGCACACACCTCGCAAACAGGCTCTACAGCCAAAGGGTTACGCGCAGCGCTTACTCTAAACCTTAGCCCTCAAGAGTTGGAGCAAATGAGCATTGAGGACATTCTTACTAAGGTGCAAGAAGCGCGCGCCATGCCCAAGAACGTTTCGCACTTTGCTTTTACGGCAACACCCAAGCACAGCACCAAGATGTTGTTTGGCCGCCCGAAAGACCCTAACCAACCAGTGTCAGATGACAATCTTCCTGAATCGTTCCACCTCTACACCCAACGTCAGGCCATTGATGAGGGTTTTATTCTTGATGTGCTGGAGAATTACACCCACTACGATACAGCCTACAAAATTGGTGAGAACAATCTGGATGAGAAGCGCGTAGACAGCAAACAAGCTCGCCGCGCGTTGGCGCGCTGGATGTCACTGCACCCAACCACGGTCAGCCAAAAAGTCGAATTTATTATTAAGCACTTCAAGGCCAATATCGCTCACCTACTGGAAGGTGAAGCCAAAGCCATGGTGGTCACATCGGGCAGGCCACAGGCGGTGAAATACAAGCTTGCTTTTGATAAATACATTAAAAAGCATGGTATTGAAGGTATCCAAGCCTTGGTTGCCTTCTCGGGCAAAGTCCCCGGCAAAGATTTGGGTGATGAAGACAGCCAAGACCCGCTAGAAATTGATTTCGATAAAGAGTACACCGAGTACAACTTAAACCCAGACACGCACGGGGCTGACCTGCGCCATGAGTTTGAGAAAACCGAATATCGCGTCATGTTAGTCGCCAACAAGTTCCAAACGGGCTTTAATCAACCAAAACTGGTTGCCATGTATTTGGATAAGAAAATATCCGATGTAGAAGCGGTGCAAACGCTGTCTCGCCTAAACCGCACCTATCCAGGCAAAGACACAACCTTCGTGATTGATTTTGTTAACGATCCACAAACCATTCTCAATGCGTTCAAAAAGTACGACAAAGGCGCGCAGCTTAATGAAGTGCAAGATGTGAACGTCATCTATGACATCAAAGATATTTTGGATGAACAGAACATATACAACCATCAAGATTTAGAGTTGTTTAAGCAAGCGCGTGGTAAATCGATTCTCGGCCAATCACCTGACAAAAAGTCACACGCGCACAAGAAACTGCTAGCTGCCACACAACGCCCTACCGATGTGTTCAACGTTAAGCTCAAAGAGCTGGTTGATGCTGCAAACCATTGGGATCAGCAATACAACAAAGCGCACCTTGCGGGTGATGAAAAAGCGGCGAACTACGCAGAATCTCAGCGCAGTGATTTCACCAAGCAGCGCGAAGCACTAATGCGTTTTAAGTCAGATTTAGCTCGATTTGTGAAGCACTATAGCTATATGGCGCAATTGATTGAGTTTGGTGATCCTGAACTGGAAAACTTTGCCGCGTTTGCTCATTTGCTATCACGTCGATTGAAAGGGGTAACACCAGAAAACATCGATCTCAGTGCACTGGTACTAGAAAAATTCAAAATCAAATACGACAAAGAGCCGCTTCCAGAAGCGTTTAATCAGGTACTTGAACCTATCCGCCCCAACTATAACGACCCTGCGGATCGTGAACAGGCATTTCTTGCCGATATCATTCGCCGCCTAAACGAACTGTTTGGCGATGTCGGCGACGAACCCGGTCGCCGAAACTTTGCCAACGGTACTATTACGCGTGTCACCCAAAATCCAATTGTGGTTGAGCAGATAGAAAAGCACGACAAGTCGATTGCCCTCAAAGGCGACTTGCCGCAAGCGGTGAAGCAAGCCGTTGTGCAGGCTCTGCTGAAAGAAGGTGATATAGCCCGAACGCTACTCAAAGACCCACAAGTTATGGCAAGTTATGTTGAGTTGATTTTTGACATGATGAAGCAAGGTGCAGAACAGGCGGCGGTGAAATAATGAATACTGCGTTTCGGGTTTTACTTACGTTCAATGCAACATCACTACTAGTGATTATCTTTGCGGTACAAAAAGGGTACTCACTCGGATATTTCTTTGGTGGTTTCGCTTGCTTCGATTGGATAGCAGCACTTCCGAACGCAGTATCATATTTACTCTATTTTCTTATCCCTGTTTTATCGACTGGATTGAGTATTTGGCTGAGTAAGTATTTGGGTAAAGACGATTTTAAGGCGGGTGAAGTAGCGAGTATTGAGCATGCCAATAACAGCTTCCTACCAAGTTATTTGGGTTACTTTTTCGTGGCGTTGAGCATTGGTAACTGGGAGACATTGTGGTTTGTTTATGGCGTTTTGTTTGTTTTTACTCTCTTATCGCAAGCACTCTACTTTAACCCATTGTTTTTACTGTTTGGTTATGAGTTTTATAACATTACAACCAAAAACGGAACGGCCATTTTCCTTATTAGCCGAGAGCGCTACAAGAAGCCAGATGACATCGAAATATCATTGGCTTATCGAATCAATAATTACACATTTATCGAGCGAGGATAATGATGGACCATGTACTGGCACATATAAAAACTAGAGCAAAAAAACGCATTTTCAAATTGGTTTCTGATCAATCTCTTTTTGATACCGTCACAATCGACTTAAATGCCTGTATTCCATACAATCCAGACCATAACCTTGACGAAGACTCATGGTTTAAAATTGAAGACTTTAGTCAAAAAGAGTTTTGTATTGAACTGCTAAAAAAAGACTATGATTCAAAAGACTACGATGACTTAACCAAAGATAACTTCGCCAAGATCGCCTACTTATTTGCAATTCAAGGTAATGATTTTTACTTTCAAAAAATCACTCCAAGCCTATTCGTAAAACGCAAAACGCTTGTTTTTGGTGAAGCCGCAGAAATTGAGAAGAGCCAAACACGTTTAGTAATAAACGCCTTACCTGATGCAGTGTACTTCAAAGTGGCCGATACCTTGATATTCAAAAATCTGGCAACGATCTCGAGCATTTTTAAAGGTATCGATGAGTTGTACAAGGAAGCAACAAAAGAAGAAGTTGAGCAGTTTTTAGATGCACAGTTTATAGAGTTGGGTAATGACTACAACGTAGATAGCGTCTCAAAACCTAATAGAAAACGTATTGGCCTTGCTATGGCAACACTTGATGCGATGTCTGCTGACGATAAAGCTAACATGCTTGATTATATCGACGGTTACTGCGGTGAACAGAAGCTGAAATTCGATAAAGAAAATCAGAAGTTTGAAATATCTAATGACGATGAGTTGAAGTTACTGCTTTATGGCATTGAACAACGCTTCTATACGACCCCGTTTGGCAAAGAAAAAAGGCTCGCTAACTCTGTAACCGCTATGGATAAATAATAGCCCATTATCAGTAACATATGAAGGTTGATTCAATGGCCGATAACATCCCACAAGCTCCTCAAGGTGAGTTTGTTCTTTTCACCAGTGCTGATGGTCAAACCCGCGTTGAGTGTCGTTTTGAGTCTGACACCTTGTGGCTTTCTCAGGCTGCAATGGCAGAGCTTTATCAAGTTAGCTCTCAAGCAATCACCCAACACGTAAAAGCTGTCTATTCTGAAGAAGAGCTTGAGCAAATTTCAACTTGTAAGGATTACTTACAAGTTCAACTGGAAGGTGGCAGAGAAGTAAAGCGAAGCATTCGTCACTACAGTCTTCCGGTTATTCTTGCAGTAGGATACCGAGTTCGCTCAACACGTGGCACCCAGTTCCGCCAATGGGCAACCAGAATGTTGCAAGAATACCTAATCAAAGGATTCGTCATGGATGACGAGCGCCTGAAAAATCCGCCCATTGGCCATTCTGCTGTGCCAGATTACTTTGATGAAATGCTGGAACGCATTCGTGATATCCGAGCTAGTGAGCGTCGCGTTTATCTGCGAGTCAAAGAAATCTTTACCATGGCTGCTGATTACGAGCCATCTAACCAAGAGACCAACCGCTTCTTCCAAACCATTCAGAATAAGCTGCATTATGCTTGTACGCATATGACGGCTGCTGAGCTTATCGCCAGCCGTGTGGATGCCAGTAAGCCGGATATGGGCTTAACCAGCTATAAAGGCGATGAAGTGCGCAAGACAGACGTTACTGTTGCCAAGAACTATTTGCGTGAAGACGAAATCAAAGAGCTTAATCGCATCGTCAATATGTGGCTCGACTTTGCTGAAGACCAAGCACTGCGTCGCAAGCAGGTATTTTTACAGGACTGGGCCGATAAGCTTGACCAGTTCTTGAGTTTTAACGATAGAGATGTATTAAACGGTGCAGGAAAAATCTCCAAGAAAGACGCTGATGACAAAGCGAAATTGGAGTTTGACCGCTTTGCCCAGCAGCGCCGTCGTTTAAAAGAAGCCGAAGGCGCACGGGCCAATATCGCAGCCCTCAAGGCCATACTAAAAAAAGATAAATAGCCGATATAGTACAGCCCTGATCTCTAATGAGTTGAGGGCTGTGTTGTAAGATCATAACTATAAAGGATTATCCATCTTAAAATCGTCGATATCGCCTGTCATTTTGAATAGATTGGTGTCATTCCAACGGCACAGTTGTCTAACCCGCATTAGATTTGAGTTGGCTCTGCGGATTATTGAGAAAGCATCTTCAACAGCAGTAATCACCGATTTTTCCCAATCTTGTGCTCGGGTAAAGGTGCTTTGTGAATAGCGATAATTGCCCTCACGGGGGAGGTAATGGCTGATCACCTGGTATTTGTCAGAATTCTTTTTAGGTTTAAACTCGTTGTAAACCCAGAAAATTTCGAGTTTTTTGTTTCTTTGCCTTACACGACAACCAAAATGACCTGGGTAGCCTTCAGAGTTTTTACCTCTATGTGCAACGTTGTTCAGCCAGAACAAGTCTGCAATTTTTTGTGCTATGTAGAAGTAGCGGAGCTGTTCTATTTCGGTTGATTTATGGGTGTAGTGTAGATATTGCTCTGATATGGTTAAGGAAAAAGCATTGCGTCGTCTTGATTAACATTTGTGCTATTGACAATAAAGGTTTCCCAAATATTAATTTGTGTTTCTAGTCCTTTAAATGATTTTGAGAAGGCTTCTATGTACTCAGATTGCGGTTGATTTCCCCCATTTAGTGCTGCACCAAATGTAGCTATCTGTTGTTCTAAAAATGAATGATTTTTGGTCATTACATAATCCTCTGTGTGGTTGATACTGCGTATTTTCATGAAAGGAGATCACTCAATAACCCCCCTGTGTCAGCATAGTTGTCGCCTCAATTTTTTAAGGAGATAACAATGCCAGGACAACCAATACCAAATGAGCTCAAAGAAAAAGGACTGATATGGCTTTTGCCACCATACTGTTGGTCACACCGTCAGATAGCCCGGAAGCTGAAGATCAGTGCCTCAGTTGTATCAAAATGGAGATGTGAGTTAGTGGAGCAAGGACTTTTACCTGAAAATGAAAAGATTACCTCCGTTGATGTTGAAGACTGGACACCGGAGCGTCGATTCTCAGTTGTTCTTGAGACGGCTACGCTGTCTGTCACGAACGGTGCAATAGTGGATCACTTTTCATCCGTCGTTGACACTGTCAGAAATGGAGCTTGCCGATTATTGCCGACGCATGGGATTGTTTGTTGAACAGGTTAAAGAATGGCGGGCTATCTCAATTCAGGCGCATGAAAAAAATTGACGGAAAATATTCGAACAGACAGGGCATTGCGTGACGCAAAAAATAAGTTACGAGAACTGGAGAAAGAGCTTAAGCGCAAAGATAAAGCTCTGGCGGAAGCTGCGGCCCTGCTTATATTAAGGGAAAAGTTCAATGCCCTCTGGGACAACAGCGAGGAAGACTGCCCCCTCTCCTGGAGCGGCATAAAATTATTTCTCTTGTCCGTGAGGCCGTCGCCAACGGCGCCCGGAAAGGTCAGGCTTGTAGGTGTATCGGTATTTCTATTCGGACACTTCAGCGCTGGACTAATGGCAACATCATCACCACGGACCGAAGATCCGATACTGTAAACAGCTCTCCCCGAAATAAGCTGTCAGAAGCGGAAAGATTGCGAATACTGGAGTTGTGCAACTCTCCAGAGTTTGCATCCTTGCCTCCAAATGTGATCGTACCAACTCTGGCAGACAGAGGTATTTATATTGCTTCTGAATCAAGTTTTTATCGTGTACTGAAATCAGCCAAGCAGTTGAAGAAACGATCCCGTGAATGCCAGTATAAACTGGCCTGATGTACTCAGGGCCGTTGCACCGAATCAAGTCTGGAGTTGGGACATCAGCTATTTGCCGTCCTGGGTCAGAGGCCAGCATTTTTACCTCTATATGATCGTCGATATTTACAGTCGCAAAATTATTGCTGCTGAGGTATTTGCCAGCGAATCTGGAAAACATGCAGCAGAACTACTCCAGCGTGCAGTATGGAATGAAAAATGTTCATCCAACAATCTGGTACTCCATTCTGATAACGGTGGTCCCATGCACAGTGACACGTTGTTGGCGAAAATGTATGCGCTTGGTGTGCTAAGTTCTTATTCCCGGCCAAGAGTCAGTAATGATAATCCTTACTCAGAATCTTTGTTCCGGACTCTCAAATATTGTCCCTGGTGGCCTGAGAACGGTTTTCGCACTATTGATGATGCCAGAGTATGGGTAAACCAGTTTTGTAAACTGGTACAACTTTGAACATAAGCACAGCGGGATCAAATACGTCACGCCAGCCGAGCGTCATCAAGGTAATGACATGAAAATACTGGCAGCCTGAAAAGCGGTATACCAGCTAGCTCGCGAGCAACATCCTGAACGTTGGGGCAAGTATCTACGTAACTGGAACTACATATCAGAAGTCTACCTGAATCCAGAAAAAGAGGCTGCATAACGTAATTTTATTACAAAAAGCGACAACTACCTTGAAAAACACCGCCAAATCATGATCGATTCGAATGCCAAACTGCGATCGATTCAGATGCCATTTTGCATGCTGCCAGAGCAATATTCCCCCTGATGGTTGTATCAGAGATGGTATGCCGGTACTTTGCGGGTTGTTCCTGTCAGGTTATCGTGCACCTCCACGGTCGTGGTCACCACCGGCATTCCGGCCTTTCTCCGCCTCAGAACATCAGCCGCAATACGCTGACTGCCAAACCAGAACAGGCCGTCCAGTGCAGTCACCAGTAAACCCGCCTCCAGTGCATACTTCAGCCGTTCACGGGGCGCTTTCACTTTCCGGGCAACCTGCTGATATGGCGATGATGTGTTTTCATTCCCAACCACGCGACGAATACGGTGAGACAGATGATACCGGAATGTATCCGGCACACCAGAAAGGCTGGCCTTCAGGCTGTACACGCAGCCAAACCGTTTATCGTTAAACACCACATTTTTCTGGCTGATGCCCCATTCTTCACGCAGCGCGGCAATCAATTGCGGTGTCCGGGTAAGCAGCAAGCGAAAAGGCAGTTCAAAACTGGTGACGTAATCCACATTCAGCAGTGCAATACGCAACCGTTCTTCTGGCCCGGCCTCTGTCTGCCGGCACTCCTCCAGAACATCCTGCCACTGCAGGCGAAGACGGGGCGATTCGTTCCGTTCTGTAAAACAGTATTTATCCGCCAGATAATCAATTCGTGTACGCATACTGAAAAGAATTCCGTATAAAAATTCATCTGACAAAACTTTATCAGTCCATAAAAATCAACGGAAGCACAGATGATTCACTCGTCCATTACCAACGGATTTTGCCAATAACCCTAGCGTTGACAACGGGTAACATAAAAGACAAAGACTGAACAACTGTTTTTAACGGCGATACTGCATGATTTCATCGCCATCCGTCACCGTCATATCCACCAGATGAAACAACTCTGTGCAGGTTTTATCCGCAATTTCCGGATTATCAAAACACGTCGGTCAGTTCATGTTGTACGGGGACGGGCTGCGCTCCCCATGACAGAACATTATCGATATCACCAGCATACGTGCCACTCAAAGTGTTGCGGCATCGTACGGCGTGGTCGTGTTCTTCTCTTTTTCCTGTTCACAATAACCTGCTTAACGGTCAGAAGGCATTTTCACCAGGATTATATTCACCTGCACAACCATGTTCAGCCACGACCGCTGATAAGTGAACATCCGGAGTATACATGGCATAAAGATTATTCTGCCGCTGTTGAATTGCCGGTAAGCTCCCGGTCCTTTGCTCCGGCACACTGTTTTTGTTCCTGGCTCTCTGTCTGAGGTGAAACCTTCCAGGTATGTCGCCCCATTTTTGTTCATCTCCATTTTTTTAAGAATTGTGCAAGTAAAAAACTTTTTACCTCTCCGGGAACTGTCGTATTTGCTGATATTGTTCGTTTGTCTAAAGAACCTGCTGGTCTTGTCATTAATATTACCTGCTGATTGCTTCACGCCCGGGCTCCTCGCACTGCGCGCGGGTTATTGTTTCGTTTTCAGCCCCGGGGTCGCCAAGGCTCTGGATGGGGTACTACTTCCATTGACAGCATGAGGTAACAATACTGATGGTAACGCTGACCATTAACCGTAAACCACAGGGCATTTTCAGTAAATCACCGGCAACGCCGCTGCAGGATAAAACGAACACTGCACACAACGTGAAGGCCAGGGAACGGATACCACAGTTGAACGATAAACAGAGCCCTGCTCTGCTGAAAAAACACCGTGGCGGCATATGACAAAACGCCAGCGTAAAAACCGTAAGCGTATTAATCGTCTTGTGGAACACTGGCCTGAGTTATTCAACCGGGAAAAAATCCAACCGCTTAAAGTTGAGATACCTAACGACCTGATACAGGATATCGCCATCAGAGAACTGGCGTTTGGCGCAGGTGCATTACGCGCGGCAGTAGCGTCTTATGTGCAGTCTCCGCGCTATTACCGTGCGTTAATGGCTGGCGGCGCCCGTTACGACCTGAAGGGGCAGCCGTGCGGGAAAGTGACTCCACAGGAACAGAAAGAGGCAGAGACCCGGCTAATGGTGCTGAATGACCGACAAAAAGCCAGAAAACCTCGTTGACTACACAACTGCGCTGATTCACTGAGCTGTAATCAGTGTACAGCGCTGTACCGGACGATGGGTAATGGCGGTCACAACCGGTAACCCCAGAGACAATGCGACTGTTTTTAACGCATTCCCGCAACCAGCGTAATACCACCGGCGATGATGGACTGAGCATGTGATTACTCTCAGTAATACGTTCGTGCACCTGTCGGTAAAAAGAAGTACAGAATACCTGAATCTGTTGCCCGTTGATGCTTCCTTCTGCCGAACGGAGAGTGAAACGAAATGCCAACAGATGTGGCCAGTGGTCCACCGCCTGCTGAACAAAACGCCGGATGTCTCCCGGCTCTGCAAGTAATGCTTCGGTTATCTGCATTATTTTATCCCCGTTGAATTTTGTTAAACCGGTGCAGATACGCAGGAAAGCACGCCAGCACCGGTGTAATGCCAGTTATAATCAATAAGAATGGAATGACGAATCAGTCAGGAAAGAGGTACAAACAGTTGGCTGACTGGAGGGTGTCAGCGGAAAGATAAGCGGGAGTGTCGCCAGCACCAGGGGCAGGGCCGGGTTCCACAATACCAGCGCCAGCATTTTGTACATTGCCAGCGTACCGGCATTACAACACGTTTCATGCTGCTGCTCCTCGTGACTCCTCGATTCGCTGCTGCATCCACTGCTCCACTTCACTTTTGTACCAGCGGCTGCTGCGGCCCAGCTTGATGGGTTTCGGGAAATGGCCTTCACTGATCAACTTGTAAAACCATTTATCGGTCATGCCGGTGAAACTGGTGATGTAGTTCATGTCGATCAGGGGATCGTCGGCACGCAGTAACACGCTGTCGTGGCTTGTTGTGGTCAACATGGTCAGAATGTCCTTTGTGAGATTTATGAAGTTTGTGCGAATGCAGGGAAAGATGCTGAACCGAGCTTTCAGAACGGTCCTGCAGATCCGGGATAGCCGGGATTACCGGCGAGGCAACGGGCTTCCGGATCGCACACACCACGACGATCGCGGGCGAAATCACTGAACGCCCATATCAACTCTTTGAGGATGTCTTCACAGTCCGGTGAACGACTGTCCAATACCACATCCCGGGTGATCTGCTTCTGGTACGGCTTTGCTTCACCTGGTGACGCGAAACCCAGTACGTTGCTCCAGGCAGTTCTGCTGTTGAAGGTATTGTCATATTCACACGGCAGACGAAGCAGGATCCGCCGTATCCGGGAGCCGGACTGCTCACGCAGCGCACGCTCAAGGACGCCGATAACTTTGCTCTGATAAGACGGCCAGAAGGGGGCCAGGCTATAGTCGAAATAAGGAATAGCATTCATAAGATATGTTCCGTTATGCGCAACCCACAATGCGTCCTACCCGTGAATGAACTGACGTGTTATGGCTTGCGGATGAGATTGATGGAATAAGTGAAAAACTGAAGCAGAACGGGAAGATAAGGGAAAGAACACTGGATGCAGGTTCAGGGTGAATGATCTCCGTTGACTTCGGTTCACATCATTAATCAAGGCGGTAAGGTTTTACCGACGGAGTGTTTCCAGGAGCGGAGGCTCAGGCCTTAAGCTTCAGAAGTGAGGCTTACGAGGACGCCCTGCAGCAGGCCGTTCAGGAACTTCATTGCAACCGTAGGCACACAGCCCGTCTTTTTGTTCTTCTTTCGCCAGATAATGCAGGACACCGCGAATATTATCGATGCTCCCGGGATCGTTATGACGCACGGGGATGTTGATGTTGTATGTATAATGCGGCTGATATGTACAACGGTGCACCGAACCGCTGTTATGCGTAATAGACCGCCAGCATTCCGTAATCCGCTCCGCAAAGGGATATATTTTTTTAACTCTCTGACGATCGATCCAGAAAACCGCATGCGCATGAAAACCATGATCAGCCGTCCATTCAATCACCCAGAAGAAGCCAACGATATTTTCAAATTGTTCCACCTGCTCCAGCAGCATACGCAACTGCAATTCAAGCCAGCGGTGATCAGGTTGTAAGAAATCAGGCGTATCTTTCCTGTAGAAGAAATCCATCCGTAAGGCCCGCAGGCAGGAATAGCGTGCCATCATTTGATTGATGTGATGGTCAAGTAAGGCGGTAAAAAACCAGTTTGGTGTGTAAGATTTAGGCATGTTGATGACTCCTGAAAGTTAATGACGTTTTAAGCTCTGTGAGCGAATTAATGCTTTCGCTCATAATCAGATCTAAAACGGTAATAACTTACAGACGGTATTTATCAGGCATGCTGTAGCAGAATGGATACGACGGGTTATTAACGACGCGTAGCGTTGTGCTGAAAGGAATAGGTTATCTGATGGCATTGACTAAAGAAATGAGATAAACGAGGAGCGAATAAAATACAGACTCAATAAAACATCACGAAATACTGTAAAATACGCGCTAAAACCCCACTAACTGGCGCATTACGGCCAATCACATCATAAACTACAAACTTGCTCTCAGTGGTTCTAAAAAAAACGTGTACAAAGCCAACGCAATAAACTTATACGCCCTCATCCAATCTGTTCTTAAGGACATGAACGTTAACCGCACACATTACCAGAGTACACTTCAGATAAACAATTATCGTTAAGTAAATACAGTTCATGATAAATAAGATTAAGATCAATTGCTGTTTCAGTGAAGACTGATAACAGATGGATATTAGCAATAGCGTAGTAGAGAATAGCTTATCTGAATATCATATGAGTTACAGTAATTATGATTGGGGGATGGAGTGAATACGATAACAAGAGTAATACTAATGGAATATGTAAAGATTGAGAGTGAGTGAAGACAGGAAATAAATAACAATAGAGATTATATCAAAAAGGGAGTGAGTATAATAATAGTAATAAACCTAAATTAAAAACATCCATGTTTTATGTAAATACAAATCTGTTTCATAATTATGTACAGAAGTTCGTTATAACGAATATGTAAATAATTCAGTGTAAGTGCTGCCATATTAAAGGTGATCGCTCAGGTGTCAGCGCCAGCGATAATAAGACGGTCACCATTTGGATTGTCCGCTCCACCCAACATGTTGTTTCCTTAAGGTTCTCACACCAGAAAGGACATCAACATGCTGA
>PPYF01017075.1_pt1 | contig 17634 bp, 14 predicted proteins | sample 1559871 | NCBI WGS metagenome assembly PPYF01 (sample SAMN08240021, study PRJNA423297) | Human gut metagenome, whole genome shotgun sequencing project.
ATAAATATTTAAGTAACTTTTTATGCCTCTTTATGCTATTATAGTCTTAGTGAAAAATAATAAAAAAGGAGGTAAAATTATGGATTTAAACAAAAGAATTGATAGATTTGCACAACTTGCCATAAAGACTGGAATAAACGTCCAAAATGGTGAAACTCTTTTAATAAGAGCTGATGTCGAATCTAGAGACTTTGCTAGAAGATGTGTCAAAGAAGCCTACAAAGCTGGTGCAAAACATGTATATCTTGAATACTCTGATGAGCTAGTAACTAGGGAAACTTATCTATCCGCTCCAGAAGATTCATTTGATGAATATCCAGAATGGCAATCTTATAAGTATACTCAGATAGCAAAGGAAGGAGGATCTTTTCTTTCAATATTATCCTCTGACCCAGATCTTATGAAGGGAGTAGATTCTTCTAGAATTGGAAGGTTTCAAAAGATAGCAGGAAAGTATTTAAAAGAATGGAGATCTTACACTCTTACAGACAAGGTAAAATGGTCTATAGTCGCTACTCCATCTGCTGCATGGGCAAGTAGGGTTCACCCAGAACTTTCAAAAGAAGATGCCATAGAAAAACTATGGATAGAGATACTTGACTGCTCTAGAGTAACAGATAATCCAGTAGATGAATGGGAAAAACATGTATCAAATCTTAGCGAAAAAACAGATTGGCTAAATAAAATGAATTTCAAGAAACTACATTATAAGTCTTCTAAAACAGACCTTGTAATAGAGCTTCCAGAAAATCATATTTGGCAAAGTGGTTCTGCTAGAGATCCACAAAATATTGAGTTTTGTCCAAATATACCAACGGAAGAAGTATATTCAATGCCACATAAATATGGTGTGAATGGTGTGGTTTACAGCACTAAACCTTTGATATATGCTGGGAGTCTAATAGATGATTTTTGGATAAAATTTAAAGATGGAAAAATAGTTGATTTTGATGCAAAATCAGGTAAGGAAAATCTAAATGATTTAATCAATACAGATGATGGTTCATCTAGACTTGGTGAAGTCGCACTTGTTCCTTATGACTCACCTATATCAAATACAGATACAGTCTTTTATAACACTTTATTTGATGAAAATGCATCTTGCCATTTAGCAATAGGAGCTGCTTATAGTTCAAATATCAAAAATGGTGAGAATATGAATGAAGATGAAATGAATAAAGCGGGAATGAACTCAAGTCTTACACATGTAGACTTTATGATTGGAGACAAGGATTTAAATATAGTCGGAGTCACAAATAAAGAGGAAAGCTTCCAGATTTTTAAAGACGGAAATTGGTCTTTTTAGAAAGGGGGCATTTAAATGTCTATAGAAAAAAAATTAATCGCATTGGCATTATTTATATGTAATAGTATGGGAGCAATTGAAATCACGATTGTTACCACTGCAATACCTTCAATAGTTAAGGATCTTTCAGGCTTTAACTTATCAAGTTATATATTCTCTATATTTTTATTAACATCTGCTATAGCAACCACTGTATTTGGAAAGCTTTCAGATATTTATGGAAAAAAGAAATTACTACAAATTGCCATAGTAATATTCTTAATAGGTTCTCTACTTTGTGGATTATCACAAAGTATGGTATTTTTAATAATATCAAGAGCCATACAAGGTCTTGGTTCAGGAGCACTTACTACCCTAACAATGGCTGTTATTGGAGACGTTTTTGCTGTTGAAGAAAGAGCAATGATCTCAGGTTACAACTCCACAGTATGGAGTGTTGCGAGTCTAATAGCACCTATGTTAGGAGGTTTAATACTTCTTAGATTTACATGGCACTGGGTATTTTATATCAATATACCAGTTGGAATTTTAAGTATGATACTTATACAAAAGGCCTATAAATTTGAAGATACTACTAGCTCTGATGAGTTGGATATCAAGGGACTTACTGTTATGACAATATTTGTAGTTTGTCTTTTACAGGCAATGTCAGCTCTTGAAAATCATTCATTTTTCAGTTTAAATGTTATCGGACTTTTTGCCGCTGCTATGGTATTTTTATTACTGTTTATCAAGGTCGAAAAGGGTGTAAAATCTCCAGTTCTTCCTTATCAGTTATTTTCTAAGGAAATACTGATAATAATGATTATTACATTCCTAAACTCAGTAGTACTTATTGCGATGGACGTATACAATCCATCATTTATGCAAAGTGTTCAGGGACACTCTCCATTGATGTCTACTGTTCCGATCGTGCCTTTATCTGTAGCTTGGGTCTTGTCTTCATTCTTCCTTTCAAGGGTAATAAGCAAGTACTCAACAAAATCTATCTTAATAGCCAGTCTAAGCGTTTTGGCTGCAGGTATACTCGGTCTTGTTAGTCTAAGCCCTGAATCTAGTCCACTACATATGGGTATCGCTTCAGGAGTTATAGGCCTTGGATTTGGTGGAAGTTTCAATATGCTATTATTCATAGTACAAGAAACTCTTTCAAAAGAAGATATGGGAATGGCATCAGGTTCAGTTATGTTTGTAAGAACTCTTGGTCAAACTATAGGAATCAGTATGTTTGGATTAGTATTAAATAACTCTGTTATTAGATACTTTGCAAAGTCAGGTAAAGTTATTGATACAAGTACCTTACTTAGCAACAAATCAATCAGTCACCTAGACCTTGTATCTTCTCAATTTAATGGATACAATAATATCTATCTAGCTTGCTTTATTCTATCAGTAGCTTGTGTATTTATCGCACTGCTGCTTCCTGGAAAGGAAAAATTAGATAGCTATAACTAAATAAATAACTACAATTATTCAAATCTAGTTGAGTTTATCACTCAATCATTGTTATAATATATTGTAGAAAACTCATTTTTCTAGGGAATACAGATGTATTCCCTAGATTATTGTTTTAGGCAAGTCAAATTAAAAGGAGGAGTTTATGAAAACTAATACCTTAAAACAACTAATTGTCTCAATTTTGGTAGGACTAGTATTTGGGCTAGCACTAAATATAGGACGTATATCAAGATTCGGCTTTGCAGCAAGTTTAGGGCAATTTTTCTATTTCTTTATACTTCTAGGTGGAACTTTCTTTCTTACTGGAATCATGTTTAATAGAAGAGGTAGAGAAACTACTAATATGAGAATTTTTGCTACAAAAATGCAAGAAGAAGGAATTCTTATAATGGATGAGGTCGCTGATTTATCAGTTGTTGGAGAGAAAAACATAAAGGGTTGGCTCTATCTTACTGATTCACTAGTAATCTTTGCAAATAGTCCAGACCCCGAATTAATTGAGAAAAAAGCTATGAGAATAGCTCTATCAAAGATTAAAAAAGTAGAAAATTTCAAACCTACATTCCTTACAAAGGATGGAATAAGAATTACACTACAAAATGGTCAGCAACATGACATTTTAGTCGGCAGAACTAGTAAATGGATTGATGCTATTATAGATCAGGCTGAAAAGCGTCAAAATAAAAAAATAGCTAGATAGAGAAAAAGACTTATCCATAAGGGTAGGTCTTTTATTTTTATTTATAGCTAGATCTTTGTCTATACATTTTTATTTTACATATTTTTTATATCCTCTTATTTATATATATTTTTTATAGCTTCTTAATCTATAATATCTATTTTTATTTTATATATTATTTAATATAGGTCTTTATTTCAAGCCTATACTCTTTTTCTAAAGATTGGTTTTACAAAGCCCCTATGATATACTTTTATATATATCAACTAGGAGGAAAAAATATGATTGATGCTATTATTGTAGCTGCTGGATCTGGAAAAAGGATGAAGGCAAAAGAAAATAAACAATTTTTAAAAATAGAAGACAAACCTATAATTATTTGGACCTTAGAAAAGTTTTATAATAATAAAAATATAGATAATATAACAGTCGCAATTAGAAAAGAAGACGAAAAGAAAATGCTCTCTCTTTTTGATGAATATAATATGAAAAATATTCAGCTCGTATATGGTGGCAAGGAAAGACAAGACTCCATAGAAAACTGTCTTGATACTATTATCCACACTGACTACGTTTTGATACACGATGGAGCTAGGCCTTTTGTTAGCGATGAAATTATAAATAATTGTGTAAATAACTGCCCTAAAAGCTCTTGTTGCACTGGTGTTTTGGCCAAAGATACTATAAAAATTGTGGATAAAGATAAAAATATTACTTCTACACCTGACAGAAAATCTATATGGTATGCACAGACTCCACAGGCTTTCCACATTGATATTATAAGAGAAGCTTATAAATACGCAAGAGAAACTAATTTTATAGGGACAGATGATGCTTCTTTAGTGGAAAATCTTGGCTATAAAGTCCAAATGATTGAAGGAAGTTATAATAATATTAAAATTACAACAAGGGAAGATCTGGCAATAGCAAAATATATTGCTCAATCTATAAAATAGGAGGTTTATATGAAAGTAGGAATCGGATATGATGTACACAAGCTTGTAGAAAATAGAGATTTGATAATTGGTGGTGTAAAAATAAATTACGAAAAAGGTCTACTAGGACATTCAGATGCGGATGTTTTAACTCATGCCATTATAGATTCAATATTTGGAGCTCTTGGGCTAGGCGATTTAGGTAGACACTTTCCAGATACTGATCCTAAATTCAAGGGAGCTGATAGTTTAAAACTAATGGAATATGCATATGAATTAATGAAGAAAAAAGGATATGAAATAGGCAACATAGACTGTATTATTATTGCACAAGCTCCAAAAATGGCTCCTCACTTAGAGCAGATGAAATCAAACTTTGCAAATATACTCCATACAGATATTGAAAATATTAATATAAAAGCAACAACAGAAGAGGGACTTGGCTTTACAGGTCAAAAAGAGGGTATTGCATCTCAATCAATCTGTCTACTAAATAAGCTTGAAAAATAAATTAGAAAAATAGCCCTTATCACTTGGATAAGAGCTATTTTCTTTTATTATATTAAATTATATTTTATTGTCTAAGTTAAACTTACTCTGTTGCTCCTCCACAGCTAGAACCTGCACCTGCTGTACAAGCATAGCAATGTTTACCTGTCTTAATCCTTCTAATATCTAAAGAATTATCTCTAAGCTCAAAGATGTCATTTATTCCTTCTATCTTCATATCTACTGCTTGGTTAAAATCGCAATCATATAAAGATCCATCCCAAGCTACAGATATCTGATCTCTACACATCATATTTTCAACTGTTGCAGGATTGAAACTATAATAAAGTGTGTTCATATAATCTTCTAGGTTTCCACTTTCCTCTAGGAAATCAGCAAATCTACCAATCGGATTATTTGTTATAGTATATAGATTATCGAATACTATCTGATAGTCTGAATATAATCTTTCCTTGTATAACTTTGTCATAGAGTCCTGATCAGGAGGAAGATATGCACCTGCTGGATTAAAAACTAAATCCAAATTCAAATCTGGACTTTTGCCATATCCAAGCTTATTTAGCATCTGTAAAGCCTCTATTGACTTATCAAATACTCCTTCCCCTCTTTGTATATCTGCATTTTTCTTTGTATAAAATGGTAGAGAAGATACGACAGCCACCTTGTTATTTTTATAAAACTCTGCTATATGAGCATACTTTTTAGTAGTTAATATTACAAGATTAGTTCTTACAATTACCTTATCGGCTATCTTTGAACTTTCTTCTACAAACCACTCAAAATGAGGGTTCATTTCTGGAGCCCCACCCGTTATATCCATTATTTTAAAGTTATATTTTTTAAATACATCTAAACACGCCTGTAAAACTTCCTTTGACATTTCCTCTTTTCTATCTGGACCTGCCTCTACGTGACAATGTTTACATCTTAAATTACATATCTTACCTACATTTACCTGAAGCGTAGATGTATTTTCTAAAGTCTTTAAAAAATCTTTTTCCTCTACTGAATCTTCAAACATAGCTATATTTACCTTACTATTTAGCTCTTCGATATTCATTTTACTCTCCAAAATCTATATTTTTAAGTAACTTTTTCTTACTTCATACTCTTTTTTTCTAATATGTTTTTACTCTGTACGCCAAATGCTAAAGTTGCACCAGACTTAATTACCGAAGTTACATGAGCTACTTCAACTATCTGATCTTGATCACATCCTCTTTCAAGACATGCATTTGTGTAGGCATCTATACAGTATGGACACTGCTCAGCAAGCGCTACCCCTAATGCCACAAGAGTCTTTTCTCTAGTAGTAAGAGCACCCTCTTCAAAAACAGAACCATAATATTCCATAAATTTATCCCACATTTCTTCTGCATTTTCACGAAGAACTCCTTGACCAAATTTTGCTAAATCTTCTTTTTCAAAATAATAATCCATAATAGACCTCCAATTTTTCACTATATTTCTATATTATCACAAATAAATCAAGAATCTAGTTAATTTTTATAATTATTTAACTATATCTAGCAAGTTAACTATAGATAAAAGCAATAAAGCACATTATCTGCTTAAATTAAAGCATATTTTTTACTTTTATAGTTTTTCTACTATCTCTATAACATTCTTTACTAAATTTGGACAAATAGTCATCAGTAAATTTTTTTCCTCTATTATTTTTGCTTCTTCTGGAAGTGTTAGATTATATCCAAGTATATCAGAACATTTATTATGTTTTTTTAGCTTTGCAAACTCTTCTTTATATTGAAATATTTTAGAAATCATCTTTCCTTTAGCCTCTTCATCTCCTGATTTATGATGACCATACTTTAGCCCTAAAGCTATTAAGCCCCCTATATATGCTCCACACAAATCAGCCTCAAACATACCTGCCCCAAATGCAGCAGAGCTTTTTAGAGCCATCTCCGTATCTAAATTCAAATCTTTTGCTATTGCATATGATATTACCTGAGCACAGTCAAAGCCTTGTGCAAACATATCCTTTATCTTTTTTTCATCCATTATTTCACCTTCTCTTTCTCCATATAATAATTCTCCTATTATATTAACATATTTATAGTTTTCTGAGACTTCTTATTAAAAAAGAAGCAATTTAAGTTAACTTAAATTGCTTCTTCATATTTATAATTTATTGCACTATATCTTAATATGCCTTAGCAAATATTACCATATTATCTGCCTTTTCTCCGCTATAGAAACAAGTGTCTCCTAGATTTTCCTGTTCAAATGGTATAACTCTTATAGTTGCACCAGTTAATTCCTTGATCTTAGCTTCATTTTCCTCATCATTCTTCCACATAACTTTGGCAAATCCGTGCTTATTTTCTATTATATCCTTAAATTCATCAATATTATGAGCTACAAAAGTATTATCTTCTCTATGCTTTTTAGCCTTATTAAATAGATTAGTCTGTATATCTTCAAGTAACTTTTCTACAGTATCTGCTATATTGTCTAGTGATATTGTCTCTTTTGTAAGTTCATCTCTTCTAAATGCAAGAGCCTGATTATTTTCTATGTCTCTTGGTCCTATTTCTAATCTTACTGGTATACCCTTCATTTCAGCATCATTGAACTTGTATCCTGGGCTATAGTTATCTCTATCATCTACATTTACAGTTATTCCCTTAGCCTTTAGTTCATCTGCTATCTTATCTACTACTTCCATTACTCCACCCTTATTGGCAGCTATTGGAACTATTACTACCTGTATTGGAGCCATCTTTGGAGGAAGTACAAGACCTCTATTATCTGAATGTACCATTATAAGTCCACCGATTAATCTTGTAGATATTCCCCAAGAAGTATGATATGGATTTGCTAGATTTCCTTCTCTATCTGAGTAAGTAATATCAAATGCCTTAGTAAAGTGCTGTCCCAAGAAATGAGAAGTACCTGACTGAAGTGCCTTACCATCATGCATCATAGCTTCTATTGTATAAGTTGAATCTGCTCCAGCAAATTTTTCACTTTCAGATTTTTTACCATCTATTACTGGTATAGCCATCAAATCTTCAGCTACTGACTTGTATGTTGCTAATTGCTGAAGTGTTTCATCTACTGCTTCCTGACGTGTCTCATGAAGAGTATGTCCTTCTTGCCATAAAAATTCTGAAGTTCTTAGGAAAGGTCTTGTACTCTTTTCCCATCTAACAACTGAGTTCCACTGATTGTATAAGAAAGGTAGCTGTCTGTATGAGTTAAGCCACTTAGAATACATTGTACATATTATTGTTTCAGATGTAGGTCTTATTGCCAATCTTTCTTCTAAAACCTTGTTTCCACCCTGAGTTACCCAAGCAACTTCTGGTGCAAATCCTTCAACGTGTTCTGCTTCTTTATTTAGTAGACTTTCTGGTATAAGCATTGGGAAGTAAACATTCTGATGTCCAGTTTCTTTGAACATTCCATCTGCATAATCTCTTATCTTTTCCCATAGAGCAAATCCATAAGGTCTTATTACCATAAATCCTTTAATTGGTGCGTAATCTACCAATTCAGTTTTAGTGATAACATCTGTATACCACTGTGAAAAGTCTTCTTCCATTGGCGTTATTTCTTCAACAAATTGTTTTTCATTTTTTCCCATTTTAATATCCTCCTAAAGCATTCTGTATGATTTTCTCAACATGCCGACTTTTTATCGATATATTACTATAGCCAATATTCAGTCATAGCAGTTTTGAACTTAAATATATTAAACAGCCTTAAAAGACAATAAAAAAAGCCCTTCGTCTCCAAAAGAGACGAAAGGCTGTAAATTCCGCGGTACCACTCTTATTAGCTAAAAAGCTCACTCGATAGAATATAACGGTTCTAATCCGTGAGAGTTTTAAACCCCTCATGCTAAAAGGCTGGTTCACTAGCTTCAATCTGGAATCTCTCACCAACGATTCCTCTCTGTAAGATTTAATCAAGTTACTTTTCCTTCATCATTGCTTATATTTAAGTATATTGACATCATATAATATTTAATTTAAAATGTCAAGAGCTAATTGTTAAATAAATATATGCCCTATCTGATGAGTAAATAATCATCTGATGCAGTTTATACCCGTCTTTTCCAACATCTGAATATAAATTAAAATAATTGCCAATAAAAAATACCTTTAAAAATCATACTCTTTTGTATATTTTATAACTAAATTCCTATGCATCAAAACTGATTAAATTCTTTTTTATTTAATTTTTGCAAAGATCATTCTACCTGCTGGAGTTTGAAGTATAGATGTTACTACTACTGCCCTTGTTTCTCCAATATGATGTCTACCATTTTCTACAACGATCATAGTTCCATCATCTAGATAAGCCACTCCCTGTTGATTTTCCTTACCTTCCTTAACTATAGTTACCACAATTTCTTCACCAGGTATAGCTATTGGCTTGACTGCATTTGCAAGTTCATTTATATTTAAAACTTCAACGCCTCTTACCTGTGCAACTTTATTTAAATTGTAGTCATTTGTAACAACCTTACCATTTAAAACTGATGACAATTTTAAAAGCTTAATATCAACTTCTGCAATATTAGGGAAGTCTTGATTGGTAATTTCAACTTCTACACTTCCTTCTTCTTGAATCGCATTTAGTACGTCTAATCCTCTTCTACCTCTAACTCTTTTCATATCATCTGCAGAGTCTGCTATATGTCTTAACTCATCTAATACAAACTGCGGTACTACTAGCTTTCCTTCTAAAAATCCCGTCTTGCAAATATCTGCTATTCTTCCATCTATTATTACAGATGTATCCAATACCTTAGGTGGGATGTTTCTCTTAGCTGTTTTTGTCTTGTCTGTATCTTTCTCTTTCTTTTCACCTATATTTCTGTTTTTTAAGAATCCAACAATTTCGCCTTTACTTCTTATACCTATTCTTACACCTATCAAACCAAATATGATATATGCTATTATAGATAGCACCTGCCCTACTATATATATCTTCTCAAGCAAGCTACTTAGTAAAAATGCTATTATAAATCCTATTAAAAGTCCTATTGATCCTAAAATTATATCTACCTGAGAATATTTAGACATTTCATTGTCAAATTTCATTCCTATATTTTTCATTTTTCTGCTGATACTTGGTTCCGCTATAAATAGTACTAAACCTGCTAGTGCACCTATAGATACACCTATAATATATCCATATGTTTTATTACCAAATTGAAGTAACTCAAATGGTTTCATAAAGGATATGTACAGGGTTGTTACTATTGCAAAACCGAGTAAGGCAAAAATAAATCTTTTTATCTTACCTAGCATATTTTTCCTGCCTTTCCATTAAATCAATCTATCCAAAACTGCCAATTTTCTCATTTTTATAAGTCCATTTCTAATGTAAGTCGCCCTTATTTCACCAATTCCCTCTACTTCATCCAACTCCTCTATAGAAGCGTTTAATATAGCCTGGAAGCTTCCAAAGTATTCAATTAAATTGACTATAATTCCCTGTGGCAACTTATGTATCTTGCTAAGCAATCTGTATCCTCTTGGACAAGTTGGCTTATCTAAATTTTCATTGTATCCAGAGAATCCCATTATCTTGGCTATCTTTGTTAAATCGACTAGTTCTTCATTTGAAAGACTGCTCAACTTTTTCTTAAATAATTTTTTATTCATTTCATCCAGAACATAATCATTGATTATAAAGTCCTGTTCATCTTTTGTTCTTCCTATTAATTGTTCATACTGATTTCTTATTAAAAAACCTTCCTCACCAAGGGCCAAAAGGTACATTTCCATAGTATTTGTAACTCTTAGTACCATCTCAACCTTAGACATAGCAAATACTACATCATAAATTGTCACCATATCTGCAAACTCAAGAGCATTTAAATTTAGCACCGCTTCTTCTTGAGATAGTTTCGCCTTTTCAAGAGTTTGAAAGGCTTGATTTGCCTTTGAAAACAGCGTTGTAGTATCTTCTACTACATATTTTTTATGATTTTTGTATATAGTTATAATTGACCTTCTCTGAGATATAGCAATAACTATACATCCTGTTTGCTTGGCTACTCTTTCTGCTGTTCTGTGCCTTGTGCCAGTTTCAGTAGTTGATATATCTTTTCTAGGCATAAGCTGAGTATTGGCGAATCTTATTTTTTCGATATTTTCATCTAAAACTATCGCACCATCCATCTTTGCTAGTTCATATATGGATGAAGGCGAATAATCTGCATTTAATTCAAAGCCACCATCTACTAAAGACAGTATTTCTTCATCATCTCCTATGACTATCAAGCCACCTGTTGCCGCCATCAAAACATTGTCTAGACCTTTTCTAAGTGGAGATCCAGGGGCTGTCAGCTTTAAGATATCATTCCATTCTTTATCTTCAAATATATTTAGAATGCTCACCTAGTTACCTCCCATCACTTCATATATTGCTTGCCTTAAATTTTTCACTGGCACAATTTCTATGCTGTATTCATCTTTGAATTCATCAATATAATTGCCTGCTGGGATTATCATTTTTTTAAAACCTAGTTTTTCACACTCTATAATTCTTTTTTCTATAAAACTTACTGTTCTCACTTCACCAGTAAGACCAATCTCGCCTGTGACTGCTACATTTGCGTCTACAGGTATATTTCTAAAGCTTGATGCAACAGCTAGTGCTATACCGAGATCCATAGATGGTTCATTTGTTTTAAGACCACCTACTATATTTACAAAAACATCTTGATTTTGTATCTGCATCCCTACTACTTTTTCCAAAACTGCCAATATTAAGGCAACTCTATTACTATCAACTCCTGTCGTTGTCCTTCTAGGATAACCAAAATTTGTAGGTGCCAATAAAGCTTGAAGCTCTAAAAGCATTGATCTAGTTCCTTCTAGTGTGGATACTATTACAGAACCTGAAACATTTTCTGGTTTTTCGGATATAAGAACTTTTGATGGATTTTCAAGTTCAACTAGACCATCGCTTTTCATTTCAAAAACACCTAATTCATTAGTAGATCCAAATCTATTTTTTACTGCTCTAAGTATCCTATAGGTATTATATCTTTCTCCCTCAAAATACAAAACAGTATCAACCATATGCTCAAGAACCCTTGGCCCTGCAAGTGAACCTTCCTTGGTAACATGACCAACTATAAATGTAGCTATCATATTACTCTTTGAAATCTTCATCAACATAGCTGTTGATTCTTTTATTTGACTTACAGTTGCAGGTGCTGAACTTATATCAGGAGCTATCATTGTCTGTATGGAATCTACTATAATAACATCTGGCTTCATATCCATTATTACAAGCTCTATCGCTGCAAGACTGTTTTCAGTATAGATGTACAAATTTTCTGAATTAGCATTCAGCCTCTTTGCCCTCATCTTAAGCTGATTTTCATTTTCCTCACCAGATATATATAGCACTTTTTTTCCTTGCTCAGCTATATTATTAGATACCTGAAGAAGCAATGTTGACTTTCCTATTCCAGGATCACCACCTACTAATATCATAGAACCTGGTATTACTCCACTGCCCAACACTCTATCTAGCTCTTTTATACTAGTTGAAAATCTCTCTTCCTTTTCTGTAGTTACTGAATTTATACTCACTACCTTGGAATTTGATTTTATTGAGGATATAGCTGCTGTCTTTGAGCTTTTCTTTTCCTCTATTTCTTCTACAAAAGTATTCCATTGTAGACACTCTGGACATTTACCCAACCATTTTGGGTTTACATATCCACAGTTTTGACACACATATCTTGTTCTCACCTTTGCCATAAATTTTAACAACGCCCCCTTAAATTAACCTTAATGCTTTTTAAACTCTACCTTATCATCAGAGAAATATGCAAGGACTTTATCGCCTGGCGCTATAGTTTTCTTAAGTATAGCCTCACTTACCCTATTAGTTAGCTTATGTTGTATAAGTCTCTTAACAGGTCTTGCCCCTTGATCTGCCTTAGCAGCTAAATCTGCTATATGTTCATATATAGACTCGCTAATTTCTAAGTCTATACCTATATCTCTTGCTCTTTCTATTAGATTTTCCGATAATATCACTACTATTTTTTCAAAATCAGTCTTTCTCAGGCTTCTAAACACTACTATCTCATCTATTCTATTAAGAAGTTCTGGAGTAAAGTAAGAAGTTAGATCATTTAATGTTTTTTCTCTTGCCTTTTTATCTAACAACTCTATTTCATCTTCTGAGTAAGAAGATCTACTAGTAGAAAATCCTACATTCACTTCATTTAAAGATTTATTTCCTACATTGGAAGTCATGATTATAATCGTATTTTTGAAGTCCACAGTTCTTCCCCTTGAATCAGTCAATATTCCATCATCAAGTATCTGAAGCAAGATATTTAGTACATCTATATGAGCCTTTTCTATTTCATCAAATAATATAACAGAATACGGGTTAAACCTTACTTTTTCTGTAAGATAGCCACCTTCTTCATGACCTACATATCCTGGGGGTGATCCTATTATTTTGGATACAGAATGTTTCTCCATATATTCAGACATATCTACCCTTATAATATTTTCTTCGCCTCCAAACAAAGTCTCTGCAATAGCCTTTGACAACTCTGTTTTACCAACCCCTGGAGGTCCTACAAATAAGAAGGACCCTATTGGTCTATTCGGATCTTGCACTCCTGTTCTAGAGCGTCTTATTGCTCTTGCTATTTCTTTTTCTGCGTGCTCCTGACCTACAACTCTTTCTTTTAAAACATCTTCAAGATTAAGCAGTCTCTCCGCTTCCTTTTCCATAATTTTATTGATAGGAATCCCAGTCCACATCTCAACAACTTCAGCTACCACTTCACCTGTTACAATATTTTTATTGTTACTTTTTTTATTCCAAAGTATTTTCTCACGCTTTATATCATTCATAAGTTCACTTTTCTTTTTTTTGATATCAATAGCAGCCTCAAAATTTTGATTTGCTATTACCTCTTCTAACTGCTTTTCTAATTGCTTTTCCATCTTTTCCATATCGCTTATATTAGATGGTAAAAACCTAGATCTAAGCTTTACTCTTGAACAAGACTCATCAATTAAATCTATTGCCTTGTCTGGAAGAAATCTATCTGCTATATATCTAATAGATAAATCTACAGACTTTTCAATTGCTTCGTCTGTTATTTTCACCTTATGATAGGCTTCATATTTATCTCTTACACCCTTTAGTATATATATACTTGTATCTCTGTCACTTTCAGAAATCTTTACTGGTTGGAACCTTCTTTCTAAGGCTGGATCCTTTTCTATATTCATTCTATATTCGTCAATTGTTGTAGCACCTATTATCTGAACAGATCCTCTGCTCAATGCTGGTTTCAAGATATTTGACGCATCTACAGAACCCTTTTCTCCGATTGAGCCTGCACCTACTAAAGTATGCATCTCATCTATAAATAAAAGAATCTTTTCATCGTGATTACTTACTTCATCTATAATATTTTGTAATCTCTCTTCAAAATCGCCCCTATACTTTGTTCCTGCTATTAAAGTTCCTATCTCTAGTGAGTACATCTTTCTAGGAAATATCTCATCATTATGATAGTTCATCATTGCTAAGTTTCTTGCTATACCTTCTACAATGGCAGTTTTACCTACACCTGGCTCACCTATCAAAACAGGATTATTTTTCTTTCTTCTATTTAATATTTGCATAATACGATCAATCTCTTCATCTCTTCCAAAAAGAGGATCTACATTGTTTTCTTTAACATACTTAATCATATTGATTCCATACTTATTTAACATAGGCAATTCATCATCTTCATCACTATAAGATTCACTGTTTGATTTTATATATTTTAAGAATTTTTCTTCTTTTTTACCTTCATTTTCTAGAATCAGTTTTTTAAGAATATCTGTATCTATTCCTCTGTTTTTTAAGATTATATTTGCTACACATCCCTCTTCAGCTATCATTGCCAAAAGAAGGTGCTCAGATGCTATAAAGTTTGTATGGTAAGAGTTGGCTATTTTTTCAGCCACCTCCAATATATTTTTCATTCTAGGACTTATCTCTTTACTTTCAACATCGCAATCCAAAGCTTCATACTTACTACATTCCATTATCTTGTCCAAATCTTCCTTTATATCCTGAAGATTTAGCCCCATCTTACTGAGAATATTATATGCAGTTCCATCTCCTATGCTCATCAATGCCCACAATAAATGACCACTGCCTGTCACTTCATAGCCAGTTTTGCTTGAGTAGTCACTTGCAATATCTAGAACCTTGCCTACTCTTCTCGTATATCTATTAAAATTCATAATATTGACCCCCAATACAACTAAATAAATATTTAAGTGAAGCTATGATTTATGCTTTTTAAAAATTAACTTTTCAATCTTATTTTACTTGAAATAATCTAAATTTAATAAATTCTATACGTTATATTATATCACAATTCAATATAGTATTTATATCATTATCATAAATACTATTGCGAATAAAAAGGCGAACAAATATTTTATCTGTTCGCCTTTTTTATGTTATTTTATTTTAGAATAGCTAAATTAATTACTTACTTTTCCTCTCCATTTGCTGCTTCTATTATTTTCTTTTGATTTTCAATAGGTACTTCTGAGTAGCTATCAAATTCGCTTTCAAATACTCCTCTTCCCTGAGTAATTGACTTAAGATCTATTGCATAGCTAAAAGTTTCGCTCTGTGGAGCAAGTGCTTCTAATATTTGTTTTCCCTTAGAACTAGACTCCATACCAAGTATTCTTCCTCTTCTCTTATTCATATCTCCCATTACATCTCCCATATATTCTTCTGGAACTGTAATAGTCATCTTCATAATTGGCTCTAATAGTACTGGCTTTGCATCTTCCATACCTTTTCTAAATGCAATTGATGAGGCCAATTTAAATGCCATCTCTGAAGAGTCAACATCGTGATATGAGCCATCATAAAGTACTGCCTTAATATGAGTTACTGGATATCCTGCCAAAACTCCTTTTTCCATAGACTCTAAAATACCTTTTTCTACAGCTGGAATGTAAGACTTAGGAACAGAACCACCAAATAATTCCTCCGAAAACTCAAAGTCTTCTTCACTTCTAGAGAATCTAATCTTTACATGACCATATTGTCCGTGCCCACCTGATTGCTTTTTATGTTTACCTTCAACATCTGAAGATGCCTTAATTGTCTCTCTATAAGCTACCTTTATGTCGTGTAAGTCTACATCTAATCCAAACTTGTCCTTCATCTTAGCTATTAGGTTTTTAATATGTAATTCTCCCTGTCCGCCTATTAAAGCTTGACGAGTTTCATTATTTCTATAGTAATCAAGAGTTGGGTCTTCACTAACCAACTTAGTCACTATACTTGCCATTTTTTCCTCATCTTTTTTATTTCTTGGAGTGATTGCATAGTAAATCTGTGGCTTAGGGAATTTAAGTTCTATAGAAATCTCAGAATCTAGGCTTTCAGATATACCATCTCCCGTCTGTATTTCAGGCAGCTTAGTAACAACAATAATATCCCCTGCATAAGCCTCGTCTAATTCTATTAATTCTTCTCCTCTAATTGTATATACATTTGCTATTTTAACCTTATTCTTTGTTCTTAAATTATAAACTTCCGTATCTTTCTTTATAGAGCCTTCAGTTATTTTTATATAAGAAATCTTCCCTACAAATGGATCCACAAAAGTCTTAAATACAACTCCATTAAAAGGAGCTTTTTCATCTGTAAATCTAGGGTCTATGTAGTTTTTAAGGGTTGTTAATATCTCCTTAGTACCCACATTATTAATTGTTGATCCAGATATTACTGGGACAATATCACCCTTTTTAATACCAACTGTAATACCATTTCTTTTTTCTTCTATTGTTAGCTCTTCCCCTTCAAAGAATTTTTCTAGATAGTTATCATCAGTTTCCGCTATTAGCTCCATCAAAGCTTCATAAGCTCTTTCAGCCTGCTGCCTAAACTCATCATTTAAGCCTTCATAGTCTTCAAAAACATTATGTAACTTTATAAATTTACCATCCTTGAATTCTGGAGAAATCATAGGTATTATCTTATTTTCAAACTTAGAGTCAAGCATTTCTATAACATCTTTATATCTAGCTTTTTCATTATCTATTTTATTTATAAACATTATTTTCGGTATACCCTCTGTAAGTTCTAGAGCCTTTTCAGTTCCAACCTGCATAGGATCGGTAGCGTCAATTACTATTATAGCTGCATCACTTGCAGACAGCGCAGATATAACATCACCAGTAAAGTCAGTATAACCAGGTGTGTCTATAAAATTAAATTTACAACCTTCATACTCAACTGGCATTAGACTCATGCTATAAGTCATCTGCACATTATTACTTAACTTGGGAATTTTGTTAACGTTTGCAGCATGGGCAATAGTTTCTAATAAATTAGTCTTACCGCATCCGCTGTGACCCAACACTGCAATATTTCTTATCTTATCACTATTATAGACTTTCATATGAGCACCTACCTTTATTTTTATTACCGATTTTTAAAATTACTTTACTCAACTATTCACTTTTTATTTTATATAATAGTATCATAAGAGATTATATGTTTTTTAACAATCTTTTTAAATATCGGTTGTTAATACTAGAAAATTCAAAAAATTTTTTCTATTTGATTTTAATTATAAACTTTATTGCAAAAAAAGTCAATCTTAGATTAGTTTATTGCTATGACTATGTTCTTTCATAAAATATATCTATTTTTATCTATCATTTATATATTATTTGAAATTTATA
>PPYF01268341.1_pt1 | contig 17628 bp, 19 predicted proteins | sample 1559871 | NCBI WGS metagenome assembly PPYF01 (sample SAMN08240021, study PRJNA423297) | Human gut metagenome, whole genome shotgun sequencing project.
TTATAAACACATGCCAGCAGTGCCGGGGCGGGCCGCGCTTTCCCTTCCGTTCGATACCGCCGAGCCATTTTCCTAAAGCCCTTTCAAAGACGCCTCCTTCCCGATCCGCTACACCGGATGGAAAGGAGGCTTTTCTATGAGCCAGACCATTTTCAGGGCCGGGACGCACCGGACCGTCAACGGGCGGGTGATCGCCTTCAGCGAGGAAGACCTTGCCGCGACCGTCGCCGCCTACGATCCGGCGGTTCATGAGGCCCCGGTCGTCGTCGGGCACCCGAAGACGGACGATCCGGCGCTCGGCTGGGTGTCGGGACTGAAATGCGTGGGGCTGCGCCTCGAGGCCGACTTCCGCCAGCTTGATCCCGCCTTCGCCGAAGCCGTGGAGGCCGGACGCTACAAGCACGTTTCCGCCGCCTTCTATGCGCCCGACTCCCCGAACAACCCCAAACCGGGCGTCTACTACCTGCGCCATGTCGGCGCGCTCGGCGCGGTGCCCCCGAGCGTCAAAGGGCTCGGGCCGCTCACGTTCGCCGAGGACGACACCGTCTTTATCGCGTTCGGCGAGGACGATTCCGCCGACAATCCCAACGAGGAACCTATGGACACAAAAAACGATACGGCTTCCGCTCTGGCCTCCGCAAAAGAGGCCGAAAACGCGGAACTGCGCCGCCAGCTCGACGAGATGAAGGCGCGGATGGAGAAACAGGAGACGGACCGCCGCCATGCCGACAACGTCTCCTTTGCCGAGGGGCTCGTCGCGTCCGGCAGACTTGCCGCCGCCCACCGCGACATGGTGGCGGCCACGCTCGACGCGCTCGGGACGCCGAAAGAGGACGGCACTCTGATCGCCTTTGGTGAAGGCGGCGAAGAGGGACCGCTCGCGGAACGCTTCCGCACCTTCCTTTCCAGCGCCGAGCCGCAGGTCATGTTCGCGGAATTCGCCGTGGACGGGACCTCCACCCCCAAGGAATCGCCGCTCGTCGCCGACGCCAAGCGCCGGGCCGAGCGGGCGAAAAGGAGATAGCCCATGACGCTCGAACACAAGGTCTACGACGCGCCGGAACTGCTCGGCGAACTGCTGCTTTTTGAAATCGCCCCGGCGTACTGCCGGGAAAGCGGGTCCCTCAAGGCGCCTTCGGCGGCTCTGCCGATGGGGACCGTGCTTATGCAAAACGCCGACGGCACGCTCGGTCCCTGGACGCCTGCGGCCCCGGCTGCGGAAGGCCAGACGGCGGAGCCCGACTCCGGTCCCGTGGGCGTGCTGCTGCGGGACGTTCAGGCATCGTCCTCCAATGTCGAGGCGCCGGTACTCAGACGCGGGGCGCTCGTCTCCGCTTCCCTGCTCAAATGGCCCGCCGACACGGCGGAAGAACAGAAAAAGGCCGCGCTCGCGGCGCTCGAAGACCTCGGCATTGTCGCCCGATAAGGAGAATCCATGCTCACCACAAACATGCGCACGGCGTCGGAGCTCACTCGCGCCGTCAACCTCCTCCCCGTCAAGCCGACCTACTTCGGCGATCTGGGGCTGTTTGAGGAAAAGGGCGTTCGCACCACCACCGTCATTCTGGACGTGCGTCACGGGCGTTTCGTCCTCGTCCCGAACCGGGATCGCCGCGACGAGGCCACGCCGATGGCCGGACGCGGCAGCAAATGGAAAACGGAATCGTTCAAGACCACACACCTTCCCCTTTCCGACGTACTCTTGCCGGACGACGTGCAGGATTTGCGCAGCTTCGGCACGGAGCAGCTCTCCACCGTCGATCAGGTGCTGAACGACCGGATGCAGGACTTGAAGGATTCCATCACGGCGACGCTCGAATACCACCGCACGGGAGCGGTCAAGGGCGTGGTCTACGACGCCGACGGCGGCGTGCTTCTGGACCTCTTCGACGCGGCGGGCGTGACGCCGTGCAAGAAGACCATCACCATGCCTTCCGGCGAAACCGTCAAGGAAAACGTCATCAAAAAGACCATCTACGACGTGAAGCGCAATGCGCAAAAATACCTCTCCGGGTTCGTCGTTGAGCGGTACGAGGCCATGTGTTCGCCTTCGTTCTTCGACGCGCTGACCGGGCACGCCCTCGTCCGCAAGGCGTATGAGGACTGGCAGGCGGCGCAGGACCGCTTCGGTGGCGATGACCGGAAGGGCTTCACCTACGGCGGCGTCACCTTCCGCGACTGCTCCGACGAGATCGACGGCAAGCCGCTCGTCGCCGACGGCAAGGCCAACTTCTATCCCGTGGCCAAGGGGCTGTTCACCACCTACTACGCGCCCGCGAACTGGAACGAAACGGTGAACACCGTTGGCCTTCCGTTCTACGCCAAGACCGAGCCCCGCAACATGGGCAAGGGGTTCGATCTTGAGGTTCAGTCGAATCCGGTCTGCATCTGCCACGTCCCGGCGGCGCTGGCCGAACTCTCGATCGGGTGACGCCGTGTACCTGTCCCGCGAAGAACTGCTCGCCTTCATGCCGAAACGGGCGGCGATCGAGCTGACAAGCGACGATCCGTACACCATGCCGGACACCCCGGACATGGCGATCATCGACGATGCGCTGAGGTCCGCCGACGAGCTTATCGACGGGTATCTCAGGGGGCGCTATGCGCTCCCGCTTGCCGAAACGCCCACGGTGGTGCGCGATCTGGCCCGCGTCATCGCCCGCTATCGGCTCTACGAACGCCGCCCGGAATCGGACATGCCCGAGACCGTCTCGGACACCTACAAGAACGCCGTGAAGACGCTTGAGCAAATACGGAACGGCCGGATCACCATGGGCGTCCAGCAAACGTCGGCCCCGGTCCCCGAATCCGGGGAACACCGGATGTATGCCCGTAAACAGTTCACGGATGACGCCATGACGAAAGCCTACGAGGAGTCGTAACCGTGGCGACCACCAACGAAATCCTCGCCGCCGTCCGGGAGCGTCTCGCAATCCTCCCGCTCGCGGCGGAACTCTGGCCGGAGCATCATGAGAAATACCGCCTGAACCATCCCGTCGGGGCCGCGCTCGTGGGCTACGCCGGGGCGCGGTTCGACAATACGAGGGATGTGGGCGTCTGCATTCAGGATCGGGACATGATCATCCCGGTCATCCTGTGCTTCCGGCAACTGAACGGGGCGAACGGAGCGATCGACATGCTCGATCGCGTGCGGACCCTGCTTCTCGGGTTCGCGCCCCCGGACTGCGGCAAAATCTTCCTTCAGGCTGAAAAGTTCGCCGGGGAGGAGGATCGCGTCTGGTGGTATCAGCTCGACGTCGCCTGCCGGACAATAGCCGTCGAAGATGCCGAAGAAGAGGACGGCCCCGTCCTCACCCGACTCAACTATGAGGAACAGCTATGAAAACGTACAAATACACCGGCACGAACACCACGGGGGCGACGCTCGAAGCGGGCGGAGAACCGCTCGAAGTCATGCTTTTCCCCGGCCGGGCCGTGGAGCTTCCCGACGGCGACCCGTGGGTGGCGCGCATGGTCAAGCGCGGCCATCTCGTTCCCGTCGAACCTTTTGGGGAACCGATGAAGGCGGCCCGCAAGACAAAGGCCTCCTCAGAGACCGCAACCGCTCCTGAAGCGAAGGAGGCGTCGTAATGGCCGCGAACTTCCTGCACGGCGTCGAGACCGTCGAGGTCAAGAAAGGCGGCGTCCCGATCAACGTGGTGAAATCGGCGGTCGTCGGACTTGTCGGCATTGCGCCGACGGGTCCGGTCAACACGCCGACGCTCATTCTCTCCGCCGACGATGCCGCCGCGTTCGGCCCGGCGCTCGACGGGTTCACCATTCCTCAGGCGCTCGACGCCGTTTATGACCACGGGTACGGCACGGTCATCGTGATCAACGTGCTCGATCCCGCGACGCATTGCGAGACCGTCGCCGACGAGGAGCTTGCGTTTACGGCGGTCAACGGCAAGGCGGCTCTGGCGCACCCCGCGATCTCCGGGCTTGTCCTCAAGGACTCCGAAGCCGTCACGACCTACGTTGAGGGCGAAGACTATACGGTCGCCCCATCCACCGGCACCGTGACGCGGCTTTCCTCGGGAAGCATCCCGGCCGGGGCCGCGGTCAAGGCGACGTACGCCTATGCCGATCCCTCCAAGGTCAAGGCGGGGGACGTCATCGGGGCCATTGACGAGAACGGCGACCGCACCGGCTTCGCCGCCCTCGAAGCGTGTTACCAGCTTTTCGGTTTCGAGCCGAAAATCCTGATCGCTCCCGGATTCTGCACCCAGAAAAGCGTAGCGGCGGATATGGTGGCCAGAGGCGAAAAACTGAAGGCGATGGCGCTTATCGACGCACCCGTCGGCACGACCTTTCAGGAGGCGATCACCGGACGCGGCCCGCTCGGCACCATCAACTTCGCCTTTGCCAGCCAGTACGCCGCGCTCTGCTATCCGCACGTCAAGGTCTACAGCGCGGACAGGGACGCGGACGTCCTCGAGCCGCTTTCCCAACGCCTCGCGGGCGTCATGTGCAGGACGGACAACGACGAGGGCTACTGGAAAAGTCCTTCCAACGAGGCGATCCAGGGCATCACGGGCGCGGAGCTGGCGCTTACCGCGAAGATCGACGATCCGCAGAGTCAGGTCAACCTCCTGAACGAACAGGGGATCGTCACCGTCTTCAACAGCTACGGCTCCGGCTTCAAAATCTGGGGGAACCGCACTTCGGCCTATCCGTCCGAAACGGGCATGGAAACCTTCATCTGCATCCGGCGTACCAAAGACATCATCGACGAATCGATCCGCTATTCGTCCGCGCAGTTCATCGACCGCCCGATCTCGAATCCCCTGATCGACGCCATCATCGAAAGCGTCAACGGCTTCTTCAGGAAGCTCATCGGCGACGGCGCGCTGCTCGGCGGGACGGCATGGTTCGATACGGGCCGCAACCCCGAGACCGAATTGAAAAAGGGACACCTTCTCGTTTCCTACAAGGTGACGCCTCCCCCGCCGCTGGAGCGCCTCACCTACGAAACCGAAATCACCGGCGAGTATCTCGTGACGCTCGGCGGCGGCAGCTCCGAATAAAAAGGGACAATCCAATGGCAACGAAAATATCCGTCAACAATGTGGTGAACGCCGCGATCTATCTGAACGGCAACAGCTTCCTCGGCCGGGCCGAGGAAGTGAAGCTCCCGGAGATCACGGCGATCATGAAGGAACACAAGGCGCTCGGCATGGTCGGCAAGTTCGAGCTTCCCGCAGGATTCGACAAGATGGAAGGCGAGATCAAATGGAATTCCTTCTATGAGGACGCCATGCGCGTGCAGGGCGACATCTTCACCTACCATTCCATCCAGTGCCGCTCCAACGTCGAAACCTACAGCTCGCCCGGCCGGGTCCGGCAGGTGCCGCTCGTCACCTTCCTGACCATCCAGTTCAAGGGTTCGCCGCTCGGCGAGTTCAAGCAGCACGAAGGCGTCGGCCTGACCGCAAAATTCTCCTGCACCTACATCAAACAGGTCCTGAACGGTCAGGAAAAGCTCGAACTCGACGTGCTCGCCAACATCTACAAGGTGGACGGAGTGGACCTTCTGGCCGACTACCGCGCCAACATCGGGAGTTAGCTCCTCTTCTCAGAACCTCTGCCCCTCTATTGAAGGAGAGAACCATGTCCCAGACCAAAGAAGAAAAGCCCGGCGTCCCGCAGGGCGACAACCTGTTTACGCTCTCCGCCCCCTACACCACGCCCGCCGGGGAAGCGCTGAAGGAAGTCCGCCCGAAAACCCGGTTCACCGTGCGCGACATGCGCGAGGTCAACCGCCTGACCGATCGGCCCGAGGATTACGAAATCGCCGGGGTGGCGATCATGTGCGGGCTTCCCGTTGAAGACCTGCTCGACATGGACGCGAGGGATTATATGCCCTTGCGGGATCGATTTTTCGACCTTGTCGGTGCCCCGAAAATGGTTTCGTAACGGCAACGCGCTCCTTGCCCGCTGGTGGCGCTGGTCGCCCCGCGACACGGACGAGCTGACGATGGATGAATGGATCGAGGCCGTGGAGGACGCGGCCTCACAGATCGAAGCCCACAACAAGGCGTTGGAATAATGGCCCGCGAACTCTCCCTTGCCGTCCGCATCAGCGGACAACTTGCCGCCTCCTTCCGGAGTGCCATGTCCGCCGCGAAAAGCGGGCTCTCTGGGCTCGGCCGCTCGGGCCGGACGCAGGCGGCGGGGGTGCTCGCAGCCTCTCGCGCCGGGCAAGCATCATGCATAATGACGGGTGCGTCGGCCCGTGCGGCTGGTGCCGCCATTACGGGGCTTTCCCAACAGGTTTTCCCGGCAACCGGCGTTGCCGGGCAGGCGGCTTTTCAAGGCGTCGCCGCCGGGGCCGCCGGAGCGGAAAGCGCCGTCGGGCGTCTCTCCGGGCGTACCGGCACGCTCCCCGGCGTTACGGCGCGGGTCGGCGATGCCTACAAGGCGACCCTTTCCGCTTCTGAAAACGTCCTGAAGGGGCTTTCATCCGGAACGGAGCTGCTCACCCGTAAGCAGAAGGCGCTCCACGACTACCTGAAACGGACGGACCTGAACGCCGCCGCCCGGACCCGTGCCGAAAACGCCATGCGCGCCATCGGGCGGCAGCAGGTCGCCATGAAGCGCAATGAAGAGGCGCTGAACCGGGCCGTCGAACGCGGCACGGCGCTCGCCGAAAAGCGCGGCCGCGTGTATGCCGACATGGCCAAGCTCTCAATGCAGGGGGCCGCGCTGTTCGCTCCGGCGGGCATGGCGGTCAGCAACGCCGCGAAGAAACAGGATACGATCCGAGATATTGCGATCACCGGCGATATGACCGCCGAGGATGAAAGGGCGCTTTCGCAGTCGTCCCGAGATGCCGCCCGCAAATTCAACCAGTTTCAGGAGGAAGTGCTCAAAGGGTATCAGGTGCTCGTCGCGGGCGGCATCGACGATCGAAACGACATTATCGTTTACGGCAACGAAATGGCCCGTGTTGCCACAACCACCCGCGCCAGTATGGAGGACCTTGGCGCAACCACCCTTGCGCTCCGCGACAACCTTGAAATCGGCGGGGACAAGGTTAAGGAGTCGTACAACATCATCGCCTCCGCAGGGAAAAGCGGGCAGGTCGAAATCCCGGACATGGCCAAGTTCATGCCGCAGCTTGCTCCCATGCTTGCCGGGGCTGGCGTCAAGGGCAATGAAGCCGTCGCCGAAATCGCCTCAGGGCTCCAGATTGCGCGCACTGGCGCGGGTACGAACGACGAAGCCGCGACCAACATGAAGAACTACCTCTCAAAAATCTTCTCGCCCGACACTGTCAAGAACTTCAAAGAGGCCGGGATCGATCTTCAGGCGTCGCTCGTCCGGCTGCAAAAGGACGGCGTGGGTGCCCTCGAGGGGTCCCTCATGCTGACCATGCAGTACATGAAGGAGAAGTCGCCGCAAGCCGCCGCCGAGTTTAAAAAGGCCATGTCCATAGAGGATGCCGCCAAGCGCGAACAAGCGGTAAAGCGTATTCAGGAAGCCTACGCCCTGACTGATCTTTTCCATGACATGCAGGCGCTGAACTTCATCCGCCCCATGATGATGCACATGGAGAAGTACAAAGAGATCAAAGGAAAAGCCCTGAAATCGGCCAAGGAAGACGTCATCGGGCAAGACTTTGACAAGCGCATGGCCTCGCCGGTCGAAAAAGCCAAACGGATGCGGATTGAGTTTGAAGCGGCGACCGAGGCGCTGGGCAATGCGCTTCTGCCTTCAGCGCTGGCCGTGGGGGAATCTCTGCTGCCGCTGCTTCAGCGCGGGGCGAAATGGATCGAACAGAATCAGAAAACCGTCATCACCATCGCCAAGGTCGCGGCCGGATTCCTCGGCTTCAAGGCCGGACTGATCGCGCTGCGCCTCGGTTTCTCGCTGTTCCTTTCCCCGGCTGCATCCGTCATCACCAAGCTCGTCATGTTCCGTTCGCTCACCGGCGCGGGGCTCGGCCCCGTACGCGCGCTTTTTCAGGCGTTCGGCATGGCTCCGAAAACGGCGGCGCTGTTCGCGGGCGGGCTCGGCAAGGTCGGGAACGCCGTAAAGTGGCTGGGGCAAGGCGTCCTCACGCTCGGCAAATGGCTCGGCGGCGCACTCGTGCGCGGGCTTGCGCTCGCCGGGAAGGCGGTATTCGTCCTCGGGCGGGCGCTGCTCCTGAACCCCGTGGGACTCCTTATTACCGGCCTCGCCCTTGCGGCCTTCCTCGTCTACAAGAACTGGGACACGATCAAGGGCTGGTTCGCCGCCGGATGGAACTGGTTGAAAAACCTTGGCTCCCGCCTTCGCAACTGGGGCCGTGAGGTCATGGCCTCCATCTTCCCAAACGGCGTCGGGGCAGCCGTCGCCGCCGGATGGAACAAGGTCAAGGGGTGGTTCTCCAGCGGGTGGAACTGGTTAAAGAACCTCGGTCCGCGCCTTCTGGAATGGGGCAAGGCGCTCGGCCTTCGCCTGTTCCCGGCGGGGCTGGCCGTCAAGTACGTTGTTGAAAACTGGGAATCCATCAAGGCGAAATTCGGAGCTGGGCTTGACTGGCTACGGGGGTTCGGTCCGCGTCTCATGCAACAGGGGAAGGAACTTGCGCTTTCCCTGTTTCCCAGAGAGGGCATCGGCCCGGCACTCGAAGCGGGCTGGGCTACGGTCAGGGCGAAGTTTCAGGGCGGCATCCAATGGGTAAAGGGGCTCCCGGCGGACTTCCTGCAAATGGGCAAGAACGTGGCGATGGGCCTCGTCAACGGTATTAAGGACGGCATCGGCGCGGCCGGAGACGCGATCTCCGGCATGGCCGACACGGTCAAGAACAAGTTCAAGGGCTGGCTCGGCATCAATTCCCCTTCCCGCGTGTTCGCGGGCTATGGCATGAACGTGGCCGAGGGCGCGGCCATCGGCATCCGCAACGGACAAAGGCAGGCTCTGGCCGCGTCCGCTTCCCTTGCCGCTTCGGCAAAGGCCGGCTGGGGCGCTCCGCGCCTTGCGCCGGCAAGCGTGTCCGGCTCCGCTCCGCGTGGTTCCGGCTGGACGCCGCCGTCCATTTTGACGGTCCCGGACTCCGAAGCCCGCATCGCGCGGGCGCAACGGACGGCCTCTTCCGTGTCGATTACCTTTTCCCCGACGGTTACCATTCAGGGAAACGCCGACGCCAAGGCGGTCCACGAGGGGCTGAACCTCACGCTCGCGGACCTGAAACGTATGCTTGCCCGGCTTGACCACGACAGGGACAGGAGAGCCTATGTCTAGTCTTTTCGCCGCGTTCGGCGACGTCACCTTTTCCCCGAAGCTCTCACCCTCGTCCTTCGAGGTGCAGCAGGGGGCGGTCTTCGCCGAACACGCGCTTGTCCGGCGCGCGCCGCGCATCCAGTTCGTCGGACGGGAACTTGACGCGATCACCCTCGGCATGGACCTGCATTTCTCGTTCTGCACGCCGTCCGAAGAACGCGACAAGCTCGTCAAGCTCATGCGGGCGCACGAAGCCCATCCGCTGACGTTCGGCGACGGGACATGGTGGGGATGGTTCGTGATCGAACGCCTGACGACCACGCTTGAACAGTGCAGTCCGGCGGGTACGCCGTGGCTGCTCTCGCTTCAGGCGGAACTCAGGGAGTTTACGGGGGACCCCGCGAAGCCCCTCGAACGTCCCGCCGTAAACGACGGCACACCGGCGCTGGCCGTTTTTCCCGGCAAGGGTTCGCTCCTTTCGCTGACCGCATCCGCCACCGGCGGAGGGGTCTGGGATACGATGCGGCAGGCCGTATCGTACGCCGGACAAGCCGTGAGCGTCGCCAAGGAAGCGGCGGGCCTCGTATCGACGGCCCGCGAAATGTTTACCGGCAACGGCATGGAGATTGCGGGCAAGGTCCTCGGCGGCATCGACGGGCTCGCAGGACGGGCCGCCGGACTTGCCGGGAACTTCTCAGACTCCCTGACGTCCTGCGCCGCGTCGCTCTCCGAACCGCTCGTCGGTCTCAAGGAAGCCGTGGGCATGGCCAAGGAAGCCCGCGACGTCTTCACCGAAGGCTGGCAGGCCGCGAGGCAGCTCGGCCTCGCCAAGGAAGAGTCCCGTTTCAGTATGACGCTCGGTATGCTCGAAAACAGCCTTGAGACCGGACAACGGCTCATTGAGCGCACGTCTCCCGTCCTGCAAACCTTCGCCGCCAAAATCGCCAGCCGCAAGGAGACGACGTGACGACCGACAACATCATCCATCTCACGACGGAAGGCGAACGATGGGATACCATCGCTTGGCGGTACTACGGTTCCGTCAACGAGGCCGGGCGGATCATGGAAGCCAACCCCGGCGTCCCGCTCCTTCCCGTACTTCCCGGAGGAATCCGACTTTCCATCCCCGTCGTCGACGCCGCGACGGTTGACGAAACGGCGGACCTCCCGCCGTGGTGCGGGGGGGCGGAATGAAGTCTCTCTTTTCCGCACCTGTTCCTTGCCCGCTCGTCATGCTGACCTACGAGCGGAAAGATATTTCCAGCGACATCGCACCGTATCTGGTCGAATGTTCCTACGTCGATCATCTCTCCGGGGAATCGGACGAGCTTGAAGTGCGCCTCGAAGACGCCGACGGACGCTGGCGCGGGCCGTGGTATCCCGGCAAGGGCGACAAGCTGAAGGCCGAAATCGGCTACGCGGGGGAGAAGTTCCTCCCTTGCGGCGAATTCGAGATCGACGAAATCGGCTGGTCGTTCCCTCCCGACGAAGTGAGCATCCGGGCGCTCGCCACCGGCATCTCCACACCCTCGCGCACAAGAAAAAGCAGGGGGTACGAAAAAACGACGCTCGCCGCCGTCATCCGGGCCGTGGCCAAACGCCTCGGCCTCACCCCGGCGGGTGAAGTGGCCGACATTCCGATCGACCGGGTGACGCAGTATCAGGAAAGCGACCTCGCCTTCCTGAAACGCCTTGCCGGGGAATATGGCCATACATTCAAGGTCTGCGGCAACAAGCTCATCTTCCAGCATAAAAACGGCGTTCTCGCCGCCAAAAGCGTCAAGACGCTCGAGGTGGCGAACTGCACGGGCGGGAACGGCCGCGACAAGCTGAAGGACATCCCCGCCAAGGTGAAGGTCAAGAAACAGGATGCCGGGAAAAAGTCCCTCAAGGTCTACGGCAAGGCGTCGGACGGGAGCCTCGCCGTCGTCGGCACGACGGAGACCGCGCAGAAAAAACGCGGGCGCAAGACGAAAAAGACCAGCTCCGACGAGCTGAAGATCACGGGGCGCGGCAGTCAGGCGCAGCTTGCCGCCAAGGGCGACGCGGCGCTCCGGGACGCCGAGCTTGAACGGGTGCGCGTATCGCTCACGCTGTACGGCGATCCCGAGCTGACTGCGGGGCTCAGCGTCGATCTCGGCGAATCGTTCGGGGCGTTCTCCGGCAAATACCTTATCATGCAGGCCCGGCACGAAATCAGCCGGGATGCCGGATACAGGACCGAGCTTGATCTCGCCCGGACCGGAAACGCCGAAAAGAAGGAGAAAAAGGCATGAATCGGACGCTTGAGGAATCCGGGGCGACATTCGCCGTCGGCATCGTCTCCGCCGTCAATGCCGCGACGGGCTGGGCGCGGGTACGGCTCCCGGCCTACGACAACCTCGAAACGGCGGAGCTTCCGGTGCTCCAGCGCAGGACGCACAGGGACAAGGCGCTGGACCTTCCCGACGTCGGCGAGCAGGTGGCGCTTATTCTTGACCGGCGCGGGGAGGACGGCGTCGTCCTCGGCGCAATCTGGTCCGAAGCCGATCCCGTGCCGCAGTCTGACGGCCCGGACGTCGACGTCCGGCGCTACGATGACGGCACGCTCCTGCGCTACGACCGCAAGGCCCACAAGCTGACCGCCGAAGTCAAGGGAAGCGTGGACATCGTCGCGGACGGCGTCGTCCGGGCGGAGTCGAAAACCCGGCTCGAACTCGCGGCCCCGGAGACGGCAATACTGACCAACGCGTTCTCCATGTCCGGCTATTCCGGCGGCAAGGCCCGAGCGGCGGGAACGACGCGGGCAACCCTGCGCGGCACGTTTTACGTCATGGACGGCGACGTCATCGCCGACGGCGTTTCGATGAAGCGTCACCCGCACATGGGCGTCGAGCCCGGCAGCGGGCGATCCGGCGAACCCGTGGCCACCGAATAGCGTTTTCCTAAAGCCCTTTCAAAGACGCCTCCCGCATCCCCCCGTATAACGGGGACATGTCAACGCTCCTCGCTTCCTCCCAATCCCGGCCGACGCCGTCCTCCCCGCACTGGCAGCTTGCCCTCGGGGGCGACGGCGTCGTGCAGCAGTTCGCCGACATCGAGCAGTGCATCCGCATCATCCTCGGCTCGCCGCTCGGGTCCGATCCCTTGCGGCCGCTCTTTGGGAGCCGCGTTCTCGAGTATCTCGACTGGCCGCTTGAAACCGCCCGGCCGCATATCGTCCGGGAAACCGTGACCGCGCTGGCGGCATGGGAACCCCGCATCGACGTCGTCCGCGTGACCGTCTCAAGAGGAACGCCCGCAGAACGCGGTGCCGTGCTTGTCCAATGGCGGCTCGCCGGAGAGTACGCGGGGGCGCTGACGACAACCAAAGTCACGCTTGGGGGGAACGTATGAGCGATCCTGAAAAACCGCAATTCATCGAAACGGACGTCCAGACCGTTCTTGACGGGTGCATCGCCGAGTACGAACGCATGACGGGCCGCCCGCTGTACCCCGCGCAGTCCGAGCGGCTGCTCATCAACCTGATCGCCTACCGCGAACACCTTGTCCGAGTCGGGATTCAGGAGGCGGCCGAGCAAAATCTCGTCGCCTTCGCCCGCGCGCCCATGCTCGACTATCTCGGCGAGCTGGTCGGCGTGACGCGGATTCCCGCGCAACCGGCTCGCTGCATCCTGCGTTTTTCGCTTGACGCACCCGCCGTTTCCCCGGTGTTTATCCCCGCGGGGACCGGCGTGTACAGCAATGACGGAAAGCACCTTTTCACAACTGAGACAGACGTGGCCATCGCCTCGGGTGCGGTGATGGCCGACGTTTCCGCCGTAGCCGATACGGCGGGTGACGCCGCGAGCGGCATTCAGCCGGGAAACGTTTCCATGCTTGCCGACGAGGTAACGGATGAAGCGCTTTCCGCGTGCAACATCGACGCCACCAGCGGCGGTTCCGACGAAGAGGCGGACGAGCACTTCCGGGAACGCATCATGCTCGCTCCAGAAACCTTTTCCGTCGCCGGTTCCGAGCTTGCCTACCGTTACCACGTCCTTTCGGCATCGGCGTCCATCGTCGACGTCGGCGTCCTTTCCCCGACGCCCGGCATCGTTGAGCTGTACCCGTTGACGAAAGACGGCATCCCAGACGCAACACTGCTGGCACTCGTTGGCGCAAAGGTTGGTTCCGAAAAAATCCGGCCCCTGACGGACAGCGTGCTGGTACGGCCCCCCGAGCGCGTGGCCTATGTCGTTGCCGTACATGTCGTTCTGTACCAACGCGCCGATGCAGATACAGCCACGGCACTGATCCGGGCAAGCCTCCTCACCTTTGCCAGCACGCTACGGGCAACACTCGGGCACGATGTCGTTCGGTCGCAGATCGTTGACGCGGCACACGTTTCCGGTGTGTACCGGGTAGATGTTGTTTCCCCAGCTGCCGACATCCTCCTCGCTCGTAATCAGTATGCAGACTGCACGGACTTTTCCGTAACGGTTACGGGACGTGATCATGGTTGACGATCCGCTCCTTCAGCCTCCGCTCAAGGGCGACGAACGCATGGAGGCGCTGGCCCGGCTCATTGCCCGCCTTTCCTCGCTTTCCACCGAAACGCCCCTCGTCAACCTGCTCAATATCGTGACACCCGCTGCCCTGCCGTTGCTTGGAGAGCAGTTTCATATTCTGGGGCTGGAAGGCTGGAATCAGGCACAGACCGAGGCTGATCGCCGGGCACTTATCAAAAAATCCATTGCCCTGCACAGACACAAGGGCACGCCGTGGGCGGTGACAGAAGCACTTCGTGACTATCTGGCCCGCCCTGTAATTCTGAAAGAGTGGTTCCAGTATGACGGCAGCCCTTATTTTTTCCGGGCCGGTTTTGACGTGACGGACTCCGGCCTGAACGATGCGGAACTGTCTGCCGTCTTCGGACTTGTCGAGACATGGAAAAACACACGGTCATGGCTCGATGCCATCGAAACATCCGCCAGCATTGGGCTGAGCTTGCAGTATGGCGCAGCGGACATAACCCGCACCCATGCCCGCGTATATAGCTACATGGACACCCCGGCCCCGTCCCGTGCGAAGCTGAACATCGGCCTTGCCGTCTCAGGGCGCAGCATGAAGGCGCGTCCCTCGGTATTGGGAGCTGGTCGAATCCCGTGGCCATCGTTGCGGCCTCAGTCGTGACGCCGCAGATCACTTCGCCAAGCGAAAGCGCGGAAATCTCCCCGAACAACATTACGGTGACGACCACGGCGTTTGCGGTCATCGGCGGCGTTGCGGACACCCACGCCAGCACCGACTGGAAGATCACATCCGACGCCGAGGGCGCAACGACCATCGCCGAGGCTCTCGCCTCCGCTGATTTGACCAGCCACGTCTTCGCCTCTCCCGCCGTTACCCGTGGGCAGACGTACTACCTCTGGGCGCGGCATCGCGGCGCGGCTTGCGGAGCTGGAGAATGGGCCAAGGTACAGATCAGTATCAAGACCACCCGGCACGGGGAAATCCTCTACGACACCAGCGGACAGCCCGCCGCCGTGATCACCGGCTCCTACGCCAGCAGAGGGGCTGAACCGTGGACCATTCGAGGCAAAAAAGTATGGATCGCCGTGGCTCTCGCGTCGAAACGCGGCGTCAGCAAACCGTGGTGTGCCGGCATATCCTCTTCCAGCACCGGATACGGCGTGGATATCACGACCATCGAAAATCCGGGCAACAACTGGAGGCTGGCCACCAATAACACGGCCGCTGACAGTACAGGGGCTTGCGTCTCCACGCAGTCTACGGAAGCGCATATGGACCAGTCCTTCACCTACTCCCAGACCGTGAAGAATTCCGAAGGACTGACCGACGCCATCCTTGCCTACAACAGCTCGATGCAGGCCGCTGCATACTGCCGGGGAATCACACTTGCCGACCTCGGCAAGATGGACCTCCCGTCAATCGATGTGCTCATGCGTATCTATCAGGCCCGGACCATCAATGGCGTCGTTCCCGCTCTGGAGATTCCCGCGTAGCTTTTTTGCCCCATCCATCTATAGCAAAATAGGAAAACCATATGTCACAGACACCGATCACGGAACAAAGCGTTCTTGAAAAGTTGAATATGGCTGCGGAGACTCTCTCCACCGGGGTCACACAGCTTCTCGCCAAGGCCGACGGCGAAATCGCGCTCGTCTCCGAGCACGAGGCCAGCGCCGATCCGCACGGTCTGTCCGATGCCTCTAGCCCCTTCCGAACCAAGATTCAGGAGGTGGTCGAGGAGGAGACGGGCAAGTCCGCGATCATCCAGAACCTCGCCCAATCTGTAGCGGATCAGGGCGTCACCTATGCCGCGCTCAAGCAGACCGCCGCGACGCAAAGCTCGCAGCTCTCAACTGTGCAGCAGACGGTTGCTGACCAGACCACGACCATCGAAAACCTCGAAACCACACTCTCGACCGCCGAAACGAACCTGACAAAGCTGAAGGACGACCTTGAAAGCGGGGCCATTGGCGGCGGAAGCGGCGGCACGCCCGTATCCGTACCCGACATCACCGGGCCGGACACGCTCGCCATCGGCTTCGCCAACGCCTTCACGCTGCACGCGACCACCGGGCTTTCCGGCGGGAAGATCGTGCAGTTCATCGTGCAGTTTGCCGGAGCCTCCCAGACCGTCAACGCCGACGGCGCAACCGGAACGGGAACCGTCACTCTGATCCCCGACGCAAAAACGGCGGCGGGCACGCAGATGACCATCTCAGTCCGGGCAAAAGACTCCTACGGCTATGTTTCGAAGGCCGCGACCAAGACCGTGACCGCCGTCCGGTCCGCCGTGCAGAACCCCACCCTGACGGCTCCGGCACCCGGCGCCTACGTCTCGCCCGGTTCCGTCACCTTCGCCACCTCGGCCTTTGCGACCATCGGCGCGTCGGACACCCATGCTGCGAGCCGGTTCAAGATCACCTCTGACGCAGATGGTGCGGTCATTATCTATGATTCCGGGCGCAACACCACGGACAAGCTGACGCATACCACCACGCTCACGGCCACGCTGACGCCGGGGGCCACATATTACGCCTTCGCCCAGCATGAGGGTTCCGTGCTCGGCGTGTCCGGCTGGTCCGCTCCGGTTGCAGTGGTGGCGTCGTCTGTGCAGACGCCGACGATTCTGTCCCCCTCCGCCAGCGCGTCTATCAACCCGAGTAATGTCACTATCACAACATCCGCCTTCGCCTGCGCTGGCGGCATCACCGACACCCACGCTTCGACGGACTGGCGGATCACGTCCGACGCCGAGGGAAACACGGTCATTGCCGAAGCCTTGGCCTCTACCGACCTCACGAGTCACGTTTTCGCTTCCCCGGGCGTTACCCGTGGGCAGACGTACTACCTGTGGGCGCGGCACAACGGGACAGTGACGGGCAGTAGCGAATGGGGCAGGGTGCAGGTGTCCATCCAGACATACGGGCATGGCGTGCGAGTCGAAAATAAAGCGACCGTCATAGGCAACCCAGACGGATCCCCTTTCGCAATCCGGGGGCGGAAGGTCTGGATCGCCGTGCTCGACGCCCAGTACCGCAAGCACACGACATGGGGACCTTTCATCGATACGGTACTGCCCAATATCAAAATAGTCTCCGGAAAACTTGATTCTACGCCGGGCAATCCGCAGTTGGGTAATCACTATATCAGGGACAGTACGAAAGATGCCCAGTTTGATGCGTCGTTTCCTGACTACACAGACACGAGCAAGGGAAATACGGATTATCTCGTAGAAAGCACTACGGGGAAATATCCGTCGGCAACGCATTGCCGTTCAGTTACATTGAACGACATGCCCTGCGATTTTGGAACGATAGATATTGCTATGAGAATAAACAAATTGCGAGAATTCATAGACGCGAATGATCCGACGCTTGTATTATACCCGGATAATGGCATTGTAAAATCTCAATATCTTTGGTCATCAACGGAATCAACTCATGATGCCGCATACCTTATAGGTATATCTCGCAACCCTAATCCGGGAGCAAAGAGCCTTTCCAAATTGGTGGCTCCCATTCTCGAAATTCCCGCGTAGGAGACATAACATGATTTATTTTGACAGTATGATATCACAAATATGCACGGAGTCATATCTCAATCAGCGCGGCCTTCCTCTGGATGACGCCTTCCTGCGCGGCATCGGCATTTTTCCTATCGAATACTCGTACCCGGATCACAACGCCGACACGCACACTTTTGAGCCGGTGGGCGAACCCCACCCGAAGGCCGACGATCCGCGGACATATGTGCAGGACTTTGTTGTCGTCGAACTGCCGCATGAAGACCAGCAGGCGAACCTTGAGCGCAAGGCCGAGGCCAAGCGCAAGGCCGCGCTCTCCAACGCAGACGCCGCCGTCGCGGGGTACATGGCCCTGTTCTCCGAGGTCGAGCGCTCGACGTGGCCCAAGCAGCAAGCCGAAGTGG
>PPYF01525668.1_pt1 | contig 17628 bp, 12 predicted proteins | sample 1559871 | NCBI WGS metagenome assembly PPYF01 (sample SAMN08240021, study PRJNA423297) | Human gut metagenome, whole genome shotgun sequencing project.
GATGAATAAAAAACATAATATAATGAGAAATATAATATTGTTGTTGAGCTTTTTATTTTTATCATCTTGTGGATATAATCCATTGGGTGAAGGAAGAAAAGGAAAATGTGTTAAAGATATAGATTTAGATAATCTTAGTTCTCCTTCTTTTAATGATTATTTTTCGAAACTAGAGATAATTCCCGTGGATTCTAGTAGGGAGGCATTAATACAGAAAGTTTCTGAACAGGAATGGCACGAAGGGAAAATTTATGTATTGGATAGCAAACAAAAAAAGGTTTTTATATTTAACCAAAAAGGAAAACTGCTTCAAATAATAGATAAACGTGGAAATGGTCCTGGGGAATATACAGATATAACAGCTTTACAAATTAATCGGTTTACCGGTGACTTGGAGTTATTAAATCCTATGGGAGGAATTCTTAAATACGATAGTTTAGGGAATACTTATAAAGGGCGTGTGAGTTTACCTCCTACAGTGCTAGCAGCACATTATATTACTTCCGTATCTCCTGATGTTTATCTATATTTTTGTGAAGCGAGAGATGGTAATAAAATGGTTGTATACAATGTCAAGGAAAATAAGATTGTATCAGAGCTATATGATATACCAACATTTGTATTGTTTTCTACATTTTATCATCATAGTTATACTCCATTTTATACATTTGAGGATAAGATTCATTTTGTCCAAGGATACAATGGGGATGTCTTTACATTTGAAGATGGGAAACTATTACCCAAGTATCAGTGGAATTTCGGGAAATATAATTTTGATATTGCGAATTTGGAAGAAAATAAGGATATTCCTTATTATATGGAACATTATAAAACGATTGGTTCACAATATGCAACTGTATTTATTAGATATGTTGAAAATACTCGGTATTATATGACCCAATTCGATTTTCATAAAAAGATATGTAGTTTAATTTATGACAAGAAGAAGAATACTTATGTTGTGTTTAATTCCTTTAAGGAAGGTCATCGTCTTATCCCCACTTTCATAGATGAGTCGGCGCTTTATTTCTTAGCGGAACCACGCACTTTGCCGATAGTAATCAATAGGGATGAACTTAGCGAAGAGAATCAACGTATTTATGATTCAATAGATTCGGAAAGTAATCCGGTGATTTTGAAATATACATTAAAATAAGTGTCATTATGAATAGATTTGCACATCTTTTTCAGTTTATCTTTTTGTTTTTGATTTTAGCTGTGTCAGTTACCACTTTATATTTATTTTATTTTTCTGAAAATAAAAACGATGATGAAAATAAACGTTTTATGGAAGAAATGTATATACAAGATAATATAACGTTGGCTACTTCGTGTAATGGACTACCATTTAATTTAAAGAACTTGAATACGGATTCGCCTAGGGTAATATGTTATTATTCGGCACAGTCTTGTGGTAAATGTATTAATTATGCTAAGACTAGGCTTAAGGAAGTTTTTCCTAATGCGAATAAAGATTCTACTGTATTGTACATTGTGACAAATTATAGAGAAAATGAAAAGTTTAAAGAAAAAAATACTATAAATATAGGTAGAAAAAAACTGGATTTACTGGTCGATGATGCCAATTTAGTCTGTTATTTTGTCGCATACAAAGGTATAGTTGAGAATCTTTTTATTCCGGAAAAGAATTATGAAAAATATACTAATACGTATTTAGAGCAAATCCAGAAACGGTATTTTATAAAGTGAAGATTCTCAAGAAAAGCGGTAAAGTATTATTGGTGGTTTTTCTTCTATTCCAATGTTATGTGCTAGCACGATTGTATCTGTTTGCTTCGTGTGTGATACCAACATATTCAATGGCTCCTACTTTGCTTGGAGGCGACTATATTATTGCCTCCTTGCGAATTCCGGGACGTAGGGTATGGGAAGAAGACAATTGTGGACGTCCGATAATTCGTCGGAAGGAAGGTGTACGTAGAGTTCGCAAAAGCGATGTAGTCGTTTTTAACTTTCCTTATTCCTCTGATACTAATAGGATGAAGCTTGAATCGAAATTATATTATTGTAAACGTTGTGTGGGTATTCCGGGAGAGACTTACGAGTGGGAGTGGCATTCGAAAAACTTTCATGTATATCTTCCTTGTTCAGGGGATGAGTTGTCAATTGATTCGTTGAATTACAAAGATTATCGTAAGTGTATAGAATATGAGACAGGGAATAGCCTTGTTCGCTCTGGAAATGTAATTTTACTGGGTGATTCGGTTATTCATTCTTATCGTTTTTCTCAGAATTATTATTTTATGCGTGGAGACAATGCTGCTGATTCTTATGATTCTCGCTTTTGGGGAATTCTGCCGGAAGATTTTATTTTGGGAGTTGGCCAGTTTATTTGGTTCTCTCGTGATAAGAAGAGTGGAAAGTTCCGGTGGAAACGAATGCTGAGACAGATATAAATAGAATTACGATAAAGAAGAGAAGGTTTTAACGGACTATTGTTTATGATACAGAGAATAATTACAAACTATTGTCTTTGGATATTTGGAGTGTTGTTGCTTTTGTCTTGTAAAGAGACTAAAGATAAAAAACAACTTATAGCATTATTGGAGGAATGGGAACAGAAAACTATCGTATTTCCTTCGCATTCGATCTTTACAGTTCAGGGGGAGAAAGACACGGTTGATTTTCCCATAAGAGGCCGATACAAAATTTTAGTTTACATGGACTCTATTGGATGTACCAGATGTAGGTTACGGCTCGGTGATTGGAAGAAGTTTATGCAGCAGGTTGATTCTACTAGTGTTGATTCTGTTCAATTCCTTTTTTTCTTTTTTCCGAAAGAAGAAATGGGGCTTCATTGGACTTTGAAGACAGATCAGTTTAACAATCCTGTATGCATAGATAAACAGGACAGCCTTAATCTGCTTAATCATTTTCCTCAGAGAATGGATTTTCAGACTTTTCTCTTAAATGAGGATAATAAGGTTATAGTTGTTGGTAATCCGATTTATAATAGTAAGGTAAGAGATTTATATTTGAGAATTCTTTCAGATAATAATTTTTCAAAAAGAGATGATAGTAAACAAACTTCTTTGAGAATTGATCAAACAGTGTTGGATATGCAAACTTTTGCATGGAGAAAAAAACAAACGATGAGTCTGAACGTTCAAAATATAGGAAATGTCCCTTTAGTGATTAATGACGTGACTACATCCTGTGGCTGTACTACAGTAGATTATCCTAAAGAACCAATATTGCCGGGCAAAGATGCTATATTGTGCATCAATTATCAGGCAGAGCAACCAGAACACTTTAATAAGACAATTTCTGTCTATTGCAATGTGGCTTCGTCCCCGGTAATTGTAAAGTTAAAAGGGAATGCAGAATAATAAAATTTAATTGATCAGTGAAGATGATAAGAATACAATTTTTGCGGATAAAAACATATGCTTCTGTTGCTTTGGTTTCAATAGGAGTAATAGGATTACTAAGTACCGTTTGTGCTTATTCTTCTTATGTTCCTGCCGGGGAGACTTCTTATCAATGGCTGTGGTGTGGGTGGGCTTCTATACTATTTGTTGTATGTGTATTATTAGCAGTAGGGCTATCAGCAAAAGGAGTACATTTTTTCTATCATTCAGTGATTTGGGGGCTTATTTTAATGGGTGGTATTGAAGCAGTCTGGGGATTGCGTCAGATTTACGGTTTCGCTACTTCTAATCATTCATTATACGCTGTGACAGGTTCTTTCTATAATCCTGGACCATATTCCGGGTATTTGGCATTGGTATTTCCTGTATGTTTGTACGAATGGTTACGATTAAATGTTATAAGGCAGCGTACTTGGGGGGAATCGGTGGGGTACTATTTTTCTTTCGGAGTACTTTTATTACTTATTTGCGTACTTCCGGCAGGTATGAGCCGTTCGGCATGGCTAGCGGCTATTTTTTCGGGAGTATTTGTATGTAGTGTACACTATTCATGGAGAGATTGGTTGAAGAAAGCTTGGAAGGAGCATCATGGAAAAGCGGTAGTTGCTTTACTTCTGCTTTCCGTTATTTTGATAACAGGAAGTATCGGAATCTATCATTTGAAAGCTGATTCTGCTAAAGGACGACTGTTTATGTGGAAGATAAGTAGTTTGGCTGTTATTAAGAAGCCCATTTCTGCGTATGGTATTGGAAACTTTGTTTATGTTTATGGGCAAGAGCAAGAAGCATATTTTGCGAAAGGAGATTATGATGAAGATGAGGAACGTGTAGCAGGTAGCCCGGAATACGCTTTTAATGAATATCTACGAATAGCTGTAGAGTGTGGAATTCCGATTTTGATGCTTGTGATAACGGTCGTAGGGGGCTGCTTGTATCAGGGAATTAAAAAGAAACGTATCGGTATCTGTGGAGGGCTAATTTCATTGCTCTTTTTCTCATTTTCCTCTTATCCAATGACGTATCCTTGTTTTATCATCGCATTTATTCTTCTTTTAGTTGCATGTTTCTTGGATTATTCACATAAGTTGATGCTTTTATTTGCGTTTGCAGTCGGTACTGTAGGTGTATGGTTGGTACGGAATAACGCGTATGACGCTTGTCGGGAATGGGCACAATGTAAAATGTTGTATAGTGTTCAGGCATATGGTAAAGCGAAAGAAGAATATGGAAGACTATATCCGCTTCTGAAGGGCCGTCCCCATTTTCTTTTTGAGTATGGGCGTTGTCTGCATAACTTAAAAGAATACGATGCTTCTAACCGGATATTACAAGAAGCTGCACGAATCAGTTGTGATCCGATGATATTTAATGTCATTGGTAAAAATTATAAGGCATTGAAGAAATACAGAGAAGCGGAACATTGGCTACTGCGTTCTACTCATCGTCTGCCGGGACGTATTTATCCTTACTATTTGTTGGCAAAACTCTATGCTGAACCGGATTTCTGGCAACCTGATAAATTGAAGGAAATGGCAGAAATTGTATTGACGAAAGAACCGAAAGTACAGTCGTCTGCTGTTCGTGAAATGAGGAATGAGGTAAAGAAATTAAGAAATCGATGAAAAAGACAGTTAGTGCTATTAATATGATGAAATAGTTAAAAGTTTTATTGATAACATAATGAAAGGGAAGATTATAGAAATCAGTTAAGAATAATTATGGAATTACTCTTATAAGAAAAATATTACTGATAATCAGAATAATGGTATTTCAATTATATTACTTTTGTAGGTACATAAACATAAAGTAAAACACAATGAGAATAGTAGAAGTTATTTTGATGTTTTTCCTGTCTTGTATGATATCAGTATCTTGCATCGGGAAAAAATCGGATGGAACAACAGTAAATAACGAAGTTGAGCTACAAACGGAAGAAATACATTTTCCTCAACAGGATGTGCTGCAACTAAAGTCTTATTATTTGTCTTCTCCTGTCTATGAGGATTCTGTGAATATTCTTATAGGATATAATTATAGATTACATGCATTAGATTATCTGGATTTGGAATCAAAACGGGTCACTCAAGTAACGTTGCCTGCCAAAGGTCCTCATGCCATATCCCGTTTATCCGGCATATATGCACATTCATTAGATTCGGTGTGGGTGTCCGATGATTCCGAACATGTTTTTCTAGTTGATAGTAGGGGAACTGTAAATAGTATTGTGGATTTGAGAGAGTATCTGGATGATACGGAGCAACTATTGATAAACACTAATTATGCCATTCATACTTCCCGTCTATATTATAATAAGAACCGTCAGTCCTTGATGTTTTTGACACAAAACTTGTCTTCCAAGGCATTTACGGTAAAGGAAGTATTTATTAATCAAAAGAAAGAAGCTGCTATCTATAAATTGTCACCATCCAATATTATTCCTGATATGAGTGAGGGATATTCTTATATGTCTTGTCCTAATGTCAATTATGCAGGCGAAAATATTATCTATAATTATCCGACTGAATCTTCCATCTATACTTTGAATATACTTACTAATGAACGAAATTCTGTTACGGCAGAAAGTAGCTATACTTCAAATGTGGTGGAAAAATGTACTTCAGGAAAGGATTATGCCGCATCGGAAAGGCATAGGTTGGAAAATCCTTATTTTTATGATGTAATGTATATTCCCAAATATAAGATATATGCCCGTTTGCATATTGATAAGGTGGAGTTTGATGCCGATAGGGGGATTGAGAAGTTGATAAATGACCGTGATTTATATTTAATGTTATTCAATGATGAGATGAAAAAAATGTGTGAAGTAAAGTTGGCAAAGCATAGATATAATTATTTCACAGGTTGGGGTGTCTCTTATGGCGGCATTGTCCTTTTTGTAGATAATATACTGGATACTGAGAATGATACGGATGAGTTGACTGTAGACTTTGTTAATCCTAAATAAATGATGTGTAATTGATAGCAATATAGATATTATTATGAAAAAATACAATTGTATATGGGTGCTGTTATGTTGTTTGGCTTGTGTGGGGACAACCTCATGCTCTGATAAGAAAAGTAGTGCTGATGAACAGGAAAAAGGTGTCTCCACCGTTCTTCCTGACACAAAGAATGAAGTTACCACTCAAATTCTGAAGAAGCGGAATTTTGACCACGAATTGGTAAGCAATGGAAAGGTGAATGCCCGTAGCAAAGCCGATTTGCGTTTTGAAACGAGTGAAGTCATTGCCCGTATTTATGTGAAGAATGGCGACCGTGTACATAAAGGACAGAAACTGGCAGAACTGGACAAATTCCGTCTGGAGCAGAAACTGTCCCAGGCGGAAGACGCTTTGTTGAAAGCTGAACTCGAATTGAAAGATGTGCTCATCGGGCAGGGATATACACCGGATGATTTCAGTAAGGTTCCTGTGGAGACAATGAAACTTGCAAAAGTGAAGAGCGGTTATGAGCAGTCGAAATCCCAGTACGAACTGACAAAAAGGGAAACGGAACACGCGACGCTTACCGCGCCTTTTGACGGGGTGGTGGCTAATCTTTTCTCAAAGCCTTATAATCCGGCCAATACCTCGGAAGTATTCTGTACTATTCTTGATACCAAAGGAATGGAAGCTGAATTTACCGTATTGGAGAATGAACTTGCCTTTATTAAAAAAGGGGATAAGGTGACGGTTATTCCTTATGCCGGGGGAAGTTCTTTTGAAGGCAGCGTATCCGAAATCAATCCGTTGGTGGATACCAATGGAATGGTAAAGGTAAAGGCTGACGTAAACGGTGAAGGCAAGTTGTTTAGCGGTATGAATGTGCGGGTCAGTGTCAGGCGAAACTTGGGTGAACAGTTGGTGATTCCCAAGACGGCTGTGGTATTGCGCTCCGGCAAGCAAGTGGTGTTTACATTGGAAAAAGGCAAGGCTATGTGGAACTATGTGCATACGGGACTGGAGAATGCAACGGAATACATTGTTTCTGATAAATCCCAGAAAGGTGTTGAAGATGGTTTATTGGAAGGAGATACGGTTATTGTGACCGGAAACCTGAATCTGGCGCATGAAGCGGAAGTAAATGTAAGATAATCCGTCCCAAAATCAAGTAAGCATGATAAAATTTTTAATCCAGCGTCCTATCGCCGTGTTGATGGCGTTCACCGCCTGTTTTATAATCGGCTTGGTGACTTATTCCACACTGCCGATATCGCTGCTTCCGAATATCGCCATTCCGGAGATTACCGTACAGGTGTCTGCCGCCAATACATCTGCCCGCGAACTGGAAAACACAATTGTGAAACCTTTACGCAGCCAACTGATTCAAGTTTCCACTTTGAAGGACATTCATAGCGAATCGAGGGACGGGGCGGGTATCATCCGCTTGTCTTTTGAGTTCGGCACTAATACGGACCTTGCTTTTATCGAGGTCAATGAGAAGATAGACGCCGCAATGAACTATCTTCCCAAGGAAGCAGAACGTCCGAAAGTCATCAAGGCGAGCGCAACGGATATTCCCGTGTTCTACCTGAATCTGACCTTGAAGAATGACAGTGCTTATAGTACTACTACCACGGGACAGCAATCTTTTCTTGACTTGTGTGAATTTGCCGAATCGGTTATTAAGCGCAGGATAGAGCAGCTTGAAGAAGTGGCTATGGTGGACGTGACCGGACTGGTGGAACGCCAGGTGCAGATTGTGCCCGATGAGGACAAGCTTGCCATGATGGGACTTGCCATCGAGGATATTGAATCCGCCCTGTCGTCCAACAATGTAGAACCGGGCAGTATGACAGTACGTGACGGGTACTACGAATATAATATCAAATTCTCGACATTGCTGCGTACGGCGGAAGATGTGGAAAATATCTATCTGCGTAAGGGTGACCGCATTGTACAGTTAAAGGATTTCTGCAAGGTCAATATCGTGCCCGTGAAGGAAAAGGGCGTGTCCTTATCCAACGGAAAGCGTGCGGTGACACTGGCTGTCATCAAGCAGGCGGATGAGAATATGGACAAGATGAAGAACTCCCTGGTAGGAACGATGGAGTATTTCCAGCGGGTATATCCGGACATTGATTTCAGTATCAGCCGCAACCAGACGGAACTGCTGGACTTCACAATTTCCAATCTGCAACAGAACCTTTCTTTAGGATTCCTCTTTATTTGCCTGGTAGCAGTCCTGTTCCTGGGTGACGTGAAATCCCCGTTGGTCATCGGGCTCAGCATGGTGGTTTCCATCGTAATCAGTTTCGTATTCTTCTATCTTTGTAATATGTCACTGAATATCATTTCCCTTGCAGGATTGATTCTGGCTCTGGGAATGATGATTGACAGCTCGATTATCGTGACCGAGAATATTTCGCAATACCGCGAACGGGGATATTCCCTGCGTCGTGCCTGTATCACAGGGACAAGTGAAGTGGTGACGCCCATGCTAAGCTCTTCGCTGACCACCATCGCCGTATTCGCTCCCCTGATTTTTATGAGCGGCATTGCCGGAGCTATCTTCTACGACCAGGCTTTCTCCGTCACAGTAGGGCTGATGGTATCTTATTTTACAGGTATCATGCTGCTTCCCGTCCTTTATCTGTTGGTCTACCGCACAGGTATCCATACCCGGAAATGGAAGTGGCTCTCCTTTAAATTCAATAACCCGATAAAAGACCATACACTGGACCGTTTCTATGACGCCGGAGTAGACTGGGTGTTCCGTCATAAAACGTTCAGCGTATTGTTTTGCGTCATTTCCATTCCGCTCTGTGTATTTTTCTTTTTCTTTATAGACAAAGAGCGGATGCCCGATATCGAAGAAAACGAACTGATTGTCCGCATAGAATGGAATGAAAATATCCACGTGGATGAAAACAGGAAGCGTGTGGACGCACTTTTTAAGGAACTGGATGGCCGCTCTCTGGAACAGACGGCTTCTGTCGGCAGGCAGGATTTTATCCTGAATCGGGAAAGGGAGCTTTCCTCTTCCGAAGCGGAACTTTATTTCCGGACGGAAACTTCCAGTGAAATTGCCCCTTTAGAACAGGAGATATACCGGAGATTGAAAGAACGTTATCCGCTTTCTGTCATTTCTTTCTCTCCACCGGAGACGGTATTCGAGAAACTTTTTGTGACGGGTGAGCCGGATATCATAGCTGAATTTTATGCACGCAACAGGGCACAAGCACCGGAAGCGGAAACGATTCGCAAACTGGAGCATGAACTGGCAGAAGAAACTGGAATCAATCCTACGGGCATCGCTTTTGAAAATCAGTTGAACCTGAGCATCAGCAAGGAAAAACTGCTGCTTTACCGTGTCTCCTATAATGAACTTTACCGTGTCCTGAAAACGGCTTTCCGCGAAAACAGCGTGACTATGCTGCATTCTTACCAGCAGTATCTTCCGATTAATATTGCTGGGAATGAGAAAACTGTGAACAGGGTATTGCAGGAGACATTGATACAGACACAGCCGGATAACCAGGGCAATATAGAATATATCCCGCTCCGGGAACTGGTAAAGGTGGCTCCTGCCGAAGACCTGAAAAGTATAACTGCCGGGCGTAACGGGGAATTTGTGCCCTTCGATTTTTATGGAGTGCGCGATGCAGACAAGCTGATAAAAGACGTGAAACAGGTAGCCGGGAATACGGGTGACTGGGATACCGGCTTTTCCGGCAGCTTCTTCTCGAACAGGGAAATGCTGGACGAACTGGTAGTGATACTTCTGATTTCCCTGTTGCTGATGTATTTCATCCTTGCGGCACAGTTTGAGAGCTTTCTGCAACCCTTGCTTGTCCTGGCGGAAATTCCGATAGACGTGGCATTCGCGCTTTTGCTGCTTTGGATTTGCGGGCATACACTGAATCTGATGTCAGCCATCGGGCTAATCGTCACCTGCGGTATCGTAATCAATGACTCTATCCTGAAACTGGATGCAATCAATGAACTGCGCAAGGCAGGCGTCCCTTTGCTGGAAGCCATCCATGAAGCCGGACGCAGGCGCCTGCGTCCCATTATCATGACCTCACTGACTACGATTTTCGCCATGGTCCCGCTATTATTCTCTTCGGATATGGGTTCGGAACTGCAAAAGCCGTTATCCATTGCCATGATAGGGACAATGTCAATAGGCACGGCAGTGAGCCTGTTCATCATACCATTGCTTTACTGGTTCATTTACCGGAAAAAAGAAGAAGTAAGAAAGTTGAAATAAGTAGCAAATAATAACAAATAGTTCAAATATGAGAGTTATGAACGGATTATTAAGAATTCCTACCTTTCTCTGTGTCTTCTGTGTCCTCTGTGGTGAATCCCCGCTGTACGCACAGAAACATCTGATACTGGACTTGAATCAGACGATTGCTTTGGCCAACGACAGTTCGCTGGAATCATTCCGCACACAGAACATGTATCTCTCCGGCTATTGGGAATACCGGACATACAAGGCGAACCGCCTGCCCAGTCTGACGCTGGACCTTACTCCGGCGCAATATAACCGGGATATAACGAAACGTTATGATTCAGGCTCCAACCTCGACGTGTACCGCACGCAGCAATCATATTATGCCTACGGCGGACTGAGCGTGAGGCAGAACCTCGACCTGACCGGGGGTACATTCTATCTGGAATCGAATCTTGCCTATATGCGCAACTTCGGGGATAACAGCGCGACACAACTCACCAGTGTCCCTATAAGGCTTGGATATTCGCAGAGCCTGGTAGGATACAATCCTTTCAAGTGGGAGCGGAAAATAGAACCGTTGAAATATGAGCGTGTGAAGAAGGAGTTCCTTTATAACGTGGAGAAAGTTTCGGAAACGGCCACGAACTATTTCTTTTCTCTTGCCATGGCACAGGCGGAATATAAACTGGCAAAGGACAATCTGGCTTCCACCGATACGCTTTACCGTATCGGGCAGCAACGCCACCGGATAGCCGCCATCTCACAAGCCGACCTGCTGACATTGAAACTGGACCGTGTCAACGCACAGAACACTCTTCAGAACAAGGCGAGCGACCTGAAACGGGCGATGTTCTCTTTAGCGTCTTTTCTTAATCTGGATAAGAATACGCAAATCGAACTGCAACTCCCTTCCCGTCCGGGCATGATAGAGATTCCGGTGGATGAGGCTTTGAGTTGGGGAAGAAGCAACAACCCCCAATTGCTGGAATTGAAGCAGAATGTACTGGAAGCGGAACGGAATGTGGACAAGACAAAGAAAGAATCCCGTTTCAACGCAAGTGTGAATGCGAGCGTCGGTTTTAACCAGGTGGCGGATAATTTCGGGGATGTGTATCATAAACCGATGCAGCAGGATTTGGTGGCTGTCAGTGTTTCTATCCCGTTATTGGATTGGGGCGTCCGCAAAGGCAAGTATAATATGGCGCGCAATAACCTGAATGTGGTGAAGATTTCGGCACGCCAGGATGAGATTAGTATCGAAGAGGAAGTGATTATGACAGTGAGCGATTTCAATATCCAGCAGCAGTTGATAGCAAGCGCGGAAGAGGCTTTGGATTTGTCTGTACTTGCTTATAATGAGACAAAACAGCGTTTTATCATCGGCAAGGCGGATATAAACAGCCTGACACTCTCACTCAACAGGCAGCAACAGGCACAACGGAATTATATTTCAGCCTTGCAGAACTACTGGCTGAATTATTACAAGATACGCCGGCTTACCCTGTTCGATTTCGCCGCGAAGCTTTCTCTTTCGGACAGGTTCGATTTCAATGGGGGGAAGTTGGTTAAATGAGTTCACCACAGAGGACACGGAGGACACAGAGCCCTTCTCGCTCTCTTTCCGCAAGTAAAACAGAGCGATAAATACGTGAGATTCTGTGTTACTCTACAGTAAATAAAAAATAGTAAATCTCTGTGTCCTCTGTGGTGAAATATAATGAATGATGATAATGCAAACTATGGATTCTGAAATAAATAAGTCCCCGAAGGCTTCCGCCTTTACGCTGATTGTGGCTTTTGTCTGTGTGGCGTTGGTCGGGCTGGCACTTGTCCCGCTGTTGCCTGTCAAACTGAACCCGTCACGGACGCTGCCCGGTTTCACGGTGCGTTTCAGTATGCCCGGCACTTCGGCGCGTGTGGTGGAGATGACGGCTACCAGCAAACTGGAAGCGATGCTTGCCCGCGTAAAGGGGATTCGGGGAATTTACTCAACTTCGGGAAACGGATGGGGAAGTATCAGCGTGAATTTGGATAAACATGTAGATGCGGCAGTTGCCCGCTTTGAAGCTTCTACTATTATTCGTCAGACGTGGCCGGAGCTGCCGGACGGGGTGAGTTATCCGTATATTCAGATGCAGAGTCCCGGACAGAGCAGCCAGTCTCCTTTTATGGCGTTTACAATTAATGCGCCTGCTACACCTGTGTTGATTCAGCAGTATGCGGAAGAACATATAAAAACACGCCTGGCACAGCTTTCGGGGATTTATAAGATTAACCTTAGCGGTGCTACCCCGATGGAGTGGCGGTTGGAGTATGATTCCGAACAACTGCGCACGCTCGGGATAAGTACGGATGATATCCGTGAGGCAGTTCGGTTGCATTACCAGAAAGAGTTCATGGGTACTTATGATGTAGAACAGGGCGCTTCGAACAGGCAGTGGATACGTCTGGCACTGGTTCCCGAATCTGAAAGCCGGGATTTTGATGCGGGACGCATACAGGTAAAGATGAAAGACGGGAGAATTATCGGTCTGAATGAACTGGTGAAGGTGTCCCGTGTGGAAGAGCAACCGCAGAGTTATTACCGGATAAACGGGCTAAATTCGATTTATCTGTCTGTCGTGGCGGAAGAAACGGCTAACCAGTTAGCATTGAGCAAGGAAGTGAAAGCGTATATGGATGGTATCCGGTCGTTTCTTCCGGCGGGGTATGAGATTCACACCAGTTATGACGCGACGGAGTTTATCCAGGAAGAACTAAGCAAGATTTATCTGCGTACGGGAGTGACGGTGGCTATTCTGCTTCTGTTTGTGTTGTTGATTACTTTCAGTCCCAAATACCTGTTTCTGATTGTAGTCAGCCTGTTCGTCAATATAGCGATAGCCGTTATTTTTTATTATGCGTTCGGATTGGAAATGCAGTTATACTCTTTGGCAGGTATCACGGTTTCCTTGAATCTTGTGATTGACAATACGATAGTGATGAGCGACCATTATCTGAGGCGCGGAAACCGGAAAGCGTTCATGTCCGTACTGGCAGCTACGTTGACGACGATAGGGGCACTGGCTATCATCTTCTTCCTGGATGAGAAGATACGGCTCAATTTGCAGGACTTTGCTGCTGTGGTGATTATCAATCTGGGAGTTTCATTATTGGTCGCCCTGTTTTTCGTCCCTTCCCTGATTGATAAAATCGGACTGAAACGGCGGAAGAAAACATCTCTTTCAAAACTCGGAAGACGGATGGGCAGCGTACGTCCCTTTGTGTGGATACGTTCGAAAATGCGGCGTGTTCCGGTTTATTTCAGTCGTTTTTACGGGTGGCTGATACGGATTCTCTGTCGTTGGAGAGTGGCGGTTTGCATACTGTTATTGCTGGCTTTCGGATTACCGGTATTCCTGTTGCCGGAAAAGATGAAAGGGGATGACAAGTGGGCGGAAGCTTATAATAAGACGCTGGGCACTTCTACTTATAAAGAAAAGGTGAAACCGGTGGTGGACAAGGCGTTGGGCGGAACGTTAAGGCTGTTTGTGCAAAAGGTATACGAGGGGAGTTACTTTACCCGCAATGAAGAGGTGGTGCTTCATGCCAATGCCAATCTGCCGAATGGAAGTACACTGGAACAGATGAATACACTGGTTAAGAAGATGGAAACCTATCTGAGCGAATTTAAGGAAATCAAGCAGTTTCAGACGTCTGTGGAAAGCGCCCGCAGGGCATCCATTCATATTTATTTCACGAAAGAACACCAGAAAAGCGGTTTTCCCTATACACTGAAGGCCAATATGATTGGCAAGGCACTCCAACTGGGCGGTGGTGACTGGAGCATATACGGATTGCAAGACCAGGGATTCAGTAATAATGTACGTGAGAATGCGGGTTCTTTCCGGGTGAAGATGTATGGGTACAATTATGATGAATTGTATGCGCAGGCGGAAAAGTTGAAAGAAAAGCTGTTGTCCCACCGCCGTATCCGGGAAGTGACCATCGGTTCCGATTTCTCTTGGTGGAAGGATGATTATATGGAATTCTATTTCAATCTGGATAAACGACGGATGGCAGAGGAAGGGATTGGAGCCGGGAGACTGTTTTCCGCTATCCGTCCGGTATATGGGCGGAATATGGAAATCGGTTCGGTGGTGACGGAAGAGGGTACGGAAAAGATAAAACTTTCTTCGCGGCAGTCGGAAGAGAGGGATGTATGGGCGATGCAGTATTACCCTTTCGAGGCGGGCGGTAAGGAATATAAGCTTTCGGAACTGGCAACCGTAGAAAAAGGACAGATGCCGCAGGAAGTGGCGAAGGAGAATCAGCAGTACCGATTATGCCTGCAATATGAGTATATCGGCTCTTCGGAACAGGGAAACAAACTGTTGAAGAAAGACCTGGAAGAGTTTAACGAGCTTCTTCCAATGGGATATACTGCCAAATCGGAAGAAAACAACTGGTCATGGGGTGGAAAGGACAACAAGCAATATCGTCTGCTCCTGATAGTAATTGCCATTATCTTCTTTATCACAAGTATCCTGTTCAATTCTCTGAAACAGCCGTTGGCTATTATCTTTGTGATTCCGGTATCTTATATCGGCGTGTTCCTTACATTTTACTGGTTCAAACTGAACTTCGACCAGGGCGGTTTTGCTTCCTTTGTTCTGCTTTGCGGTATTACGGTAAATGCGAGTATTTATATCCTGAATGAATATAATTCTATCCGTAAGCGTTTCCCGTGTCTTTCGCCGCTCCGGGCTTACGTGAAAGCCTGGAACACGAAAGTGATTCCTATTTTCCTGACGGTGGCTTCCACTATCCTGGGCTTTATCCCTTTCATGGTAGGAGCGGAAAAAGAAGGGTTCTGGTTTCCGTTGGCGGCAGGCACTATCGGGGGATTGATAATGTCCGTAATCGGGGTATTTATTTTCCTGCCGGTGCTGACGTTGAAAAAGAAGAGCTTTGCGGCATCTAAAGCTATGCTTTAAGGATGCTAAAGCGTAGCTTTATCCAGTCTAAAGCTACGCTTTTCATTGTCTTACCAATTGTTCCCTGCATTACTGCTATTGACAAGCATTTCCACCCGTTGCTTGTACAAATTCGCTCCTTCGGCAATATTCTTTCCCGCATCTGCGGTTCCCATTCCGTAAATGACAATGGGTGTCTGCCATGCCATACCCGAGTGAATCGCGCTGCCCTGATACGGGCGTAGAAGTTCGTCGGTTGTGAATCGGTTTCGCCCGCCGCTGCGGTAAGCGTCGTATTCGGAGCCGGTAGTTGTTACCACCATCAATGGCTTGCCTGCGACAGCCGGAGTCTTGGACAAGTAAGTGAACACTTCGTCCTGCCATTTTTTGAGTAATGACGGGGCAGCCATCCAGTAGAAAGGAAACTGGTAGATGACAGCCGAAGCGTCGGAGATGATTTTGCTCCATTCGTCCACATTGAAAGCGATTTCCTCGGACAGTTCGTAAAGGTTGAAAACCGCCACTCCTTCAATGTCATTGACAGCATCGATTAATGCTTTGTTTGCCTGTGATTCTTTGATGTTTGGGTGAGCCAGCAGAATCACGACTTTTCTTAAATCTTTATTCATATTCAATCAGGTATTTAGGATGATACAACTACTTATATATTATTAAGGTCTAAAAATAAGAAAAAGTTCTCGAAAACCAATATCTTAATTAAAAATAAAACAATCCCTCTTTGCTTTTGAATTTGTATTTTTGCATTCACGTTCGTAAAATGTTACTTTAGATAATAAGATTGTATATGATAGATTTTACCCGTTTTCCTTCTCCCTGCTACATTATGGAAGAAGAACTTTTAAGAAAGAACCTGAGTTTGATAAAAAGCGTAGCCGACAGGGCGGGAGTGGAGATTATCCTGGCTTTCAAGTCGTTTGCCATGTGGCGCTCTTTTCCTATATTCCGCGAATATATCAATCATTCAACGGCCAGTTCGGTATATGAAGCCCGCTTGGCATTGGAAGAGTTTGGCAGCAAGGCGCATACCTATTCTCCTGCCTATACAGAACGGGACTTCCAGGAAATCATGCGTTGCAGCAGCCATATTACCTTCAACTCGATGGCGCAGTTCGAACGCTTCTATCCGATGACGGTAGCCGAAGGAAGCGGAATTTCCTGTGGAATTCGTGTGAATCCCGAATATTCAGAGGTGGAGACGGAACTTTATAATCCGTGTGCACCCGGTACCCGTTTCGGGATAACGGCTGATTTGTTGCCGGAGACACTGCCGCAAGGGGTTGAAGGTTTTCATTGCCATTGCCATTGCGAATCTTCCTCTTATGAGTTGGAACGTACATTGGAACATCTGGAAGAGAAGTTTGCCCGTTGGTTCCCGCAGATAAAGTGGCTGAACCTGGGCGGCGGACATCTGATGACCCGCAAAGATTATGATACGGAACATCTGATAAAACTGTTACAAGGATTAAAATCACGCTATCCGCATTTGCAGATTATCCTGGAACCCGGCTCGGCTTTTACCTGGCAGACGGGTGTCCTGACTTCCGAGGTCGTGGACATTGTAGAGAGCCGTGGAATCAAGACAGCCATCCTGAATGTCAGCTTCACCTGCCATATGCCTGATTGCCTGGAAATGCCTTATCAGCCGGCAGTCCGTGGCGCGGAAATGGGAAATGAAGGGAAATACATTTACCGTCTTGGGGGAAATTCCTGTTTGAGCGGTGATTATATGGGATTGTGGAGTTTCGACCATGAACTGCAAATCGGAGAGCGGATTGTGTTCGAAGACATGATTCACTATACGATGGTAAAGACAAATATGTTTAACGGAATTCATCATCCTGCCATCGCTTTATGGACAAAAGAGGGGAAGGCTGAAATTTACAAGCAATTTTCTTACGAGGATTATCGGGACCGAATGAGTTGATAATCAAAAAGATTGTTTTGCGGTGGGGGCAAAGTGTGCAGATTTCTTAAAAAAAAGTGTGCAGAATGTTTGCATGTTTACGGAAAATCCCTACCTTTGCAACCGCAAACGAAAAAATGCGGAAATAGCTCAGTTGGTAGAGCATAACCTTGCC
>PPYF01621306.1_pt1 | contig 17626 bp, 9 predicted proteins | sample 1559871 | NCBI WGS metagenome assembly PPYF01 (sample SAMN08240021, study PRJNA423297) | Human gut metagenome, whole genome shotgun sequencing project.
GTCGCGTCGCGCTACCTGCTGTTCGCGTTGCTCGCCTGCCTCATCGGCGGCGGCCTCGGCCTGATCGCCGGCTTCCTTGGCATTCCTGCGTTCCTGCTGGTCGTATTGCAAGGCATGTATGTGATGCCCGGCCTGCGACTGGAATACGACTGGCTGTACGGTTCGCTCGGCATCGCGCTGTTCGTGGTCGGCGTGCTCGCCGCCACCATCTACGCGTGTGTGCAGGAAATGAGGCAGACGCCCGCCGCGCTGATGCGTCCGAAAGCGCCGCGCGCCGGCTCGCGCATTCTGTTGGAACGGATTCGGCCGGTTTGGAATCGCATCGGCTTCCTCGGCAAAGTGACCGCGCGCAACATCTTCCGCTTCAAATCGCGCCTCATCATGACGGTCGGCGGTGTGGCCGGCTGCACCGCGCTGATCGTCTGCGGCCTGGCCATCAACGACACCGTCGCAGACCTCGGCATCAAGCAATACCGCGACATCTACCAGTACGACCTGATGGTGGTTTCCGACGATTCGGACGCGTCGGCGATGCGCACGAAAGTCGCGTCAGACGGGCGCGTCACGTCATCGCTTGACGTGCGCATAGAGTCGGGCGATTTGACGGTTGCGGGCAGTGGCGACGGTGACAGCGGCAAGGCCGGCAGCAGCGGCAGCGAAAGCATCCAGCTGGTCGCGGTGCCGAAAAAGCATCTGTCCGATTTGGGCGAAATGGTCACGTTGCAGCCGGTCTCGTCCGGCATACTGGGCACGTCCGGCGTCGGCAAAACCGGTTCGCTGAAACTCGATGACGATGGCGTGATCGTCGCGCAGTCGGCGGCAAGCGCGCTGGGCGTCAAGGCCGGTTCCAAGGTGCGACTGACCAACGGCGACGGCGTGCAGGCCACGGCGAAGGTGAGCGCAGTGAATCGCAACCTCATCGGCTCGGATGTGTATGTAAGCGAAACCTACTACGCCAAGCTTTTCGACTCGAAAGACGCGAAGAACACCAAGAATTCCAAGAGTTCCGAGGATTCCGAGGCTCTGACGTGGAACGCCATGCTCGCCAAGCTTTCCGGCTCCGACACTTCGCAAACCGACTATGCGGAATCGCTCGAAGAGGACAGTTCGGTGATGAAGGCCGTAAGCTGCGCGCACATGGCCGACAGCTTCAAATTCGACCTCATGGGCGCGGTGGTGGCGCTGATCGTGGCGCTTGCCGGCGGTCTGGCGCTTGTGGTGCTGTTCACGCTCGCCAATACGAACGTGTCGGAACGCGTGCGCGAGATGGCCACGCTCAAGGTGCTTGGCTTCTTCGACCGCGAAGTGCACCATTACGTGAACCGTGAGATGATGATCCTCACCGTCATGGGTGTGATACTGGGCCTGCCGCTCGGCCGGCTCGTCGGCGGCATGCTGACGATGGCGCTCAACATGCCCTCGTTGTATTTCGAGGTGGAGGTCAAGCCGCTGAGCTACGTGATCGCGGCCGTGGCGACCATGGCCTTCGCGCTGCTCGTGCAGCTGTTCGTCAACCCCGTCCTCGACCGCATCGACCCCATCAGCTCCCTCAAGTCCGTGGAGTAGCGCCCCTCCGAAGCCCTCTCAGTTCTTCGGGTAGCGGTAGTTGTGGGGGAGTTGGGTGGTGAGCTGCGGGTCCAGGCCGAGTTCCTTGAGTTGGCGGTCGATTTCGAGGCGCGCACGTTGATCGCGGCGCCTGACACCACGAAGAACACAGGAATAAGGAAGCCGTAGCCGACGCCTTCCAGTTTCATTTCCAGCGACTTGCTGCCGTCGGGGATGATGTAACGCAGGATGAAGCCTGCGGCGAACGCGCCGAGCACCGCGTCAAGTTCGAACAGTGCGGAAATGGTGACAAGGAAGATGAGCAGGAATGTGGTCAGTCGCATGAGCGTTTGCGATGACGTGTTCGCGTTTTCCGTAAGGAAACGGTACAGGCGATGGCCGGTTTTCAGTGCTTTCGTAGGTAGCATCGCGCACAGTAGGCAGATGGCGAGGAACGCGCCGAGCACGAGCATGGTCTGCCAGCCGGTTCGGGTGGATAGCAGGATGGCCATGGCAAGGATTGGGCCGAGTTCGCCCCACGTTCCGTACGAGATGATGGCGTCGCCGATGGGGGTGCCTTCGAGGTTGCGTTCCTTGAGAATCGGCATGAGCGTGCCGAGCGCGGTGGTGGTGAGTGCGATTACCGTGGCCACGCCGTTGATGCCTTGCTTGGTGAAGAACGGAAGGAATGTCACAACCAGCCAGGCGAGGCCTAGCGTGATTCCCCATGTAAGCAGTCCGACTTTGCCTTGATGTCCGGCGAGTCGTTTGGGGTCGATTTCGTAGCCGGCGAGCAGGAACAGGAACGCCATGCCGAGCTCGTTCAAGAGTTTCACGGCGTCGTTTACTTCGATCACGCCTAGTCCGTACGGGCCGAGCGCGGTTCCGGCGGCGAGCAGCAGCACGGTTTGCGGAATGAACTTGCCCGGGATCAGCTGCGCCACGATTGGGCTGACGGCCGCCACCGCCATGATGATGGTTAATGAAACGAGCTCTTGCGTCATGTTTCCAGCCTAGTGAGTCTGCGTGACGGTGCTCGGATACGCGGTGACCCCCATGACGCGCTGGGGGTGAGGTTAAGTTTTTGTTAATTTTATGGGGGGGGGTCTATGAGCTTTTATTATCCGTGGAAAATGGCGGGACTGTTTTGTTTGAAGGTTGGCCCCCTCTTTTCGTTGAAGGGGATGGGTCTTTCGTTCGAGGGTTTTAACGAGGGTGTTAATGGAAAGAGCCCGAGATGATGCTGAATCGAGCTGTTTAGGCGATTTAGGGGGTGTAAAAAATGATTGATGGCAAATTCACAGCAAAGGAGCGTGCGTATCTGGCCAGCCTGCCAGCGGTCAAAAGCGTGAGCCCATCCCATATCCGGTATACCGATCGCTTTAAGGTCGAGGTCATGTGCCGGTACAACGCGGGCGAATCGCCGTCGGCCATCTTTCGGGAGGCGGGTCTCGACCCCAAGCTGATCGGCTACAAGCGCGTGGAACGGTGCATCGCGCGCTGGAAGCAGCAGGAGGAGCGGAACAAGCGCAGGAACGAACATACGAACCATTACATGCAGGATTGTGATGACGAGCTGGAAGCCATCGAACTGCGCGGAGACGATGTGGATCAGTCCGTGGTGGATCTTTATGGCGCTGGCGCGGCAGGGACGTCGGGAAGCGACGTCGCGACGAGAAACGTTGGCGCGTCGGGAAGCAACGGCGTGCAATCGCAAGGCTCGGACAAGTTGCAGGAATCGCGCGCATCGCAGGATATGCTGTCGAAACTTGCACAGGCACAGCTGACCATCAACAAATGCGACATGCTGATAGCCAAGCAGGCGTTGCGTATCGACGAGCTGGAACGCGTGCTGCGGAAGTTCATCCAGTGATGCGTGCGAAACGTATGAAAAACATGGAACGTACGGAAGGCGCAGAACCGTCTTTCAACGAGATAATCGACGTTTCCGACGACATGCGCAGACGGCGTGGCCGTCGTAGGAAAACCGTCGCCATGCGTGTCTCCGCTGCGCTGTTGATCGTCATTTCCATTTGCATCGGCGGTTTTCCGGCGATGCTGCAATACCGGTCGGCGCACGAACTGTCGAATACGTCGGACCGGTCCGCGCGTGCGGTTGCGGGTTGGCCGTATCCGCAAGCGGACGACGCGATCGCCGCGGCCAAGGAATACAACAAACGGCTCGCCGCATCGGGCCAGCCGATCCTCGGCGAGGCGAAGGATCCGTTCTCCCAGGCGCAGGGCAGCTCGCGGTCCAGCGAATCCGGTTCCAACGAATCAGACAGCGCCAGCGCCAAAGATACGGAATATCAAAGCCTGCTGGATTCCGGCAGCGGTGTGATGGGCACCATCCGCATTCCGAAAATCTCCGTGAAACTGCCGATCTACCATGGCACGTCGCAGTCGGCACTCGCGTCCGGTGCGGGGCATTTGTATGGCAGTAGTCTGCCGGTGGGCGGCAAGGACACTCATGCCGTAATCACCGGGCATCGCGGGCTTGTGGACGCGATGATGTTCACCCGATTGGATGAAATGCGCGTAGGCGACTACTTCTACATCGAAGTGATGGGCCGCACGCTCGGCTACAAGGTGGATCGCATTTCGGTGATCGAACCGAACGATACGTCGAAGCTGAAGATCGTTCCCAGCGAAGACCGGGTGACGTTGATGACGGGCACCCCGTACGGCGTTAATACGCATCGACTGTTGGTTTCTGCGGTGCGCTCGCCGATTCCCGACGTGGTACCGGCGGAGCATGATGCGGCGAAGGATGCGCGAACGATTGCGACCACGGCCGCGGTGGCCACGTTGCTGCTCGGTCTGCTGCTGGCATGGTTGCGCGGGCGACCGTGGCATATCCGTAGGCATGCGGCTTGGTGGCCGAAGCGCGGATAACGACCGCTGTTTGCCGATGCCTCCTGCCGGCTTTTTATTCGGGTATCACCCATATTGTGAAACGTTGCGATTGCAACGGTTGACGATGGTATGATACCTCGACTTTCCCGCACTTAGGGTGTGCATCTCCCGACGTCTTTTCTCCTACATTCGAGGTTGGAGCGCTGGAAGTGTATCCATACTGGACATGGCATGTGCCGGTGCGTGATGCGCGGACGGTGTTAGAGACGGAAACCGCGTTGAAGCGAGGTATTAAGGGGACAATGCACATGAGGCATGTACATGAATCTGAGGCAAAGCCAAAGGGGAACTTTGTCAAGCGAATCGTAGCTGCGGTAGCCGCGGTCGCCATGCTTGGTGGCATGGGCTACGCCACCACTTCTGCCGCACTAGCCGATGACGTCAATGCCACTGTTGAGCAGCAGAATGGTATCAGCATTGGTCTGCATGATTACGATCGCAACTCCATCAACAATAATCATGCGTTGCATTTTATGAGCGGAGGAAACGAAGCCGGCTATAACCGCTATGTTCAAGATGGCAGAGGTGCGTACGCGGGCATTGTGAAGCCTCTGCTGACTAACGATTATCCGACCATGGCGGATGGCAACGGATCGCTGGATTATCTCTTCGGCGGTGCGTCTGATAAGGCTGTGACTAATTACACGCCGGAAGGTGGTTTGCTGACTTCGGATGGTCAAGGGAATTACAGTTTCGATGCGGCGTCGAAATATGCGAAATATAACGGCAATAGCAATCGATTCGAATTGACCAAGCAGACCCAGAGCGGGGATCGTGACCCGCTGTTCACGCCGTTTGGCAATGACAGCGACGCCAATAGGTATTCGTTCGGCATGAACCTTGGGGCCGATTTCTATATGCCTAAAGATGGCAAAGTCAACAATCAGAACATGGTGTTTGATTTCACCGGTGACGACGATGTGTGGGTGTTCATCGATGATGTGCTGGTGCTTGACTTGGGCGGTATCCATCAGGCGATACACGGAACGATTGATTTTGCTACTGAGAAAATCACGTATGATCGAACTCAAAGTCATGGTTCGGATCGCGCGACGACAATTAGCCAGGCATTCAGTAATGCGGGCAAGAACTGGGATTCCACTGCATATAAAACCCATCATCTGAGTTTCTTCTATCTGGAACGTGGCGACGGTGGCTCCAACTGCAAGATCAGCTTCAATTTGCCGGTGAAGCCGTCCAAGGCCATTGACATTGAAAAGCAGACATTGGGCACTATTCCAGCCGATCAACAGTTCCAATTCCAGCTGTTCGCCAATGGCTCGCAAACGCCACATGAAGGCAAATACAGCGTTTACGATGCGTCCACCAATCAGGTTGTCAGCTCTGGTTTGAACACCGGTTCGAACGGTGTGATCACTTTGGCCAAAGGCCGATTTGCTCGTGTGCAATCCAATGATTTCTCTGATGACACAACCTATTCGGTGCGTGAGCTGAATTCCGGCAAATACACTGTTTCCGCGAATGGTGAGGCGTTGTCGCAGCACAACGATGGAAATGGTGGTTCCTATGCGGAAACCCATTCTTTCAAGGTGAGCGATACCAGCCATGTGACTGTTATCAATTCCAATGTGAAGCCACAAAACAATAAGACCATCGAAAAGGTCGATGGTGATGGCGACCAGTACGAGTTGCATTTGAATGCTTCGGGTGATAGCGCTTCTTCCGAAACCACTACCGTCACGCCAGCCGACATTGTGCTGGTTATGGATAAGTCCGGCAGTATGCAGGATAAAAACGACAATCGTGATACTAACGCGAAGAACGCGGCAAATAAGCTTGCTGAGAAATTACTGACCGAGGCGAATTCCAAATTATCGGAATCTCAACAAGTCCAAATGGCGGTTGTGACATTCAGCGACAAGGTCTCGACTAAGCAGAGCTTCACCACATCTGTCAGCAAGATTAAAACAGCTGTGTCCAGCAAACCTGATGGTGGAACCAACTGGGAGGCTGCGCTTAAGCAGGCGAATGATCTGCAAGGACGCAAGGGCGTGAAGAAGCACATCATTTTCTTGTCCGATGGCAATCCGACGTTCCGTATATCCAATTATCCGATTGGGTGCAGCAAAAAAAGGTGCAATCCTGATGATGATTGGCGTACTACACCTCAGGGTGTGCATGGTGCAGGTACCGAGGGTAGTGATAATTACTACGGTTACAACTATGCTGCCGCTCTGGCCGAGGCCAACAGGCGGGAGAGTAATGTTTCGCTTTATGTGGTGAAGGCTTCGACTGACGCCAATAGAATGTCCGATTTCGCCCGTGAAGCCAATGCAGTGAACGGTAAGGAATTCGATGGCACGAATGCTGAGAATCTGACGCAAGCATTCGACCAGATCTATTCCAGCATCACCTCATCCGCGAAGATCAAGGTCTTCTCCATCACTGACACCTTGTCCCAGTGGGTCGACCCGGTCGATTTCGCTGGCGTGGCCGACGGTGCCGATATCACACAGTATGTGACGGTGAAAAACGGCAATAAGGTGCTGACGAACGAATATACGGCCACGTACGGTGTCGATCAATCTGGCAATCGCACGGTGACGGTGACGTTTAACGGCACAGACGGTATCGTTGCTGAGAAAGCCGACAGCATCGACGTATCCTTCAAGGTCAAGCCAAGCGATGCCGCCTATGCCACTTATGCCGGCAACCAGCAATACCCGAATGCGGGAGAGCCGAATACTGGCACCGCATCTGCGGGCCAGCGGGGATTCTATTCCAATGTGGACGCGCGATTAAACTATTGCGTGCTTACCGAGGTTAATAGAGCTACGTCATGCGCACGGACTGAAGTCGAGTATCCGCATCCTGTGGTGCAGGTGAAGCTCGGCAAGATCAAGATCGTCAAGCAATGGTCGGATGGTGCGAGCAAGCATGATGACGGTTCCGTTACGGTGCAGTTGCAGCGTAAGAAGAGCGGCGATTCCAATGCTCAGCTGGAGAACGTCGGTGGCGTAATCCCCCTGAATAAGGGCAATGGTTGGCAGACGACTGTCGACAACCTGGTTCCTGGATACACGTATTCCGTGGCGGAAATCTCTGGTAATGACCGATATGACGTCTCCTATACGGGAAACAATGTCGACTTGACCAAGCAGATGGTGTGGTCTTCCAATGCCGATGCGGGCACGTTGAACGCGACCATCACTAACACGTTGAAGACGGTTGCCCTGGAGAACGCGATTTCGGTGAAGAAGGACCTGGCCGGACGCGAGTGGAAGACCTCCGACACGTTCGATTTCACTCTGGCGGCGAAGGGCAATGCGCCGTTGCCGGATAAGTGCGAAGCCGATCAACCTTGCACGGTGAAGGTGAACTCCGATTCGGGCAGCCATACCGCGTCCTTCGGCAACATCACTTACAACGCTGGCGATGCCTCTTACACGTATTACGTGACGGAGGTCAAGGGCTCTATCGCTTCATTGCATTATTCGCAGGCGAAGTATGAGGTTGTCGTGACTGTCGCGAAGGACTCCAACGGAGAGTGGAAGGCTTCCGTGAAGTCCGTGACCAAGGTGCTGGATGACAACGGTGCAGCGGTTCCCGAATCGCAAAGTGCTGCTACTGAACCTGTCACCTTCACCAACCGATATGTCGCGGTGTCGGCGTTGCCGTTGACGGGCGGAACCACGGATCGTCAATGGCTGCTGGTTGGTGGGTCGATCGGCGGACTCGCAGTACTGCTGATTGGTGCGGCCGAAATCTGGAATAACAAGAAGCGACTCGTCTGAGTTGCTGTGTGAGGCCGGAATGCCTACCAGCTTGAGGGCATTCCGGTCGGCAAATCAAAATTTGCGGATCGCGGGAGCAAGTTGGGTTCCCGCCTCCCGCGATTGCAAAAACAAGTAATCAAACAATAAGGAAGAGAGGATTCTCATGAAGATGAGGAAACTTTTCGCCGGCATCGCCGCCGCGGCGACGCTGCTGGGTGGCATGGCTCTCGGCGCAACCAGCGCACAGGCCGATGACGCTGCTGGTACTCCGGTAACGGGCGAAGCAACGTTCACGTTCACCGCTGAAACCGCTGAACAGCTGACCAACGCCAACCTGAAAGCATACAAGATTGGCGATTATGTTCAGTATGGTTCCGATGAGAATGTTGCCTACGGTGTGGTGACGAATTCCGCCAATAAGAATGCCGTTGACTCCGCGTTGAAGACAGCCGGCGTGGCTACTACTAATGATCAGGATAATCTGGCTGCCGCTCTGAATACCGGTGCTCTGGATATTTCCACAACGCGTCCGTGGAATTCTCCTGATAAAACCCGCAAGTTTGCCAATGCTCTGGAGAGCGAAAACGAGTTGACTAATGGCACGTCGGTTACATTTGGTACTCCGACTGGCTCCGATGAGAACGAATACTCTGCTACCGTGAGCCTGCCAGCTGGCATCTATGTGTTCATTGACTCTGCGGTTGCCACTGGTTCTGTGACCAAGGCAATCCCGATGATTGTCGCTTCCGGCACCGTTAACGCTGAGAAGAAGGTTCTAACCAATCCGACTGCCGCTGCCACCGTGAACATGAAGAACACCAACAACCCCGGAAAGACCAAGGAGGTCAATAAGACTTCTGCTGCCATCGGCGACACCCTGACCTACACCCTGACTGGTTCCATCGCGAACCCGGCTCCGACCGAGTTCAAGTTCGCCGATAAGCCGGGCAAGGGTCTGACCATCAAGGCTAACAGCTTCCAGTTCTTTACGGAGGATGCTAATAAGACTCGCCATCCTGAGTCCGCGGACAACTTCCATGTTGCTCTGACTGATGATTTCAAGGGTAATGGTAACGCAACTTTCGATGTCAAGGTGAATGACCCGTCCACTTATGCAGGCAAGAAGATTGTGGTCACCTTCGAAGCAGTGATTAATGACGAAGCTGACGTCGAGAATGGTGTCGTCAACGAGCTTGACAACTACGGCACCTCGGTTCAGGCCCCGACTACGTTTGGCAAATTCGACTTCACCAAGGTTGATCCGGACGGCAAGGGTATCAAGGACGTCACCTTCCAGGTGAAGGACGGTGACACCACGCTGTACTTCGTGAAGCAGGACGACGGTTCCTACAAGAAGGCTGCTTCTGCTACCACTTCGGGCGCAACTGCTGATGTCAAGACTGGTGCTGATGGCAAGCTGTCTTTCACCGGTCTTGATAAGACCAAGACCTACACCGTCACGGAAACTGCACGTGCCAACGGCAACTACCTTGACATCAAGCCGAGCTTCACCGTGTCTTTCCGTAATGGTGTAGCTGTTCTGGCTAAGACCACCACTTCCGATCCGTGGGGCCTGGTCAACATCACCGCCAAGACCGTGAAGAACATCAAGTCCATCACCCAGCTGCCGCTCACCGGCGCTGCGGGAACCATGCTGTTCACCGTTGTGGCTCTGCTCGTGGCTGGCGCTGGCGTGACCATCGCCATCAAGTCTCGTCAGAACGCCGAGGCCTGATCGCCCATCTCTGACGGTGTTCGATAAGAACACCAATTCGGAGTGATTTAAGGTCGACCCATTATGGGTCGGCCTTTTTGTATTGCTCTGTATTTCATGTGGGATTGCTTGGATTGCGCCATATTACGTTGCTTTGGACGTGCCACCCGATGTGGGTGGGCATTGCATTTTTCGAGGGTATAAGGCGTTTCGGTGGGATGTGTTGCAACAAACGGAATCTGGAAACGTGAACCGTTATGGGGGCTGTTAGTCAGGGGAGTGAAGTGGGGGTATTGCACGGAAGGAGGGCCATAGAATCGCAGGCACATCCGCAAAAGAAAGCAACGAAGCATCAATGGGAGGTATTGCGATGCGCAGTGGGGGAGCATTCAGTGACGAGGAGATTCAGCTGTTGCGTGGACTGCCGGCTGTTTCCAATGTGACTCGTGATCGTATCACCTATTCCGACACATTCAGACAGGTGTGCACTATCCGATATCTTGCGGGGGAGTCGCCCACCAAGATCTTCCGCGAAGCGGGTCTGCCGCCGGAATTGGTTGGTTACAAGCGTATCGAGCGCAGCGTGGCGCGGTGGAAGGATGCGGCCATCAAGTCGGTGAGCGGCAGCGACACCATGACCGATGGTGAGATCATAGCGCAGCTTGCGGCGCGGTATAAGCGTGCGTTGGCGACGAGGCGGAGTCTTGAAGACATCGCCAATACGGCCACTGAGCCGAAGCCTGCCGCAATGGCTGCGTCGAATGACGTTCATCCGTTGTCTCTCGGACTGTTCGACGGTGATACGGCCGGCATTATTATCAGGCAGCAGGCTCGTCGTATCGACGAGCTCGAGCGCGATGTGGTGAGGTTGCGCAACAAGCTGGACAAGGAAGTCGGGCCCAATCCTGCCTCCGCTGAAGCCTGACTTATGCTATCTAGCTTATAGATGGCGGGTGGTTCGCCCCATTTGCCAGCTCGGGGGTATAAATCATACCCCCGAACCGCCTATTCTCGTCTAGCACCCGCCATCTATAAGCGAAATACCTTTCCGCAAAGCCCCAAATCCGCCATCTATAAGCCAGATAGGCCCATCGGTTTGACCATGGGCAGACTCGGTTAGAGATGCTCTTGGTAAAAATGCCAATTTCGGCCTCCTGCAAGGGTTTTGCTGGGGCTAACCCACGATTTGCGTAAGTCCTAACCCATGATTTGCGTAAAACGTGGTTCGCTCAGAGCTGTGGCCGGAGACCGTCCAAGTTCGACCGACATTATCGGAATCGTCAGGGAAGAAGGCACGCGGGCGGAGTGCAATATAATGTTCCCTATGGCTGGCAGTTCAAGGGGGCAAGACTGATGGCAGTTTTTCCGCATGGGAGCGCGCGCGGCGGGTCGAGAAGCGACGGTCCGCAGCAAATTAAGGACTTACGCGCCGACGATTTTTATGGCGATTCGCACGATGGCAACGACGGCTCGCGCGGTTCGCACGACACCACGCGCAACACCCGCACCTACACTTTCCCGACGTTCGCCGAGGCGACCGACGCGTCCGAAGCGATGCGCGAGCGTCGCGCGGATCGCAACAAGTCCATTGCCATGCGCGTGCTTGCGGCGGTGCTGATTTTCTCCGCAATCGGCATTGGTCTTTTCCCGAAAGTGCTGCAATACCAGTCCGCGCAAAAGCTGGCGAGCACGTCCGCCCGTTCCGAGCAGAGCGTCGCGGGCTGGCCGTATCCGCAGGCCGACGAGGCATTCGCCGCAGCTGGGGCGTACAACAAGCGTCTCGCCGAATCGAGGCAGCCGGTGATTGGCGAGGCTGAGGATCCGCTCGCCGAGTTGTACAACAACAATCAGTCCGACTCCAGCGACGGTTCCGGTTCCAGCTCGACGGGCGCAGGCGTCACTGGCGATGGTAACAAGGATTCCGCTAGCTCCAAAGACGCGGAATACCAGCGTTTGCTGGATACTGGCGATGGCGTGATGGGTTCCATCCGCATTCCAAAGATTTCTGTGGATTTGCCGATCTACCATGGCACGTCGGAGCAGACGCTTGCGTCCGGTGCGGGGCATTTGTATGGCAGTAGTCTGCCGGTGGGTGGCAAGGATACGCATGCGGTGATTACCGGACATCGGGGTTTGGTTGAAGCCTCAATGTTTACGCGTTTGGATGAGATGCGGGTTGGTGATTACTTCTATATCGATGTGATGGGCCATACGCTTGGCTATATGGTGGATCGTATTACCGAAATCGAACCTAACGACACATCGCAATTGAAGATTACCTCTGGCGAGGATCGGGTCACGTTGATGACATGCACTCCGTACGGTGTGAATACGCATCGTCTGTTGGTTTCGGCATTACGTTCCGCCATTCCCGAAGAGATTCCCGCGGAGGATGATGCGGCAAAAGATGTGCGTGTGATTGCGGGTGTGGTGTCAGCTGCCACGTTGCTGGTCGGTTTGTTGTTGGTTTGGCTGCTCCGCTGTCCGTGGTATGTCCGTAGGCATGCCGCTTGGTGGCCAAAGCGCAACTAGGGGTTGATGGCGTTAATGTTGCACTTGACAGATGCTTTTTTGTCGGGGAAAATTCTGAAAGAGGCATGACAACGTTTGCTTATAGTTTTTGCATCGCGATTTACGGGGGCAAGAATACTCTAGAATCGCGATGATATGTGCGATTTCAAGGAAAGTATATCCCCTTGATTACCTCGTTGGGAGGGTATGTATCCCTCTGTTTTTCTCCTTAAGGTTTAGGCAACGAAGCGATTGTCGGACGGTATGTGAAGCGAAGACGCATCAAATATACCGGTCGAAGGAGGAAGGTATTTCCCCGATCGCTTAACGGTACAAGGGGGTAGGCGTATGAGACACGTCTTTGAGCGAAACAGGGCGAGGGGCACAGGTCTGTTCACGCGTCGTGTCATTGCGGCCGTCGCGACGGTCGCAATGCTCGCCGGCGTGGGGTGCGTCACTGCTTCGTCAGCGGCGGCGGAAGATGCCACGGGAGCCTTGGAACAACAAATCGAGCAGCCGGTATTGCAAGAATCTGGGCAAGAGGATTCACAGCCGGTGGAACAAAATTTGATGGTGGGAGAAGAGCAGCCGTCAGAGCAAGAGCAGCCGTCAGATCAAGAGGCTTACCAGCAAGTCGAACAAGAAACGGAACAAGAAACGAAAGAAGAGACTGAGCAGTGGGTTGAGCAGGAGGTTGAACAACAATCTGAACAACAATCTGAACAACCTGATGAGCAGCCAGTTACGTTGTCCGCTCAACCGATTGCGCGAGCAAATCGGGCGCAGTCGGTTGCGCAGAACGAGACTGGTTCTCAGTTGGGCGCTCCGGAGAAGCATAAGCGCATCAAAAAGAACAATGATGGCAGTTACACCGTGAACGTGGATGTGAAGGGCGCTGCCAGCAGCACCACGGTCACCACCACCCAGCCGATCGACTTCACGCTGGTGTTGGACGTGTCCGGTTCGATGGATGGCCCGATGGGCTCAACGGATAGGACCAAGCGGTTGGACGCGTTGAAGACAGCTGTGGACAACTTCCTTGATGGCGCGGCGAATGCCAATAAAGGTGCGCAATCCGGTTCCGAACCGGTCCGTGTCGGGTTGGTGAAGTTCTCTGGTAAGGAATCAAATAACGTCGGGAATGACATGTACCGGAGTGGTGGATACCAGTACAACTATTCCCAGATCGTAAGCAAGCTGACTGCGGATATGAGTGGCCTGAAAACCAAGGTCAACGAGCTTAAAGCTGCTGGTTCCACCCGGGCCGACAATGGATTCAAACGCGCGGTCAAGGTAATGGAAAATGCTCGGACCGATGCGAAGAAGGTCGTCATTTTCTTTGCGGATGGTACGCCTTCGTCGGTGTCCGATTTCGATGCTTCGGTGGCAAACGGCGCGGTCACCGCAGCGAAAACTTTGAAGAATCAAGGTGATATGGTGTATTCCATCGGCATCTTCGCCAGTGCCGACCCGTCCTCGCTCTCCAGCAAAGAGAATCAGTTCATGCATGCGGTGTCCAGCAATTTCCCGAAGGCGATAGCGTACAACAATCGTGGCGACGGAGATAAAGACGCCGGGTATTACAAGGCCGCCAAGAACGCGTCGGAACTGAACGCCATCTTCGACGAGATTCAGAAGAGCGAGACCACCACATCCGCATACACCAAGGTGACCATGGAGGACACGCTCTCCGGCTATGTCGAGCTTGCGGATAGCAACTACAAGGTCGTTGCCAAGGATGCTTCCGGCAAGGTGGTCTCCTTGACTAAGAATGTCGATTACACCCTGACATACGACGAGAACGCGAAGAAGTTCACCGTCAGGTTCCTGAAGGCTCTGGCCCACAACGTGACGTACACGCTGGAATACAACGTGAAGCCCACGCAAAATGCATACAACGACTACGCCTCTAATCTGAATACCGGCAAGGATGGATATGCCGGCGTGAAGGGTGACGCGGATACCGATCTGGACGGGAACACCACGTCCTCGAACCAGCCTGGTTTCCATTCGAACGATTCCGCATGCCTGTCATACACGGCCGATGGCGTGGATCATGCATGCGGCGGCAATCCGTATCCGCATCCGGTGATCCAGGTGGTTTCCTCGACGCTGCATATCGAAAAGCAGTGGAGTGGAGACGGTGACAGGCCGGAAAGCATCACGGTGGATATCAAACAGGGCAACGATACCTATAAGACGGTCACGCTGAAGCGTGACGATAGCGGCAAATGGTCCACCGACGTGATTATTCCGGCAGGCGCCCAAAAGACGTACACGGTGACGGAAGTCGAACCGGACAGCCACTTGTGGAAGGCTTCCTACCAGCACAAGGTCGGCGATGGAAATCTCGCTGACGGCAATGCGGTGACGGTGCCGGAATCCACGGCATCGCAGGAAGCCACGGTGATCATCACCAACACGTTGAAGCAGACCATGCTGACGCATGCGATTGGCGTGCAGAAGGAGCTGAAGGGCCGCGATTGGAAGGATTCCGACGAGTTCACTTTCAAGCTGAAGGCAGACGATTCCAATCCAGACGCGCCGATGCCAGCTTCCTGCAAGAACCAGTCGGCGTGCACGGTGACGGTGAAACGCGATTCGTCTGACGATCACGTTGCTTACTTCGGCGACATCACGTATGACGCAGGTGAAGCCGAGTACACATATCTTGTGACGGAGAACGCTGGTAATGCTTCCGCAATGTATTACTCGCAGGCGGAATACCGGGTGGTCGTGTCCGTGATGAAAGACGGAACGTCCGGTGAATGGAGGGCCGTTGTCGAATCCGTGACCCAGCTGAAAACCGATTATGGTGCCGCTGGTTCGAATTGGGACGAGACCCAGCCAATGCTGTTCACCAACCAATACATTTCGGCATCGTCACTGCCATTGACGGGCCGCATGGGTGCGGAACGATGGTGGCAGATTGCGGCCGGCGGAGTTGGCGTGCTGGCATTGCTCGCCGTCGCTGCGGCCGACCAGTGGAGACGCAAGAAGCGGCTCAGCTGAACAACACAGGATTTGCGGATCGCGGGGGCATGTTGGGTTCCCGCCTCCCGCGATTGCAGAACACAGTAACCAACAATCAAGGAAAAGGAGATTCTCATGAAGATGAGGAAGCTTTTCGCAGGGCTGGCCGCCGCGGCAACGTTGCTGAGCGGCATGGCCATCGGCGTCGCCGCCGCACAGGCTGATGATGCTCCATTGCTGCAAGTTAACCACGCACAGGAAGACCATACGTACACGCCATACAAGTTTGCCACGTTCGAGAATCCTGGCAATGGCTCGGTCGAAGTGAAAACGGTTGACGCATGGAAGGGAGCTGTGACCACCGCTGCTGACGCGGCTGATGGAAGTCACAACGGCATCCCGACAGAGTACAAGGATAATCCAGCCGCCTATGTGGCGACGTTCACTGCGGATCAGCTCCGTGTCTTCGCCAAGACCTTGGCTGGAATTACTCCGCCGGCAGGACCTGATGGTACTGGCCTGACCGTAACCAAGGAGCAGGCAAATACGAGCCAGGCGGTCAATGTGGACGGAGAAGGCTGGTATCTGGTGAAGGATACGTTCACCAAGGCTGGCGAAACGACTGCGACGTCGGGAACTCCGGCTGTGGTGGCCACCACCGTCAATGGACTGTCCAATCTGAGGATTGCTGCCGATGCGACGACCGGTCAGGGCAACATCACGACTGAAGGCCAGTTCAACGCGAAGAACGCGAATCCGACCGACGAGCCGCTCAAGTTCGCCCGGATGAATGACGTGGATGTGAACGGTCAGAGCGTAAAGGTGGGCGACACCGTGGACTTCACTGTGGCCGCGGAGGTTCCTCATGCTGCGGCTGGCTGGGATGCGTACCCCTTTACCATTACCGATATCGCGTCCAAAGGTTTGCGGATTGCGGAAACGAGTGACTTCAAGGTCCAGTTCAGAGATCATACTACTGTGAATCCCGATCTGTACACGATAACGCAGGAAGGCAATGCTCAATCCGGCACCACCACGACCATCTATTTTGCCGATGCCACAACGCTGGCCGGTAGGACGATCGTCGTGTCGTACCAGGGCACCGTCACCAAGGATGCGTTGGATGGCTTGAGCGGCAGTGTGGACAACAAGGCCACAATCACCACCAAGGATGGTACCAGCGGTGAAGGCAAGACTGTCCTTAAGACCTACGGTTTCCAGTTCACGAAGATTGGCAAGGAAGGGAATGAGGCCAAGCCTCTAGCCGGCGCCAAGTTCGTTGTCAAGAATGCGGAGGGCAAGTTCCTTAAGCAGGCTGAGGACGGTGCGTGGTCGTTTGTTTCCGATCAGAATGATGCCAAGACGTTCACTACTGAGAATGATGGTTTGGTGAAGGTCGCGGGTCTTGCGGCGGGAACCTACACGGTTGTGGAGACTCAGGCTCCGACCGGCTACGCCCAGAACTTCAGGGTCACTTTCAATGTGGAGATCACAGATGAAGGTCTCGTCACCTTCGAGCCGGATGCCCTTCGTCAGGTCCAACCGGTCGATAACACCACTGCGAATGCCACCGCTACCGTGCTGAACGTCAAGTCTGTCACTCAGCTGCCGCTGACCGGTGCCGCGGGAACCGTGTTGTTCACCGTCGTGGCGCTGCTGGTGGGTGGCGCTGGCGTGGCTGTGGCGGTCAAGAGTCGTCGCCGCACGTACTGAGCGCATGCGTTCGGTGTGAGTGAGTTGTGAATTGACTCACTCACAATAAAAGTCAATGCGGGCGGTTGTGGGTATTCCATAATCGCCCGCATTGATGTGTGACCGACCGGTTGAAGTGATATACGGTCAGCAATATTTGAAAAGCTGCTTGTGAGAAGTCGGATATACACTTGCTTCATCACGGGGTATAGCAAAGGGGGTAAAACGATGCGCGGTGGAGGATCATTCAGCATGGAAGAGCTCCAAATGTTGCGGGATCTGCCGGCGGTGGCTAACGTATCGAAAGACCGCATCACGTACTCCAACGCTTTCAAACAGGTGTGTGTCATACGGTATCTTGCGGGGGAATCGCCGACCAAAATCTTCCGCGAGGCGGGATTGCCGCCGGAACTGATTGGGTATAAACGTATAGAACGAAGTGTGGCGCGTTGGAAGGCTGCCGTCCTCAAATCCGTGAGTGGTAGCAGTAACATGAGTAACGGCGAAATCATTACGGAGCTCATCAACCTGTATGTTC
>PPYF01242601.1_pt1 | contig 17624 bp, 18 predicted proteins | sample 1559871 | NCBI WGS metagenome assembly PPYF01 (sample SAMN08240021, study PRJNA423297) | Human gut metagenome, whole genome shotgun sequencing project.
AAAGCCGGAAAAGCCCGGAGTATCAAGGGAAAACAGCTCAAAAACTCGCGCAGTACGGTCTCAAAGCAGCTCGTAGAGCACCACAGTTCTCAAAACGTTAATTATACGTTTCGGAACGTACAATTTCAAAAAAGATTTTTCGACTCCTCAGGACTTCGGTCTTGGGGAGTTTTTGATGTGAATTTGTGTCAGCATTGATGAATGTCACCGGGAACCCCGGGATGTTTTCTGAAAGCATATGAAGAAGTGAATGGAAAAAGATTATATTATAAACTATCGAATTATGATAGTTATCGCGGTGTATTTGGGCATGAATGTGTAAATGAATTGATTGTAAGTCGAGTAATGGATATTTTGAGAATTCCCCATGTGAAATATAAATTGATACATGCGCAGATTATCATAGATGGAAAAGAACAGGAAACATGGCTTTCTGTTTCGGAAAACTTTCGTAAGGATAATGAAGAAAAGTTGGCATATGATTTGTATTATGATTTGCAAAAAGAAGGAAATGAATCTCCGTTAGAATTTGCAATAAGAAACAATTGGGAATTATATATGTACCAGATGTTTTGCATTGATTATTTGATTGCCAATAGAGACCGTCATGGAAGCAATCTGGAAGTGTTAAGAAATGATGAAGACGATAGTGTGAGAATAGCTCCTTTGTTTGATCAGGGAGTATCGTTATTGTTTTCAACATATGGTAATGAAAAACTTCTGGAAGAAACGGACGTGATGAGAGATTTTCCGGTTAATAATTATATTGGATCAAAATCTTTAGAGTATAATCTGTCATTGATACCAAAAGGATACGATTTACAGATTTGGAAATTAAAAAAAGAAGATCAGGATTATATTTTTAGTGGTATAAAGCATGTTTTATCGGAGGGTCATAGGAATAAAATATGGGAGATGATTTGGAAAAGGTGGTGTTTTTTTGAACAGGTACGCAATCAGGAGAAATAATAGAAATAAAATTGTCGGAATATTAAATTATGATGAGAAAGCAAAGAAATACACAATTGAGATTCCGGAAAATGTTACGCCAAAGGAAGCTCCGTTTATGATGTCGTTACTTTTGAAAAAAGGTATCCGAACCATGAATTCAGATTGGAGTATGCGTTGGGTACAGAGTAGAATCATTCCAAGTAGCAGACAGAATATAGGGGAAATACTTCGTGTGAATGGAATGCGTTCATATGATGAGCATAAATTACTATTAAAAAATGAGGGGCGAAGTTGTCAGGATGAATTTTATATTGAACATATGTAGCTTTAAAGTGTAATGCGGAGTAATGTGAAGCCTTGTATTTATAATGTATTTACAGCACCAACATTTGAGAATCTGGTGAAATTAAGTATTTCCAGTTACTTAAATGTTAAGGGATGTACAATTTCAGAAGGTTATACCAGTGTGATGGATCTGTATTCAAGAAAAATCATTTCCTGGGTGTTGAGTGAGACGCTGGAGGCATCCCACGTAGTGGAATGTGTTGAAAAAGCAAACGTGTCAGAAATGTTGAAAAACCGTTGATCTTCCACAGAATCATCATCAGGAACTAGACCTTCCAAATTTAATGGCAAAACCAGTTGATAAGGCTCGCCAAATTCGGTATAATTTTTATGGTATTTTATGTATTTTGTCATACTTAATTATACCATGGATTGCGGACTCTTCGGAGTCCGTTTTTTACTTTTAGGCATAAAAAGGGAGCTATTGCTCCATAGATGTTTACTCATCTATTTTGCAACAGCCCCTCTCAATTCTTTAAAAACAGCATCATATTCCTGCGAAAAGATACTGTTTTTATTCCACAGAAAGGTGAAGTCGTGCATAATCATGAAATCAGATAGTGGGATCTGTACTAACATTCCTTCATTTAATTCTTGTTCCACTGCAGATTTATAGAGAAAAGATATTCCACAGTCTTCTTTTAGCAGAGTGACGATCGTGTGGATGTTTTCGATTTCCACAAGATGTCGGAAGTCTTTGACAGACATATTTTTCAATGCCAGTTGTTTCGTAATGATCCCCGCTAAAATATCCTTCCACAATTGCAAAATCGATCGTTCCCTCACAAAGATAGGTGAGCAGAGTCTGGGTGTTGCCATATCGGATGTGAAAATCCATGTCCGGATGTGTTTTGACAAAACGGGAAAGAGCAGGTACGATCGCATATTCTCCAATGGTCATGGTTACGCCAAAGGTCAGCACTTTTTTCCCTTTCAGACTCTCCTGCATTCGTTTTTTTAATGTATTTTCATCGTTTCTCATGGTTTCCAGAGCAGAGCGTAAGATTTCTCCGGCAGGAGTCAGCCGGAGTTTTTTCTTATCTCTTATAAAAAGCTCGGTACCGTAGGTCTTTTCCAGATGTTTGATATGCTGGGAAACTGCGGGCTGTGTCAGATTCAGGTGCTCGGCAGCATGTGTAAAGTTCATATCGTTGCATACAGTCAGAAATGTTTCCATGCGAAAATCCAACATAATTGTTTCTCCTTTTTCAGATGTGTTTATACTTAAACCATAACAAATATTTATCATATAATCAATACTTATAATTTTACAAAATAATAGGAGCGATTTATAGTATATATGAAAGCAGGGAAAAGTAAAATGAGGAAGGCGAAAAACAGGAGGATATGAAAATGTATGATGTTATAATCATAGGAGCAGGACCGGCAGGAATCAGTGCAGGAATTTATGCAGTGAGCAGAGGACAAAAAACACTAATTTTAGAAAAAAATCAGGTCGGAGGACTGATTCGAAAAGTGTCCGCTGTCACACATTATGCGGCAATTGTAGAGGGAGAAACCGGGGAAAGCTTTGCAAAGCGCCTGAGGAAACAGGCGGAAAATGCAGGGGTAGAAATCCTGAAGACCGAGGTGAAAAAAGTAGAATTGACCGGGGTGGAAAAAAGGATTTATACAGAGAAAGAATGTTATTGTGCGAAGAAGGTAATTTTAGCGAATGGTACATCACCAAGAAAACTGGGGATTCCGGGAGAAATAGAACTGGCAGGACGAGGAATCGGAATGAATGCAGCAAAAGATGCAATGAAGTATCGTGGAAAACATGTATATGTGATCGGAGGTGCAGATGGAGCGGTAAAAGAAGCACTGTATCTGGCGGGGGTTGCAGAAAAAGTAACAATCATCCATTTTGAAGAAACGTTGGGATGCATTGCACAATTTCAGGAAAAAGCAGCACATACCCCAAACATTGAATTACGGCTTCACGCCAGACTTCATGCTGTGTACGGAGTGGAAAAAGTAGAGTCATTGGAAATCTTGGATGAGAAAACAGGAGCAATTGAGATAATTGAAGATTCGGGATGTGGAATTTTTGTGTATGCAGGTACGGTTCCGAATACAGAATTATATAATGAGATCAGCTTGGACAATGGATTTCTTCCGACAGATGAAAATATGCAGACGGAAATACCCGGTGTATATGCAGTTGGTGACATTCGTGTAAAACAGGTACGACAAGTATCTACAGCAGTAGCAGATGGAACGATTGCAGCAATTCATGCAGCACGATAGGAGGCAAATATGGACTTTATAAAGAAAAACGGGAAGGGATTACTTTTTTGTCTGGCTTTGGCAGTGCCTTCAGCTGTTTTGGGAAAATTGTTTCCGGTTGTCGGAGGACCAGTGTTTGCAATTTTAATTGGAATGATACTCGCATTGGTGATTAAAAAACGGGATTCATTGGAAAGCGGCGTAAAATATACTTCGAAGAAAATATTGCAGTATGCAGTTGTACTTCTTGGATTCGGACTTAATTTAGAGGTAGTGATGGAGACAGGAAAGCAGTCTTTGCCGATTATTGTTTGTACCATTACAACATCATTGGTAATTTCTTATATTTTGCATCGCACGATGAACATTCCGGAAAAAATCTCTACACTGGTTGGGGTGGGATCTTCGATTTGTGGGGGATCAGCGATCGCAGCAACAGCTCCGGTTATCGATGCGGATGAAGAAGAAGTAGCACAGGCAATTTCGGTGATTTTTTTGTTTAATATTCTGGCAGCGTTGATTTTTCCGGTACTGGGAACAGCGCTTGGATTTTCAACAACATCCGGGGAAGCATTTGGGATTTTTGCAGGGACTGCGGTGAATGATACCTCTTCTGTAACTGCAGCGGCTTCTACGTGGGACAGCATGTATCATCTGGGAAGCCAGACACTGGATAAGGCGGTGACAGTAAAGCTCACCAGAACATTGGCGATTATCCCAATCACATTGGTACTTGCATTACGCAGGGCACGGAAGGCTGAAACAGAAAGCGGAGAAAAAGTGTCTCTGAAGAAAGTGTTTCCATTTTTTATCCTGTTTTTTATCGGGGCAAGTCTGATTACGACAGCAGCAACAGCAGCAGGAGTACCGACAGAAGTTTTTCAGCCATTAAAAGAGCTCTCCAAGTTTTTCATCATTATGGCAATGGGAGCAATTGGATTTCATACGGATGTAGTGAAATTGATCAAAGGTGGTGGGAAACCCATCTTAATGGGAATGGCATGTTGGTTAGGCATTACAGTGGTGACACTTAGTATGCAGCATGGAAAAGGAGAATTCATGAAATGTGACGTCAGCAACAAAGATGCAGTAAAGGCACTTTTTGCAGAAATCCAGGAAAAATACGGAAAACTTGATGTCGCAGTGAATAATGCGGGAATCGTTGGTGCTTCTAAGACGGTAGAAGAACTGGAGGATGATGACTGGTTCCAGGTAATTGATGCAAATTTGAATTCTTGTTTCTTCTGCTGCAGAGAAGAAGTAAAGCTGATGCAGCCATCAGGTGGAGCCATCGTGAACGTGTCCAGTGTTGCGGGAATGCGTGGATTCCCTTCCGCAGCAGCTTATGTTGCAAGTAAGCATGCAGTCAGTGGACTGACAAAAGCAGTGGCAGTGGACTATGCTACAAAAGGAATTACGTGTAATGCGATTTGCCCTGCAGGAACAGATACTCCGCTTACAGAGAGAAGTTCAGCAGATATTAAGACGAGAATGGCAGAGATTGCAGCACAGGGAAAAGATCCGATGGAATGGCTGAAGAATTCTATGTTGTCTGGAAAGACAGAGACGTTGCAGAAGAAAAATGCGACACCGGAAGAGCAGGCAGCAACGATTTTGTATTTTGCAAGTGATGAGGCAAGACACATTACAGGTTCCATTGTTGCAAGTGATGGTGGATTTACTACATACTAAAATAAAACGAAACAAAGAACCTCTTGGGAGTCAGTCGGCTCCTGAGAGGTTTTTGTCTGTTTCATAGACCTTTTTTACATCAGCCCGGCATCTGAAAATTGTGCAGAAACAGATGAGAAGAGAGCATGCAGCAAAAAAAGACATGCAGAGCCGATAATCCAAGATTTCAGCAGTAGCTCCTACAATTACAGAAAGGATGCTGCTGACAGCCATCAGAATCATATTTTCAAATGCATTGATTCTGGCGCGCATGGATTCCGGAATGTAAGACTGGACAGCGGCAACACGTAAGGTGGCACTGTTTGTTCCGAGAAAACCGGCAAAGGCACGGTTTACGAGCATAAGAGGATATGGAAGCCAAAGCAGAATAAGATCCATGCATTCGTAAAAGGTATAGACTGCAAAAGTAACGTGGAAATTTTTCTTTTTTGGAATTTCAATCCGGTACTGCACCACTCCGCCGATGGTGCGTCCTAAAAATTCAGCAATGGAAAATAAAGAATAAAGTGCGGCGGACATTCCGGGGGCGGTACGGAAAAATGCGACCAGAATGGGAGCATATCCGGAAGCGACCCCATTTGTGGCTGCCATATAGTAGTAAATAGCCTGTAATCCACGTTCTTTTTTAAAATAGCGGAGAACTTCTTGAAGATCTTCTTTCCATACCTGAAAAGAAAATGTTTTTTCACACACACGTGTTTCTTCCGTCAACTGAATTGTGTTTTCAATGAGTGCAGCACATATGGAAAACAATCCTTGTCCGATAAAAAGCCACGGCATACCGATCGTATCCATAAGTACTGCAGCCAGAGGCAGCATGATCACACGCAGTAGGGGATATAACATGGAAGAAACGGCATATCCTTTTTGTTCCATTCCACTTGGTATGATCTTTGGAAAAATACTGTTATATGCCAGTTCATCCAGACTTCCCAGTGTAGCAAGAAGCAAAGAATATCCAAGATAACCAACGTATGAAAAGTCGAAAAACAGCAAATAGATTCCCATAAGAGCATAAAAGAATCCATTGATGAAATCTCCAAATACAAGAAATGGTTTTCTGGGAAAGCGGTCCATCCAGGGAGCAACCAACAGTGGGATTAAAAAATTGGGGATCAATTGGATTGCGATTACAAGAGCAGATGCAAAGGTGCTTCCAGTTTCATCAAAAACAAGAAATGACAATGCGAAATTGCCCACAATTCCTCCCATACATCCAAAAGTTGTAGCTGCAATCAACAGAGAAAAATTTCTGGTCCATAAGGGATTCTTCATATCGTGATATCACCTCCTGTTTTTTAGTATACAGGAAGAATGAAAGAAAGAAAATAAGGGAAAATTGAGAAAATTTTATGAAAGTTTTCAGGTAAAAGACGAAAAGAAAGAGATGTTGAAAAAAGAATCCATTCTTTGTACAGAATGATATAATGGAGCTAGCAAATGAACGGAGAATAGGAACATGTTAGAGCACGAACAAAAAAATGTATGGAAAATGATAGGGATGCGAATTCGCCGGGAACGTATCAAAAGAAACTGGAGTCAGTCAGGTCTGTGTTATGGGATATGTGCAGTATCTTATCTTTCCAAAATTGAACAGGGAAAGATGGAAGTATCAGAAGAGATTTTGAAGCTTTTGCTGGAACGGTTAGAGTTACCGTGGATTGATGACAAAGAAACAAAGGATTTAGAAAGTTTTGTGGAAGCACAGTATGAATTTCTATTTACGCATCCTATACAAGAATTTTTAAAACAAAAAGAAATATTTCAAGAGAAAAAGGAAAAGTTGTATTCCAGTTCGTTGATCGCAGATGCCTGCATTTTGGAAGCAGTATATGAGAGTCGTAAAGATGAAATAGAAGAGGGATTGGAACGTTACCTGGATTTCAGGCAGCTTGCTGTTCTGCGTATGCTGCAGGGAAGGCTGGATGAGGCAATCACATTGCTTCCAATTCCGTTTATGTATATGCGGGCAGGGGAGATTCTTTATGAGACAGGCCAGAATTACGCATCAGCTATTTCTTATCTGCAAATGGGCTATAATCTGGCAGCCCAGGAAGGGATGGCGATGCTGATGCTGCAGTGCCGCATTATCATCGGAAATTGCTACAGTAATCAGCAGGAACTGGAAAATATGGAGAGAGAGTATCAAATTGCTTCGCGTCTGGCAAGAGACCTGCATCAGACAGAAATATTAAAGGTGATCAACTATAATCGGGCATCTACATGGGTGGCGCTTGGAAGCTATAAGAAAGCGTACGACTATTTTTCAAAAGTAGAAGAACCCGCGATATTAGATTTGCATAAGCTTGCAATCTGTTGTGAAGCGTATGGAAGAAAAGCGGAGGGGATAGAAGCTGTAAAACGCGCAGAGAGGATGGGAGAATTCGGGGATGATCCAGATGATGAGAAGCAGTTGGAAGTGGAAATGTGTCGACTGGTCCGCTATCGTTTGGAACATGAGAATTATCTGAAGGAAGAGGAATATGAAAAACTTTTGTTTCCTTGTTTTGAGAAAATGAAAGCAAGACTGCCTGTTGGTTTTGCGGTATTTCATGTGCCGTATGTACTGGAGTGGTATACAGACAGACGCCAATATAAGCAGGCATATGAGATGGTGAGGAAGTATGGGGGATTTATTCCTGTTTTATAGTTTTCCAATCAGCGCGTTTTAGGTAGCAAAATAGGGGAAATAATATGTTTCCCCCAATAAACGATCTCATCCTCCAATCAGGATTACAACCTTAAATGATGTATCATCATAAGAAATATCCAGTGTCCCCTCATATTTTTCGACAATATCCCGAATAGAAGAAATTCCGATTCCATGAGCAGATTTGTCTTCTTTATCAGAAATATACTGATTTTTTTGGACTACAATTTCATTGATTTTAGAATTGATCAGTTCCAGACTAAAATATCCGTTTTCCGTGTAGCGGCATTTCAATTCCAGTTTTCGTCTGTCCGGAGCTTCTATTTTTTGACATGCTTCAATCGCATTGTCCAGTGTGTTGGCAAACAGTGTACAAAGACTGACATCGTCGATAAACAGAAGCTTATCAATACTGATATGAAAAAATCCATCAATTTTTGCATCTGTCATCAGATTATATTTTGCATTCAATACGGCATTGACAACGCTGTTTTCACAGAATTTGCGATTGGCAGTTTGCATATAAACCGAAATTTTATCAAAATAGTCACGTGCCTTCTGCAGTTCTCCTTTTTGCAGGAGATATCCGACAACAGAAAGGTGATTGTTCATGTCATGGCGGAATTTTCGGATTTGTTTCTGGTTTTGTTCCAGTTCTTCATAATAATTCTTTTGCAGCTGTAGATTTTTCCGCTCCAGATCTGCATGGATTCCGTCAGCAAGGTAAGCTGCAAGGCGGATACTCCCTATATTTGTAATGATGCAGGCAAAGGCACATGGCCAGATGTACCAGGTGGTATCCGGTGAAAAATATACACAGGTAAAAATCCCAACAAAAGAAGCAGCACAGATGATACTGATCATATACCAGGCACGTTTAGTGAACGTATTTCGTATCTCGGTCAGATTTTTGTGGAACAGTCGGTAAAACACAATCCAGAAAATAACAGCAATTGAGTAAAATAATGTAGAAAAAATTGTATTTTCCAGGGCATCTTGTTCTGTAAAATATAGAAAAAACAGATATCCTCCGATATCCATGACCAATAGATTCAGTGCAGCACTGATCGGCAGCAGAATCAGGATCATGGATAATTTGATGATCCATTTCCCATGATACAACACAAGGTTAAGCAGTAAAAACAGGAGAAAAATCCCTGTGATATTTGTGGCATCCTGCGGGAAGATCACAAAAGATGCGATTGCCGAACATACAATCCATGTAATGAAAAACAGGAGTTTTCCTTTTCTGCGTTCCAGGCAGCAGTCAAGACAGCGCAGAAAATAAAAGCCGGCAATAAACTGAGAAATATTGTCAATGCGTTCGAATAAAAAAATAAGTAGTTGTGTGGTGCTCATAAAAACTCCTCTATTTCAACATCATTCGGGCGAAAGCGACCGAGAGTTCCTGTTTATATGCCCGGCTCACAGGAAGCTCTTCCCCGTTACAGATGCACGTATTTTTGTCCAGTTTTGTGACGTAATTCAGATTGACCAGATAGCGGTTGTGAATCCGCTGAAAAAAGGACGGCATTTCTGCAGAAACCTCTTCCAGTTTTCCGTAGAATGAAGTTTCGTGATTTTGTTTTGAAAATGCATAAATCGTTCGTTTTTCACTTTTGAAGTAACAGACAGAGCGAAGGTTCAGACGCAGTGTCTGAGATTTTTGTTCTATAAGATAGTATTGTTCTGCAAGAGCATTCAGTTCTGTCAGTGCACGATCCAGAACATCCCGGAGCTTTGTTTCCTGATAAGGTTTTAAGATGTAATGGAAAGCCTGTACTTCGTATCCCTGAAATACATAATCCGGATATGCAGTTACAAAAATAATCAACATCTTAAGATTGGCATCCCTTAGTCCGTGAGCTGTTTCCATGCCACCTTTTCCCGGCATTTCAATATCCAGAAACAGTAGTTGGATGTCCTCTTTATGCTCGTCTTTTAAGAGGGCATCTCCAGATTCATATTCCTGGATTTCATACGGAATTCCTTTGAGATCCAGATGAAGTTCCAATAAGTGTCGTAAGTCTTTTCTGAGCTTTTTCTCATCGTCACAGATTGCAATTTTCATAGAAGTTCTCCTTTGTCAAGTCTATCATTTATGGTATCATACAAATTTTACAAAATCCATGTCAAAAATGACATTTCCGGTTCTGAAAAAATCTGCCTTTTTTCCTTACAATAGAAGCATCAAGAGGAAAGTGAGGCACACAAATGTTAGAGGTTAAAAATCTGAATAAAAGTTATACAAACGGAGTCAATACATATCCGGTTTTAAAAGATGTATCACTGCACATTGAAAAGGGCGAGTTTGTTGCAGTTATGGGACCGTCCGGAAGCGGAAAAACTACATTGTTAAACTGTATTTCCTGCTTTATCCCACATGACAGTGGTGTGATCCGGTTGGGAGATGAGGATCTTTCAAGTTTAAACGAAGCCGGACTGGCAGAGGTGAGAAATGAAAAACTGGGATTTGTGTTTCAGGATTTCATGCTTCTTGACGGTCTGACTGTACAGGAAAATATCTGTCTCCCGCAGATTATTGCCAAAAAACCGATCGCGCAGATGGAGGCAAAAGCGGAGAAATTATGCCGGCTTTTCGGGATTGAAAAAATCAGAAACAAATATCCGGCAGAAATATCTGGAGGAGAGAAGCAGAGAACAGCAGTTGCAAGAGCATTGATGAATCAGCCGTACATTATTCTTGCGGACGAACCGACCGGAAATCTGGATAGTAAATCTTGTAAAGCAGTGATCGATTCATTTCTTCAGGCAAAGCAGCAGATCGGAGCTACCATTTTTATGGTGACACATGACAGTTATGCGGCTTCATTCTGTGACAGAGTCATTGTCTTAAAAGACGGGATGGTTTATCAGGAAGTGAAGAAAACAGGTACGCGTCGGGAATTTATGGATGAGCTTTTGGACATTTTGCGAAATCTCGGAGGTGACAGCGATGACAATGAATAAAGTGTATCAGAAGTTGAGGAAAAACAGCAAAGGGCAGTATGCTTTGTTGAGTTTCTGTATCTTTCTTTCTGTTGTTTTGATTACATCCTTTGCACTGATGTATTTTGGACCGACGGTACAGGAGTTTTTGCCACAAGGCGGTGATACCAGAAAAATCGCATCGCTTTTATTCGGAGTGACGGCGGTGGGGTGTTTTATTTTTACGGTATATGCATCTCAGTTGTTTTTCCGCTTCAAAGCAAGAGAATATGGAATTCTGATGGCCTTAGGTCTGGAAAAAAAGACATTACGCAGCCTGCTGATGAAAGAACTCTGCATTTTGGCGGGAGTATCCTCTCTGGTAGGGTTGATTTGTTCGATTCCGGTTTCATTTGGCATTTGGAAAATCTTTGAAACGTTTATTATTTCCGGGGAGCAGATGCAGTATCGTTTTGGTATGACCGGGATGCTTGCAGGAATTTTGATGACCATTTTATTGATGTTTGCGCTGAGTATTATAGGATGGCGTTTTGTGAAAAAGTCCGATGTGATGGAAATTTTAAGGACGCAGCAGAAAACAGAGATGGTAAAAGAAGTAAAAGGGTGGATTTTTCCGGCAGGAATTATCCTGGCGGTTGCAGGAATTGTTCTTGGGGCGGTTGTACCTTCGTTTACAGCACGCATATTAGATGTCAGCATGCCAGCAGTATGGAATGGTATTTATGTATTGGCACTGATTGGAATTTATATGATCTTATTGTCGGCAGTGGCACAGAGTCATTTAAAGCGCAATAAGAAAAAATACTATAAGAATCTGGTATCTGTCAGTCTGATGCGTTTTACAGCAAAAGCAACGACCAGAAATATGTGTGTGGTCGTACTTCTTTTGTTCGTGTGTTGTGGATCTGCATTTTATGGAATGCAGTATACATTGAATGATTTTGTCATGGACAGTAAAACAGACCGGACATTTTCCATGCACTATCCAGTTTTGGAGAAACAGATTGGAGCCCGGGAAATTCAGGATACTGCGGAAAAATATAAAATGGAAGTACAGAATTATGCGGAAGCAGACGCAGCAAATCTGGTTATTTCTTATGAATGCAGAGATTTCAATGAAGAAGGAACCAAATATCTGAATATATATAAAGAAGATGCAAAAGCATCTTTGTTTCTTCCGGAAACAGCATTTGAGCAGATTTATCAAACAGAACTGGATCTCAAAGAAGGAACGTATCAGACAGTTTGTGTGAAAAATTATAACGGGGCATTTGATTTTGTGGATGGGTTAAAATCTGTAAAGAATCCGGATACAGGAGTTTCCAGAGAACTGCAATTTGGAGGTCGCATTGAGTATGATTCTCTTGCATCTATGAGCGATCCGTTTGCTTACATACTGAATGACTCGGATTATCAGGACCTGTCACAGGGATTGCAGGATCAATACAGAGAGCATTTGATATTTTTTGATGTCGCTGATATTGAAAGTTCCTATGAATTTGCCAAAGAGTTATTGGGACAGTATATGGAAAGAACAACAGAATTGTCAAATCGGCAGTTGGGATTGTGGAATATCTGGGAGAAAAAGCTGGCGGAGGATGCAGAGGAGACATATGGGTATGATCAGGAGCTTGATATGTCACCCGAAAATACGACAGTTATACAGGACTGGAAATATGCTCCGATGTTCAATATTATTTTTGAACAGGACAGAATGCAGATGATCAGTGTTTATGTAATGCTTTGCATGTATATTTGTATTATCGCACTGGCAGCAATTGGTGTGATGACCTATGTTCGAAGCATTTCTGTGGCAACAGATAATAAAGGGATTTTTGAAAGCCTTACTAAATTAGGGGCAGACCATGCATATCAGAGAATGATCCTGAAAAAACAGTTGGCAAAAATCTTTCTTTATCCGGGAATTGTCGGTTGTGGAGCAGGTTTTTTATTTTCTTTCATGATGGATTATACAAATGATGGGGGGATAACAGCAATCGAAATCAAAGCGCTTGGAATTCTTCTGTTACTGATTGCAGTTTTCTGTTTTGTATTGTTCTCTGTATATCGTGTTTCTCTGAAAAAAGCAGGAAAGATTGTAAACTTAAATTAAAAATGAGTTTACAATCAAGTATCCATGCACTATACTGAAAAAAAGAAATCAGCATGGAGGCAGAACAATGAGTTTGATACAGGAAATAAAGGAACAGGTATTGCAGGGAAATCAGATTGCAAAGGCAGAGGCTTTGCAGTTATATGGGGAACCATTGGAGGAATTATGCCTTGCGGCAGACGAAATTCGTTACCAGTTTTGTGGAAATCGATTCGATCTTTGTACGATCATTAACGGAAAGAGCGGCAGATGTTCAGAAAACTGTAAATATTGTGCACAGTCAGTCTGTTACCATACAGAAATTGAAGAATATCCGCTGCTTGCAGTGGAGAAGATCAAAGAGCAGGCGAAATACAATGAAGAAAGAGGAGTCCTGCGTTATTCGATCGTAACTTCCGGAAAAGCATTGAATGACACGGAAGTGGAACATGTCTGCGAAAGCGTCCGGGAAATCCACAAAGAATCAAAGATCAAGGTCTGTGTGTCCGGCGGCCTTTTGAATGAAACTCAGTTTCGAAAATTAAAACAGGCAGGCATCACAAGAGTGCATAATAATCTGGAGACATCCCGACAGAATTTTCCGAATGTCTGTACCACTCATACTTATGAAGACAAGATCGCAGCGATCCGCGCAGCTTGGAAAGCCGGAATAGAAGTATGCAGCGGAGGGATTATGGGACTGGGAGAGACCGTGGAGGACCGGATCGATCTTGCATTGGAAGTCCGAAAATTAGGAGTCAAATCCATGCCTGTAAATTTACTGAATCCAATTCCGGGGACACCTTATGAGCATAATCCGGTTCTTACGACAGAAGAAATGCGTCGGATCGTTGCAGTTTTCCGGTTTTTGCTTCCGGATGCATGGATTCGCCTTGCAGGAGGAAGAGGGCTTCTCCCGGATAAAGGAAGATCCTGCTTTACATCCGGGGCAAATGCTGCAATTTCAGGAGACATGCTGACAACTGCGGGAATCACCATTGAGCGGGATATGCAGATGTTAGGAGAACTCGGCTACATTGTGAAATAAAGAAACTTTGGAAATAGAGGAAAAGTGGAAGTGAATTTCATTTTTTTCTCTATTTTTCTTTACAAACAAATATTTTTTGTTATAATAAGTTAGCCAAAACTAATAAAAGTTAAATGAAAGTAATTTCAAGGAGATGAAAAATGTTTGTATTGGGTAAAGTATTAAGTACAGCAGCAGTTTTACTGTGCATATTGTGTCTGGCAGCTCCGCTGAAAAAAACAAAGGCAGGGCAGAAAATAAAAGGACTTCGGATACTGCTGAAGCCGCATGTGTTATATGGCTGGCTGCTGCTTGTTATAGGACTTATGCATGGGATTATGGCAGGTAAGAACCCGGGGATGATCAGTGGCAAGCTGGTATGGATGGTATTGCTTGTTCTGCTTCTTGTGGCCTGCCTGAAAAGCCGGATGAAAAAATCTGTCTGGATGTTTCTGCACAGATCCTTATCTGTTGTTTTTGCAGCAGGAATCGTATTTCATATTGCGTATGCAGTGATATTCTAAAACTGCAGTTTTTGTTTCCTCCTTGTAAATCTTTCTGACTGACGTTATACTCAGAACAGAAAGTATTTTCACTAGAGGAAGGACTAAAGAGAGAATGACGATCAAACAGAAAAAAACAATTGCAATAGCAGCAACCGGCGGGACCATAGCAGGAACCGGAGAAGCGGGAAAGACGGCAGTCTATCATGCGGGAGAGATGAATGTGGAGTCGATTCTTGAGACAATCCCGATGATTCAGAATGTTGCAGATATTGAGACGGTACAGTTGTTTAATGTGGACAGCAATGAGATGGATGAAGAGAAGTGGATCACGCTGGCGAATCAGCTCAATGAGCTGGCAGCCCGTCCGGATATCGATGGAATTGTGGTCACACATGGAACAGATACCCTGGATGAGACCGCATATTTTTTAAATCTGACAGTATATACACAGAAGCCCGTAGTACTTACAGGAGCAATGCGTCCGGCCACAGCCACCAGTGCAGACGGACCGTTTAATCTGTATCAGGCAGTCTGTCTGGCGGCCAGCGATGATGCCAGAGGACAGGGTGTGATGGCTGTGTTTTCCAACACAATCTATTCAGGAAGAGATATTCAGAAAGTAAATAATTACAAGACAGATGCATTTGATCAGAACGCATTCGGCTGCCTGGGATATATGCAGGATGAGACTGCGTATTTCTTTTCCAGAAGCTTTAAGACACATACCATGCAGTCTATTTTTGCTCTGCGCAGGCTGGAAAGTCTGGCGAAAGTAGCCGTGGTTTATTTTTATGCAGGCGCAGATGAGAAAATCCTGGATTATCTGGCAGAGACACATGAAGGGATCGTGATCGTGGGATCCGGCAGCGGTAATTATAACCGGAAATGGATGAAAACGATGGAGAAACTGGCAGAAAAAGGAACAGTGTTTGTCAGGGCATCCAGAGTGTCACAGGGAATTGTATTTGATGACAGAGTGTTTGATCCGATGGATGTCTGCATTGGAGCGAATACGTTGTCCGGGCAGAAAGCGAGGGTTCTTTTGATGCTTGCACTGACGATCACAAAAGATGTAAAACAGATTCGAAATATCTTCAATCAATATTAGAATGGATGCGGCGTATAGATTGACAAAAGTATCGTTTGTATTATAATAGATAATACAAACGATACTTTTTTAATGAAACGGAGGAACGTAAAAATGTGGATCGTGATCTTTTTAGGAGGCGCATTGCTCACCGGCTATGCGCTGTACCGCCAGGCAGTCAGAGAATCGGGCAGTAGATTTCAGTGTCGTCACTGCGGACATACGTTTCGGACAGAGTGGAAAAATCTGTTTCTTGCCACACACAGCTGGGGAGAATATAAATTAAAGTGTCCGAACTGTGGTGCTGCGGATTATTGTGTGAATCTGGATAAAAAGAAGAAAAAATAAAAAGAAAGAAGGGGGACTACAGGGATGTTGATTCGATTGGATATGGCAAGTGCTACTCCGATTTATGTGCAGCTGCGCAATCAGATTGTGATGGGAATCGGCACGGGTGCATTGAAGGTCGGGGAAAAGCTTCCGACTGTCCGGCAGATGGCGGCAGATGCGGGAGTCAACACCATGACGGTAAATAAAACCTATCAGCTGTTGAAGGCGGAAGGGTTTATTGAGATTGACAGAAGAAGAGGTGCAGTTGTGAATCCGGTGGAGGATACGGCGGGAGTTTTCCGGGAAAAACTGGAAGGAGAGCTTGCACTTCTGGGTGCAGAGGCAAAAATAAAGGGAATGAACGAGCAGGAGTTTCTGCAGATGTGTGAGACAATTTTTGAGAGTTTATCCGGGCAGACCGGAAGCCTCCGGTTTGGATAAGGGGAAGGACGGTGCATGATGTATGGGATACGAGATTATGATGTGTGTGATGGCTCTGTTTGTGAATCTCTTGGTCGTGGGATGTTTTGCGCTGGTTTACGGAACAAAGATGAAGTATGAAAACGGTATGCTTTTTGGGATCCATATGCCAAAAGAAGCACAGAAGGATCCGGAAGTGAAGATATTGATGGAGCGCTATACCATCCGGATGAAACAGATTTACTGGTGGAGTACGGCTGGAGCGGTGATCTCCGGGGTGTTGGCATTTACATATACGTCCATATTTATGTTTGGCTGGATGTTCTGGCTGTTTGCGTTTACCATTGGAAGTATGGGATGTATCTGCCGATACCACCGAAAGCTGTACGATATTAAGGTAAAGAACCGGTGGTTTGCCGGAACGGGTGCCAATATTGTGGTGATCGATACTGCAGCCAGCGCACAGGCAGAAGAAAAGCAGATTCGGGCATTGTGGCATCTTCCGGCATTTCTGATTTTTGTGATCCTGTGTCTGATGTCGGAAGTACGTGCATGGATACAGGAAGAAACGGTACATTTGCTGGTTCCGGTGACAGCGTTTTTGGTAACAGGCGTGTTCTGGGGGCTGCATGTGTGGAGCAATCAAAGGCGCTGCGAGGTGTTCAGCGAAAACAGCCGGAAAAATACAGCAGTCCATGTCAGAGAGAGACGGATGTGGGCATGGATCTTGCTTGTGGGGACATATACCAATCTGGCGGGAATGGGGGTATTGCTCTGGCAGATTTCCCGGAAAGGATATTTGGATACGGTGGATCTGATCATCTGTGTCCTGTTAAGTCTGGCAGGAGAATGTGCAGTTCGAACTATTCTTTTAATATGGGAAAACCGGGTGTACGTTATCTGACAGGAGCACTGGGGAGTGTGATCGTCATCGGCGTTTTGTGGCTGGTTGTTGTGTTTTTCGGGATGGATTTTGTCCGTCCGCAGCTATCTATAGATGGAAACCAGGTGACAGTCAGAAGTGCTGAATATGGGATTTCTTTTGACAGAAAAGAGATAGAAGATGCAGAGCTTTTGGAAAACTTGCCGGAAGAAGATTTTGTGAGGATTAACGGACTTTCTGACAGCCGTCAGCTTCTTGGAAAATTCAAAGGCGAAGAGTCTGGAAAGGCGATGCTTTATATCCGGCGTGGAGAGACACCGGTTTTAAAGATCGAACTTCCGGAATATACAGTTTTTATCAACAGTGAAGAATCCGGGAAAGTGCAGGAATGGTACGAGGAACTTTCCTCTTGATTTCATATTTTTTTCGTGATATACTTCTCCTAAAAATTTGAAGTGATTTT
>PPYF01242257.1_pt1 | contig 17617 bp, 6 predicted proteins | sample 1559871 | NCBI WGS metagenome assembly PPYF01 (sample SAMN08240021, study PRJNA423297) | Human gut metagenome, whole genome shotgun sequencing project.
ATAGTGGAAATAAAATAGTTTAAGTAAACTTTGTTTTAATATACTGAAAACAACAGACAACAATGCAATATGAGAGAATCAAGGCAATTTGCACAAAAAATGAATAATATGGACATGACATCCCGTGTAGAGCTTACTGTAAAGAACTGTATTAAGAAAGGAGAGATTATGGAAGGAGAGATTATGGAAGGTATGAAAAAGAGAATCAGGAGGTTATGTGGATTGATCGGCGGCGTATGCCTCTTGTTTTTTACAACAGAGATATATGCTGCCGATTGTTATATTGAGGTACAGCTGGAGGATTTAAGAAGTCCCTATTCTGACTGGAAAGGGGTAGCTCTGGCTCTTTATGATGTGGGAGATGTTACTGAATATGGAGAAGTAACTATTGATCCGGTTTATGGGATATCAGAATATCCACAGACAGCAGAAGCTTCTCAGAAAGCAGTTGCCCAGATTGAAAAAAAACTTACAACAGATCCTCTTATGAGTATGAAGACAGATGCAGATGGAAAACTCGTTTTTTCCGGAATCGACAGAGGTGTGTATCTGATACGGGCAGAGGAGTCCTCACAGTATGGTTTTATTACATCGTCATTGGTGCATCTGCCCTATTACGAAATTATAGATGATATTAACAAAGGACCTTTTTTTCATATAAAAATAAATCCCAAGGCATCTCTTCCGGGAAAGCCAACAGTTCCGCTGGAAACAACAACTCCTAAACCTGCAGGAACTCCAGATATTCCAGGGTATTCCGGAGATGATGTTCCGGGAAGTCACTTAAGTACAGAGAAGAAAGACGGGGCAAAAACAGGGGATGAATCACAGATCACAGGATTTGCAGTTCTGCTTGGAATGTCTGCAGTGGTGGTATGTATTGTGATAAGGAGAAAAAGGAAGGTGTCAGAATGAAAAAGATTTTAGAGGAAAAAGGAAGCGTTTTTAAAAAGATAATATCCTGGGTTCTGGTAATGGCAATTCTGTTTACCAGCGTAGATATGAGCGCTTTTGCTGTTAGAGCGGATGAACAGGATTCGGTAGTATTCAGTGATGATATTTCAGATTCTGAAGATGTTGGTTCGGAAATTCAGCAGAATGATGATTTTGTGTCAGAAGAGCAAACACAGGATTCTTCAGTGACAGATCCACAGATATCTTTTGAAGAAGAGATGCTTCCGCCGGAAGATACGTCATCAGAGAATGAGGTGACGGAAGAAGGTGAAGAACAGCTTCAGACGGAAATTACAGAGGAAGAACAGCCATTTTCTGATGGGGAACAGGAGGAAGTCTTTTCTGACGGAACGGAAAGTGATACTGAGTTAGCGGCAAATGCTCCGGGAAATCCTGTCCAGTGGTCTACAATGACCTATGGCGGCGGCAGAGTATATCTTTCCTATAGGTATAAGGGGGTTAATCATTCCAATCGGAATTATCCATGGATATACGGAAAAGATGCCAGTACTTCTGAGCTGCATGTTGCCTACTGTATTGAGCCGGATGTAGATGACATCACGAAATGGTATACACTGCATAACAAACCCTTGACAGAGCATCCAACTTTTAAAAATGATCCGGCAAAAGCAAAGCGCATGTTGGAGTATGCTTATTTTGGGGCAGAGTATCCGGGACACTGGAGTACGAATGAGCTGCAGGTAGAGTATTTTATGGCAGCTCAGGAACTGATCTGGGAAGAACTGGGTGTGTCCAATATTTCATGGCATCGGCAGACCAGCGGAGGCGGTGCAGGTGCCAGTCTTAATTCAGTTGTAGATACAAGAAAAGCAGAAATTAAACGTCTGATAAAAGAATTCAATACTAAGCCGGTGTTTGAAAATACAACTCTTTATCAGGACAAAAGTGATCCGAATAAGATTTATACAATTAAACTGAAATCAGGATCACTTAGTCCGTGGGGATTGAGCAAAGCGTTACCTTCTGGCGGCGTGCTTGAATATGGGGGATTTGGAAGTCGGTTTCAATTTAAATTAAATCCTGCTATGGATATCAGGAGTGTCAGATTTGATTATGCAAAAGCACCGAGCAAGTATGCAGATATGATGTACTACCTGGGTTCAGGACAGCAGACAGTGATTGTATCCGGTACACTGCCCTCACTTTCTGTTTCGTGTACGGCAAATGTGGTCACGGTATCCCGTGTAAAGATTAAAAAGACAGATGACACTGGAGCTCCGGTTTCCGGTGTTACATTCAAATATGGAACATCCAAGACAAATCTGAACCAGGTTACAAAGCCTACAGATGAAAAAGGAGAGACAGAGATTCGCCTGGAAAATTCAGGTGTGAATACAATTTATGTACAGGAGCATGAAGTACCGCCGCATCTGATAAAAAGTGATGAGATAAAAACTGTTACATTCACAACTGGCGGTACCGGTACCGTAACTTTTGTTAATGACCGTGTAAGGTATCCGGTTACCCTGGAAAAGGTGGAGGCCGGAACTGGTCAGCCGCTTTCCGGTGCAAAGTTTAAGTACTGGGATAAAGAAAAGCCTGAGACAACCTATACAGCAGTAACGGATGGTGAGGGTAGATTTACTTCAACAGTTACATTTGCACCGGGCACTACGGTTGTGATGGAAGAAGTATCTGCACCGGAGGGACACCTTGTACCGGAAGCTCCGGATAACAGACAGGAGCTTGTGATCAGTGCAGATCAGTCGAAGAACGTTTTTCGGTTTGAAAACTGAGTGAAATCTGCAAGACTGATGATTGAGAAATATAATGAGCGTACTGGAGATTCGATTCTGGACGGAGTTGGCTGTACCTTTAAAGTGGGAACAGACCTGAGCAACCCGCGTTACTATGAGACTCTTACGATTGGTCCTGGCGGTACAGCAACGTCTTCACATACTTATAAGCATAATACGCTTGTATATTATCAGGAAATATCTGCACCGGAAGGCTTTGAACTAGATGATACCGTACGATCAATAGTCATTGATGCCAGTAAGTCAACAGCTACAGAGATTGCACTGAACAAAGTGCGTGTGCCGAACAAAGAGCTTACATTGCATTTGAAGATTAAGAAAAAAGGCAGTGATGGACTTCCGCTACAGGGAGTACGTTTCCGTCTGGAACAGCGCAAAGGAAATACCTGGTATACCATAGCGTCTAATCTAGTGACAGATCGTAATGGTACAGTAGAAATTCCTGGTACTTATAAAAAGGAAGTTATTGTCCGAGGAGAGCTTCGTCTTGTGGAGGAGGAAACCATACCGGGATATAAGCTTCTGGATAAACCAATTGAGATTGACGAGAAGTATATACAGGCAGAATCCTCTGAGATTGTTATAGAGCTCACAAACAAAAAATTAGATACAAGATTTCAGGTATATAAGTATGGCGCAGATACAAAAAAACCTCTGGCAGGTGCCGTGTTTGAGATTACAGATGAAGATGGAGACTTACTGCAGACGCTGACTACAAACAGTAAGGGAATCGCAGAGACAACAGAATTGCTTGCAGATGTTACCTATTATATAGAAGAAATTGAAGCACCAAAAGGTTATCAGAAAATAGAAGGTCGTCATCCTTTTGTGATCAGTACGGAGAATGGGGCAGAGTCATCAGGAGAATATTTACTGAAACGCGAGGTACCGAATGAACCGTACAGAGGCAGAATCAAAGTTAAGAAAGTGAATCAGGATGGGCTGCCATTATCTGGAATTGAATTTACAATCTATAAAGGGGCACTGGCAGTAGAGAAGTTGACAACGGATGAGAAAGGAGAAGCCACTTCAGACTGGTTGACAGCAGACAGCGCCTATCGTATCAAAGAGACATATACACCACCTCAGTTTGAGAAAACAGAGTTGCTTGATTATACCTTTGATTTCCTGAATGTTGAATCACAGGTGGTAGGAGAAAACTGGAAGGTAGATGTTACAAAGAACAATGCGGGAAATGAAATTACGGCTTATTTTGAAGTAACGAATAAAGAGCTGCTTGGACGTGTGACCATCAAAAAGGTAGATGCAGATGAGCCGGATCTTGCAGTACAGGGAGCGACTTTCGAGCTGTATAATCGTTATGACAAAAAAACGTTGCTGGCCAGTGGGGTTACAGATGAAACGGGTACGGTTGTATTTAAGAATCTGCCTATTGTCAATCCCAGTGTGAATGCGCAGCAGGGACACTATTATCTAGAAGAGACAACGCCGGGTGAGAATCATGTTTTGCCGGAGAATACAGGAAAGTATTTTTCATTGACAACAGATCAGCTGAATTACGAGGTGATGTTTAAAAATCCTCCTGTTAAAGGTTCTGTAGAGATTCTGAAGGTAGATAAGGATAATCCGGATAAAAAATTGGAAGGTGCAGAATTTGCCATTTACAGAGCAGATGATCTGAATACAGTACTTAAAACAGAAGTGACAGGAAAAGACGGAATTGCCCGTTTTGAGGATTTGCGGTATGGCAATTACGTTATTCGTGAGACAAAGGTGCCAGATGGTTATCTGAATGATGTAGAAAATGGAGGCAATGACTTATATGATCCATCTATAAAAGGCTATCCGGTGGCAATCGAAAAACATGAGCAGATCATTCCGCTTACGATTGCCAATCCTGCACAGAAAGTACAGGTAGAGATCAGCAAATGTAATAGTGAAAATAAAAAGCCGTTGCCATATGTCCGATTCAATATTATGTCCGGAGATGATGAGCTTATTGAATCTATTGTGACGGATTCCAATGGTAAAGCAGTCAGTCGGGCAATCCCTCTGGATCGTCTGGGAGCCAATCCTTACGTGGTTGAGGCAGCTCAGATACCGGGATATGAACCGAATAACACGCATTATCCGATCAAAATAGAAGCAGGTTCTACACAGGCAATTCAGATTGTGAAGATAGATGTAGAAAATATTCCTCAAAAAACAGAATTTAAGCTGCGTAAGGTTGGCGATGACGGAGAACCGGTAGAGGCGGAGTTTTCAATAGCGGTAAAGGGAATTTCTCCAGTAGCAGGTAAATTTGAAAAGACATATTTTGTAAAAACGGATAAAGAGACAGGACTGTACGATTTTCAGGATTTGATTTCACAGATTGCAGTAGATGCACCGAAGCAGACTCGTATGTCACTTCAGGTTTATGAAACAGAAACGGATCCGCAGTATCAGGTGGTCGAAGGAAGGATTGCTTTTTTATGGTTAATAAAAGATTCGGCTGATAATTATACAATAGATGTAATGATGATTGGTCAAACTGGAAATGAGGATCAGGTTACCTATGATGAAAATACACTTACAATCACGGTAGTCAACAAAAAGATCCCTATCCGTCTTACATTGATCAAGTATGATACAGATAACCCAGACAAATACCTGGCTGGAGCAGTCTTTCGCATTACACCGTCAGAAGATGGACATACACCATCAGAAGATTCGATTGAAGTGACCACAACTGATAGTCCGGATGGTGTAGAGATTGAATTACCTTATGCTCGATATTATCAAGTACAGGAGCTTCAGGCATCTCCAGGGTACTATACTACTGGAGGAATAACGACATATGAGATTAGTAGATTCGATGAAATAACAGAGAACGGTATTGTTATCAGGCGGGAATTAACTCATACTGTGAGCAATGCAAGACTACCGGAAATGAAACTTCGCAAGGTCGGGGAAAACGGAGAACCGCTGGATGCAGAATTTATCATTACGGATGAAGGAACAGGGAGATCAGTAACTGTAAAAACACAGGCGAAAAATGGTGGATATGCAGATGTAGATATTACTGCATTGAATGAGTTCTGGACTGTGTATTTAGATAAGAATCGGTTCAAAATTGAAGAGATTTCGGTGGATAATCCGGATTATGAAATTTTAAAGGAACCTGTTTATCTGGATTACAGTATTGATTATGGAATCCTGACATTCCAAGAACCGCAGGCTGGAATAAATCCTGACGGAGTAACTATTACAGTAGAAGAAGCCCCAAGTGCAGCGACTATTAAAATTCCGAACAAATTAAGAAAGATAGACATTTCTCTGAATTTGATAAAGGAAGATGCAGAACATCCAGGTACTTATCTGCCAGGAGCTGTATTTGAGATTACGCCGGATGGTTATGATCCGATTCGGGTAACAACTACTGATTCGCCGGATGGCGTGCGGGTAGAAAATCTTCCGAGAGTAGATTCTTACTCTGTGCAGGAGATTCAGGCACCTGAGGGATATATTCTGGATCCGACAATTTATACCTATACCCTTGAAGAGTTTGAGAATGAATATGGTTCGGATGGAAAGACAATTACGGCAAAAAGGCTGTCAGTAAATTGTGATAATAAATCTGTTATGGGCAATCTTCGAATCAGAAAGATGGATCAGGAAAATGGAGAGCTCCTTTCAGGTGCAGAATTTGAGATTCGTAAGGGTGTTCCTCCGCAGAGCTACGAAGATGCAGGATCTGACCAGTATGAAAAAGTAGGAATAATCACCATTGGTATGGACGGTACAGGTGAATACAATAACATACCTTACGGTAAATATTTCCTGAGGGAGATTAAAGCACCTGAGGGCTATCAGATTTCCAAAGAACTGATTCCGTTTGCGGTTGAGAAGAATCAGCAGATGATTGAGCTGGATATTCCGAATCGGAAACTGGAAGGCGAGCTGACAATTGTAAAAGTTGACAGTGAAGATAACCAGAAACCGCTTGCGGGAGCTGTCTTTACTATTCATCGTGAAGACACAGACCAGCAGGTGGGCGACGAGCTTATCACAAACTTGGATGGTAAGATTGGTCCGATTTCTCTTCCTTATGGCAAATACTATATCAAAGAAGTTCGTTTTCCGGCAGGTTATGGATCAGCAACAGGAAAAACGTATCCGTTTGAGCTGAACCAGATAAATCCGGTATATGTGGAAACAATCGAAAACACAAAGGCGAACTATGGACTGCGAATATACAAACGTGACAGCGAAACACGAGATTTACTTGCAGGAGCTGTCTTTGGAGTATTTGAAAAAGGCAAGTCTCCGCAGAACTCAGATCCGATCGTGACGTTCAAATCCAATGCCACGGGTATCGCCACAGTACTTCTTAGTACTCCGGGAGATTATGATATTTATGAGCTGACACCTCCTCCGGGATATGAGCTGTTGACAGAAAAAATTCCTGTCCATGTAGATGATACGATGCCCACAGTAGAGCTGACAATAGAAAATAGCAGACAGAAGCTTGCAATCGAGATTAAAAAGCAAGAGGAGGGATCTAAGAAACCACTCGCAGGAGCTGTTTTTGAAATCCGTAATGAGAAAACAGGAGCCCTTATTGCTACAACTGATCCTACAAATGAAAATGGTGAGGTAACAGTTGAGGTGCCTGCGGGAAATCAGACATATACAGTAACAGAGATCAAAGCTCCGGAAGGGTATGTTCTGGACAGTACGCCGCACAAAGTAACAGTCACTAAAGAAGACGATGGAAATGGTAATATTATATATGAAGCAGAGCCGCTTGTGATTGATAACAGGCTGATAAAAGGTAATATCAAGCTTGTGAAAGTGGACGAGACGGACAGAACTATCCCACTTGCAGGAGCAGTATTTGAAGTGCGAAATGAGAGTGGTGAAAGAGTCGATGAGCTTACGACTAATTCGCAGGGCGAGGCGATGTCAAAGGAGCTGACTTACGGAAAATACACTCTGGTAGAAACTCAGGCGCCGGATGGTTATGAGCTTTCTGAGCAGACATATGAGGCGGAACTTTCTGAAGCAGAGCCGCTTGTGACGGTTACGGCAACGAATGCACGAAAAAAGGGTGGATTTGTGATTAAAAAAGTCGATGCCCAGAAGCCGGAGACGATTCTTCCCGGAGCAGAGTTTACGATATTTAAATCCAGCGAGGATGCACAGGAGCAGCAGAATGCCATTGAGAAGCAGACGACAGGAGCAGACGGTCTGGCAAGATTTGAGCAGCTTGATTATGGTACATATTATATACGCGAGACAAAGGCACCGGAGGGTTATCAGCTCAATAATCGTATTATGGCAGTGACAGTTGATAAGGACTGGAAGGAAGCAGAGCCGCTTGTAGCGGAAGATTATCCGCAGCCACAGGAAGGTTACTTCCGCGTGGTGAAGACGGACAAGGCAACAGGCAGTACACTTGCAGGAGCCGAATTTACTGTGACAGGTCCGGATGGTTATTCAAAGGTCTATAAGACAGATAAGAGCGGAGCTTTCCAGACAGATGCGCTGAAACCTGGAATGTATACAGTAACAGAAACAAAGGCGCCGGATGGTTACTATATCAGCGACCAGCCATCAAAAACAGTTGAGGTAAAAGCTGGTGCAGGAACACTGGTAGAAATGCAGGAAGCAGTATTCGAAAATGAGCAGATTCTGATGCCGATCCGTATTAAAAAGACAGACGGAGATAAGAAGGATCCCAAGCCTTTGGTTGGAGCAGAGTTTAAGGTCTACCGTCTGGAGGGAACAGATGGACAGAGCAAAACAGAAGTGGATACTCTGGTGACAGATATGCACGGAGAGGCAGTCTCCAGGCTTCTTCCGGCAGGCAGTTACGAGGTAGTGGAGACACAGCCGCCAAAAGGTTATGAACTGGCAGAAAATCCGTCACAGAAAGTTACGATCAATAAGGATTCTACAGAGGAAACCCTGACATTTACCTTTGTCAATGAGATTTTAAAGGGAACACTGAAAATCCGTAAGGTTGATTCAGAAACTAAAAAGGTGTTGCCGGGCGCAGTGTTTGAGGCATATAGTACGGAGTTTGGAGTATATTACCGGGCAACGTCCGCAGATGACGGATACGCAGTTTTTGAGAATCTTCCGTATGGCATTTACCGTATTCGAGAGGTGGAGGCACCGGAGGGATATGAATTAAACAGCGATTTTGAGAAATATGTAGAAATAGGCAAAGACAGTCCTGAAGGTGGAGCGGAAATTACTTTGGAAGTACCAAATACACCTCTGATGGGAGAAATTCAGCTTACCAAGAAGGATGCGGAAACAGGAGAGATACTGGAAGGTGCTGTTTATGGCATTTATACAAGGCTTCTGGAGAATGGGGATATAGATCCGACTTCTCATATGGATGGATATGATATGGTAACAAAAGCTCCGCATGTCACATCAAAGAAACTATCGTATGGTACCTATTATGTGAAAGAAATCACACCGCCGGATGGATACAAAGTAAATGACAAAGTGTACACGGTGACATTTAAAGAGAATATCCCGCTTGTTGCCATTGAGGCTGAGGATGAAGCATATAAAGGAAGCATTTCTGTTGTAAAGAAGGACAGCGCAACAGATCAACCTCTGGAAGGCGTGATTTTTGCAATTTTTACTGCCGAGGAATATGAGAAATACCAGAAGTATCAGGAGGAAGGCAGTGGAGATATTGAGGAGCTTTCTCCGATCTATCTGACTACAGATGAAACGGGACAGGCATCTACAGGAAATATTCTGGAACTTGGGCAGGAATATGTAATGGTAGAATATGCCCCGCCGGCAGGCTATGACCCTCCGGTAAATGAAGATGGTTCAGAGAAGGTATGGCGGTTTACACCAACAAAGGACAAAATGATCTTTGAATATGAGATCGAGAATACAAAGCAAAGAGAGATAATTATCCATAAAACAGATGAAAATGGAAATCCGGTCAATGGTGTTGTATTTGGTCTGTTCAGTTATGGAACAGATGGAAAACCACAAACAGATGACGATAAGGAAATTGCTCAATTTGCTACGGCGATTGATGGAAGTGGTATTGCTCGCTACGAAACAGATGATCTGCCAAATGGCTGGTACTATGTAAAAGAGTTAAGCTGTGGCAGTGCCGGTTACGAGATGTCTAAAGAGATTGTACCGATTGAAATTACAGATGATAAGCGGGAGTATGAATTTGACTTTATTAATTATAAGCCAAGAGCAGAGATTGCCATTCAAAAAAGAGATGAATTCGGAAGACCGCTTGCAGGAGCCAGATTCGGCCTGTATCAGTTTACACCTGACTGGCAGGAAAAGACAGATTTTGAAGAGGACCTTATCCAGGAATTTGAGATGGATGAAAATGGTTACGGAAAAATCGAGAATCTCCTCTGTGATCTATATGTGATCCGGGAGATCGAAGCACCGCAAGGCTATCGTCTCATGGAGCCAATTCTCGTTGATCTTTTGGATGTGGAGGATGATATTGATGAGACAAAACCTCCGAAGCCTTCAGAAGACAATGTGAAGATGACAGATTCTGGCAGTGGCATATCGACTGACTGGCAGGAAGAGGATTCTCCTGTACATATCACAAAAGGCGAGAAGAACGGAAGAACATATTATTATTATCTGCATAACCTTTACAACGAACCGCTTACCGGATGGATTGAGATCCACAAGGAGGCTGTATCCGAAGACGGAAGCCCAATGGAAAATCTGGATTTGAGCAATGCGAGATTCCAGATCATAGAAGAGAGCGGCAAGGTTGTAGATACGGTCATAACAGACCAGTTTGGCAGAGCCAAGAGCCGTGAGCTGCCGCTTGGCACATACACCATCCGGGAGATACAGGCACCGGATGGAACACAGCTCAACGGACAGGAAGGTACAGTCGTTATAGACGGAACAGGTGTGAATGATATTTACACCTATACGCACAAAAATAAGATAGTGATGGGACAGATTAAGATTAAAAAAGCAGACCCGGCAGGCAAAGTACTTGCCGGAGCGCAGTTTGCTGTTTATGCAGAGAGTGGCTCAGATGGCGAACCGGTAGATTCTATTACTACGGGAGAGGATGGTACCGCAACAAGCAAGCTGTTGCCATATGGCTGGTATATCATTCGTGAAACAAAAGCTCCGGAGGGCTATGAACTTGATACGAATCTCAGACTCAGATGCCGTATCAGTGAGAACGAGCAGATTGTGGAGTTTACTGTCATGAATTATCCAGGCAACGAGCCGGGTATCTATATCGTGAAGTACGATAAAGACAATCCGAATAAGTATCTGGCAGGTGCTCAGTTTGATCTTTATAAGGATGCTGCACTGACAGAGAAGATCGGAGGACCGTACGTTACAGAAGAGAATGGTCAGGTAAAGATCACGGACACAGGTGCTTTGATCGAGGGCGAAACATACTATCTCAAAGAAACGAGAGCGCCGGAAGGTTATCAGCTTGATGAAACTGCACACAGTTTTGCATGGGGAGAGACAACGACTATTGCACTGTATATCCCCAATGAAAAAGAAAAGGGATATATCCGATTTGAAAAGACAGGTGAGATGTTAAGTGAGATCAAAGATGATCTATCTTATCCAAACCTTAAAGAGCTGGTGTGGGAACAGCAGCAGCTTTCAGGAGCACAGATAGGTATTTATGCAACAGAAGAAATAGAGCTTGATGGAAAAACGTATCAGCCGGGAGACTTGATTGTGCGTCTGGAATCGGGTGAGACAAGTCCGGGACTGCCGCTTGGTACATATGAATATCAGGAGTTGTCAGCACCGCCATCCTATATCCTGGACACGCAGCGTCATAAAGTTGAAGTGACCGAAACAACAACTCAGATTGAGCCGGCATTTGTATCACTGGAAAATCAGCACGCCAGCGTGAATCTTCAGTTATACAAGAAGTTCAGTGATGAGAATACTTCAGAAAAGCTGAAACAGGTAAAATTCGGTGTATACACGGTGGGAACCATAACAAGCGGTAAGGTGCAGATCGAGCCCGATACATTGGTCGGTGTATTTGGAGTGGATGAAAACGGATTTGCCAATCCTGAACTGAAGCTGCCTCAGGGTTCCTATTATGTGAGAGAACTGGAGACAGCCGATGGATATCTTCTGGATGAGACACGGTATCCGTTTAAAGTAGTCTACGATAATGGAAATGAGAAGATTATCATTTCTTCAAAAGAGAATCCGATTGTCAATGAGCCGGTATACGGAGTGATCCGTCTGGAAAAGAAGGGTGAGCTCTTCACACAGGTAGAGGTTTCCATCGAGGAGAATAAATATCAGGTGAACCGTCCGGTATTTACCCAGGGTGAGCTGAATGGTGCAAAGGTTGAAATTCGTGCAAAGGAGACTGTTACTATAGGCGACAGTACATACCAGCCAGGAGAAGTAATAGATACCCTGATCAGTGGCGAGAAGCCGGAGAGCAGGAAACTTCCGTTTGGAACGTATACTGTAGTTGAAGTAGAAGCACCCGATGGATACGTTCTTGACAGCACACCCCGTGATGTGACAATCAGAGCGCCGGAGGAAGGCAGCCATGTGCATATGGTAGAACTGGTCAGCCTTACCAATGCAAAAAAGAAAGTTGATCTGAATCTTTACAAAAGCTTTTTCGGACTGGAAATAGAAGAGGCAGAAGAATTGTACCAGAAGGTTCTGTTTGGAGTTTATGCCGCGGAGGACATTCCAGGTGCTGCAGATGGCGTAAGCCTTAAAAAAGATACGCTTGTGGAGCTTATCCGCATAGAAGCAGATGGAAGTGGCAGTATGGAGAAGACCCTTCTGCCGGCAGGTAATTACTATGTAAAAGAGCTTGAAACAGCAGATGGATATCAGGTAGATGATACACACTATCCGTTCTCTGTCTCCTTTGGGAAAGATGTTTCTGATACAGAAAATTCTGATACAGGATCAGATACCATTACAGTAGAAGTGGAAGGCATTGACGCAGAACATCCACTGATTAACCTTCCAGAAGGCGCAGAAGTTCCGTTTGCATTCCGGAAAATCGGAGAAGACGGTCAGCCTCTTGCAGGTGCAGTTTTCCGGTTATATACATGTAAGGAAGAGCATGAGCACAGCCAGGAAGCCGGAACAGATGGAAGCTGCTGGGAGGAAGTGCATGGACTTTCTCCGAAGACAAGCGGGGCAGATGGAATTGTAGATTTCGGAATCCTTCCAAATGGAACGTACCAGCTAAAAGAAACAGAAGCACCAGAAGGATATGTATTGCCGGCAGGCCAGTGGAGATTCACTGTGAACTCCGAGGCTGAACCGGGAGAACATATAATATTTACGCCTACAGGCGGTGCACAGCCTCCGGCTTTCCAGAAAGCGGAAGAGGACGCTGTATACCAGTATCAGGTAATGAACCGCAAAGCAAGGCAGATGCCGTTTACAGGAGGAACAGGTATGCTTGATTATGCCGCGGGAGGAGGTGTACTTCTGGCGTTGGCAGAGCTTGTAAACAGGCGTCGTAAAAAGAAAAACAAAGGAAAACGTGCAGAAATGCAGGAAGAATGAAAGGAGAAAGAGTATGAAAGTATTCAAAAAAGTAAGCGCGTGGTTACTTAGTCTGGGGATGGCTGTATCCCTGATGACAGCGGCGCCTGTGGCAGCTGCTCCACAAACAGGAAGTATTACCGTACATAAGTATGTGGTGGAAACAACAGATCAGTACAATGCTTTGAAAGAAAAAGGGGATCGTTCCCACGGCAATGTCATTGATTTTTCGGATCATGAGGATCTGAAAGATCTGAAGCCTATGGCAGGTATTAAGTTTGACCTGGAAAAGGTAAAAGATGACGGAACAACACAGCTTGATCCTGCTACAGCAGAACGTGACGACAGTTTTGAGGTACAGACTCTGACAACAGGTGAAAACGGAGAGATTACTTTTGGTAATCTTTCGTTAGGTACTTACCGGCTGTCCGAGCAGGAGGATCCTCGTGTGGACAAAAAGATGGCTCCGGTTTTGATCTCTGTACCTACCTATAATCAGGAGTATAAGAATGATACGTCAAAACCAGAATCTCTGTATGATATCCATGTATATCCAAAGAATCTGATTTATCAGGATGGTCCACAGATTGAAAAGGATGTTGTTAAAGAAGAAAACAATGACGCAACTGTAGATCGTTATGCTCCATTTAACTGGATCATTCTTTCAGATATACCGGAAGACGTTGCGGGAGAGAATCAGACTCCGAAAAAATATGTAATTATGGATAAACTGGATCCCCGTCTTGATTTTGTAGAGGACATATCAGTAGCTCTGAGAACTGCTGATAAACAGACAACAACAACTTTGGAAAAGGATGTGGATTATACATTTGAAGCCAAGGATCTGACAGAAGAACCTCATAAACCAGGAAATAATAGAGACCTTACCTGGACTCTGACCAAAGATGGACTTAATAAATTAAAAGACTACGCAGGCGGTAAGGTTGTAACAACATTTGCTACAAAGCTGAATAAGGATGCTGAACTTGGCACTGCAATTCCTAACCAGGCATCTCTTGATTACATTAACTGGAATGGACATCAGTATTTACCACAGTCTGATATTCCGGAAGTTCATACCGGCGGTGTAAAGATTGAAAAAGTAGACAAAGCAGATCATAACAAGAAACTGGAAGGCGCTGAATTTATGATTTACCGCAGCGAAGAAGAGGCAAAAGCTGGAGATACTTCCAGAGCAGTACAGAGGGATGGCAAGCCATATGTGGTTACCTCTGGTGAAGATGGTATTGCATTCTTTGAAGGATTAAGCTATGGTGACCTGACAGGTATGAAGCCAACTGATGGAAGTACTGATTACTGGATTGTGGAGACAAAAGCTCCAACAGTAGATGGTGTTAAGTACAATCGACTTCTTGATCCATTTAAAGTAACAGTATCTGCTACAAGCCATAATATGAATCCTGAGGATATGTATGTGGTTTATAATGCTAAGGACAACTATGAGCTTCCGTTTACCGGTGGTACAGGTCTTCTGGTATTCCTGGGAGCAGGTGCAGTTCTTCTGATCGCATCTTACGTAATCTCCAAAGGTGGAAAAAATAAAGCTGCAAAGTAAAAAATCATGAATAAAATTTTAGTCTGTCAGTAATAAAAATCCGGCAGAACCAAGGGAGGGGGAAAGTTCCCCCTCCCTTTAGCTTAGCTGGATATCATTCAGTTTACCGGGACAGATATAAGAAACGCGAGGATATAATGAACATTAGAAAAATTTTGACGCTTCTTCTCCGCATTGCAGGAGTTGCCATAATCCTTTATCCTCTGGCACTTCGCATATTTTCTGGATTAAATCAGTCGGAGGCGGTTGCAAGATACGAGGACAGCGCAGCCTATTATAATCAGGATATGGTTGCAGAAGAATGGGCTAAGGCAGAAGAATATAATAAAAGTCTCAGTGGTACAGAGGTAAGAGATCCGTTTGTCCCCGGAAGCGGCGTGGTGATTCCGGATAATTATATGGAAGTGTTGAACATTGACAGAGGGATTATGGGAACACTGGATATTCCCTGTGTGGATATTAATCTGCCTATTTATCACACAGTGGACACAGAGGTACTGGAAAAGGGAGTGGGACACCTACAGGAAACTGCTTTTCCGATCGGAGGAAAAAATAATCACACAGTCCTCAGCACACACAGAGGACTTCCGGAAGCAAAGCTATTTACAAATCTCGATAAAATGGAAATAGGAGATGAGTTTTATATCCATATTTTTGACAGGATCTTGGCATATAAAGTAGATCAGATCAAAGTGGTAGAGCCTGATAATACCAAGTACTTAAAGCCGGAAAAGGGGAAAGATTACGTTACGCTTCTTACATGTACCCCTTATGGAATCAACAGCCATCGTCTGCTGGTACGCGGCGTGCGGACAGAATATGTGGAAGAAGCTGTTGAGAATACGCCAGTTAAAGTTATAAAGTGGGAAAATTATCTGGCTGTGGTAGCCGGGATACTGCTTCTGATACTGGTGATCCGGGTATACAGAAGAAAAAAGAGGAGGAAAGCAGAATGAAAGAAAAATTGACAGTATTCCTAGGATTTCTGGTAATTATTGCGCTTGCAGGATGCGGGGGAAAGGATACTCCAAAAACGATAACAGAGAGTTACCTTGCTTATATGAAAGATGGGAAGTATGAAAAGGCATCAGACTTGGTTGGGGCGGACTTTGACGGGGACAGCTATGAGAATAGTGCAGTCCTTCAGAAAAACGCCATGAAAGCAGCTTATGCCAACATGAAGTATAAGATTCAGGAAGAGACGGTGGAGGATGATAAAGCTACAGTTTTGGTACAGATAACAAATGCAGACTATCTTTCTGTGATGGATGAGGCAATCTTTGAAACGATGAAAAAACAGGAAGATGATGAATATACTGAAAAAGTTTTTAAGGAAAAGCTGAAAAAAACAGAGACAGAGGATGCTGAGGTTCTGGTGAATTATCGCAAAGAAGATGGTGAATGGGTTTTTGATGGAAGCAACTCTCAGCTTCAGGCAGCCATGCTGGGATATTTATCTGCAGGAGAAAGTAAATAGTAAATATTTTGGAGGATTATGAAGCAGGCAAACTCCCGTGTAAGCATGAAAAAGTTTTGAGTAACCTGCGCAGAAACAGTTGAAGCAGGGGAAAAATAATGGTATATTGAATAAAAGAAAGGGAAATCGGGGGTGTTTGATTATGAAATATTTACTAAAAAATGGTACGATAGTATCAGGTTCCGGTATACTCGATCAGGATGTTCTTATAGACGGTGAAAAGATTGTCAGGGTAGGAGAAAATCTGCCTGCAGAGGATGCAGAGGTTATTGACGTAACCGGAAAACTGCTTTTCCCGGGCTTTATTGACGGGCATACGCATTTTGATCTTGAGGTTGCCGGAACAGTAACTGCAGATGATTTTGAGACAGGGACAAGGGCAGCCATTCTGGGTGGAACAACTCTGGTCATTGATTATGCCTCTCAGGACAAGGGCGGCCATACGCTGAAGGAAGGCCTGGAAAAATGGCATGGAAAGGCAGACGGAAAATGTTCCTGCGACTATTCCTTCCATATGTCCATTGTAGAATGGAATGAGCAGACGGAAAAAGAAGTCCAGGATATGATCGATGAGGGGATTACAAGCTTTAAGCTTTACATGACTTATCCTGCCATGATCGTAAATGACTGTGATCTTTATAAGATTCTGAAAAAACTGGGAGAGTGCGGCTGCTTTGCCGGAGTTCACTGTGAAAATGCCGGAGTGATCGACGCTCTGATCGATGAAGCCAAAAAACAGGGAAGAACAGGCCCGGAAAATCATCCTCTGGTACGTCCGGATACCATGGAGGCTGAGGCTGTCCACAGACTTCTCGTGATCGCAAAAGAGGCGGATGCTCCTGTTATGGTGGTTCATCTTACTAACCGCAAAGCCTATGAAGAGATTATGAAAGCCAGAAAGGAAGGACAGACGGTGTATGCGGAAACCTGTCCTCAGTACCTTCTTCTGGACGACAGTGCCTATTCCAGACCGGATTTTGGCGGAGCCGTTTATGTGTGCGCGCCCCCTATCCGCAAAAAGGAGGATCAGGATTGTCTCTGGGATGCATTGAAAAAAGAGGACATTCAGACCGTTGCCACAGATCAGTGCAGTTTTACTTTGGAACAGAAGGCTATGGGAAAGGATGACTTTACAAAGATCCCCGGCGGACTTCCGGGAGTACAGACAAGAGGAACGCTTCTGTATACCTACGGTGTCCGTACCGGAAAGATCACGGAAGCCCAGATGTGCAGATTTTTATGCGAAAATCCCGCAAAGCTCTATGGGGTATATCCGAAAAAAGGCGTGATCCGGGAGGGCAGTGATGCGGATATTGTTGTTCTGGATCCGGAAAA
>PPYF01546621.1_pt1 | contig 17610 bp, 40 predicted proteins | sample 1559871 | NCBI WGS metagenome assembly PPYF01 (sample SAMN08240021, study PRJNA423297) | Human gut metagenome, whole genome shotgun sequencing project.
AGAATCTTCCCCTCTTAACGCCAACGAACATTGTTGACCCAGGGCAGATAGATAAAAATGGATTCAGCAGAGGAGCATCGTTGGACTATGCAACCGATGAAAATGGAAAGATACTCCGTTGGAACGATTCACGAACTGCAAAAATCCGAAGCAAGACCTTTCCCGGCATAGCCAAAGCTATGGCGGAACAATGGGGAGACCAGAAAAAATTAGGAGATAAGCCATGAACGATTTTAACAAACTCCTGCGGGACATGATAACCGCCGCCGTGGACGAGCGCATAAACAGCATTGAAGCGCTGGAGGAGCGCATGGTGAAGATGCACGGCGAGTATGTACCACCCATTCAGGCGGCGAAGCTGCTGAACGTGAATCCTAAGACGGTTTACGCCATGCTCAAGGATGGGCGGCTCCAGGGCACGCACGAGGGATCACCGCTGGTTCTGGTGCGGAGCATGGCAGCAATGGTAGAGGACGAGAAAAGCCTTGAACTGCAAGCCAAGCGGAAGCACAAATACGATAACTGCGTAGGGTACTATGTGAGGTGAGCCGTGGTAAGCAGAGAAAAATTTGTCGCCGATATAACGGCGCGGCAGGAGAAAAGGAAGCAGGAAGAACGTCGGAAGCAGGAAAGAACGCGGTTTGATGTGAACGGGTATTTTCACGAAAGCGTGACGCGGACAATAAGGAAAAAACTTAACGGGAAGTAAGGAGGCAAATATGTGGGGAGCATTTTTCAGCTGGGGGATACCGATGTTTTTCATCGGGTGCATGGCGGGATACGCCTTCGCACCCCGCAAAAGGAGATAGATATGGAAGCGTGCATAACCGGACAAACCCTGTGCTGGCGTTGCCGGAGGGCGACCAACGCGCCGGGCATGGGATGCAGCTGGTCTCGCCACGCCGATCCCGAACCCGTTGAGGGCTGGGAGGCAAGGGAGACAACGCTGAAGAGCAGCGACTATTACCACGGCAAAAACAACACGACAATTATACAGTCCTACGTCATCCGCGCCTGCCCGCTTTTTTTGCCGGACGGGAAAAGTGAGCCGCCGCGTATACAAAAGAAGTGGATCGTCGAAGTGGACGGCGAGTGGCTGACAACGCATGAGACAAGGGAGCGGCTGGGCATCGACAGGCACGAAATATACAAACTGATCGAGCGCGGCAAGCTTAACGCCAGGCAAGTGGAGTGAATGAGCTAAAAACATATCAAAAGAACTGATTATCCCAAGGAGGAAAGCGAAATGACAAAAGATGAAATAATCGTCATGCTTGCGGAACAGCTTGCCGAAGTGCGGCATGACCGTGACCTATGGAAAGCCCTTTACCGGAACGAGATAGACAAGAGGCTGGAAAAGGAAGGTGAATAATGGAGCAGTATCTTTTAGCTAAAGCCTATAAACCGTTCGAGGACACCTACTATGACCGATATGACCCTAATCTTTTAAAACAGGAGGCGAGATAATGTCACTTTACGACATAGCGAAGAATCTCAATGACTTCATGGACGCGGTTGACCGTGGAGAGATACCAGAAGAAGCCGTGTATGACACCCTCGAAAGCCTTGATATGCAGCTCGATGACAAAATTGACAACGTGGCCTGCATGATAAAGAACCTTGCCGCAGAGGCAAAGAGCATCAAGGAGGAAGCCGACAACCTCACCGCCAGAGCCAAGGCTAAGGCCAATAAGGCCGAGTGGCTTAAGGGATACCTTGCAACGCAGATGCAGCTATCCAATAAGGAAAAGTTTGAAAGCAAGCGGAACAAACTGACATTCAGAAAGTCAGAAAGCGTCGAGGTAAACGAGGAAGCCTTTATAAAGTGGGCGGCGCAGGGGCATGACGAGCTTCTGACCTATAAGCCCCCCGTGCCTAACAAAACGGCGATAAAGGAGCTTCTGAAATCCGGCGGGACGGCAGAGGGCGCGGAAATCGTTGTAAAGCAGAATTTGCAGATAAAGTGAGGGGAGCATGTTTAACGAAAAGACTGTAGAACATACAAAAGATGGAGATAAGCCGGTATGGCAATCCCCCAAGTATATTGCCGCAAAGGAAAAGGCCATAGAAGCTATCAATAGCGGCAAATATGGCCTTGCGGAGGCTGATTTCTGGATACTGATGAATCTCACCGCGAAGAAGGACAAGATGGCGTACAGCGGCCTAATAATCAGCCACAACGGGTGTTTAAAGATCAATGACTGTCTTGAAAGCAAGTTCACTCCTTCTTGTGTGTTTTTTGACAAGGACGGATATAAAAACTCACTGGTATACAGTTATTGCAATGATGAACAGGGTATTTACGAAGTGGGCGAGGTAAACGACAAAAACTGTAGCAACGCTTATCCATACGCCATGGCTTATAAGAGGTTGTTTGATCGCGTTGTGTTGAAACTCTCAAGGTTCGCTTACTCTGGGATAATGTCCGATAGCGAGAGTGAAGAGTTTGTTCAGCCGGAAACGGAAACCAATGCAACGTCTCCATCCCGTTCGAAATTTAAACCCAATGTTTACGACACGTTTTCCGCCGATCCTGACGTAAAGGCCATGCAGGAAGAAGTTATAGCCCTGTGTAAGGGGAGCGTAGACTTAGCCAATAAAGCGGCAAAAAAGAACTACGGCGTGGACGTGTGGAATATGACGCGGGAGCAGTTAAACACCACGCTCGACAAGCTGAACGCAAAGGGGGCTTAAATGGAGCTGTGGGACGAGATAATGACAGAGCAAGCCCTACTTGATAGGGCGGTGCAGGAGCTAAAACCGCGAGGACGGAAAAAGGCCGAAACGGAGCGCGAGTACAGAATGGCACTATCTAAAAGGCTTACCGTCCTCCGCGCCGAGGGGCAGCCAGTAACGCACCTTTTGGACATTGCCAAGGGCGAAGAAGATATAGCCAAGCTGAGAATGGAACGGGACATAGCCGAGAGCCTATATGATTCAGCGGTGGAAGCGATAAACGCGCAGAAGCTAAAAATAAGGATACTCGAAGGGCAGCTATCCAGAGAATGGGGGAACACAAAATGAAAAGCAAACGAACCAAGGCGTGTGAGATACCCCCGAAGGTCAAAGCGCGGGTATGGGAGAGAGACCATCAGTTATGCGTCCTCTGTGGGCGCACAGGAAGCCCTGTGGCGCATTTTATCCCGCGAAGCCATAACGGTAAGGGGATAGAACAAAACATCGTTACACTGTGTCCTGAGTGCCATAGGGACTATGATAATTCGGAGAGGAGGCCGGAGCTTAGAAAAAAGCTGAGAGCGTACCTCATGGCAAAGTATCCCGATTGGAACGAAGAAAAACTAACGTATAGGAAGTGGAAAAATGAATAAAGCAATTTTGACCGGAAACCTGACGAAAGACCCAGAACTAAGGACGACCACAAGCGGAACAAGCGTATGCACCTTTACGGTAGCGGTGCAGCGCAGATACAAGGGCACTGACGGTAAACCCCCTGTTGACTATCTCAATATAGTAGTGTGGCGGCAGTTGGGCGAGCTGTGCGGGAAGTACCTCTCAAAGGGCCGCAAAGTCCTTATAGAAGGTGAGATACAGAACAGGAGCTATGAGGATAAGGACGGGAACAAGCGGTACATAACCGAAATCACAGCGGAAAACGTTGAATTTCTCACGCCGAGAGAAAAAACGGACACTCCGGCAGGGTTTACCGAAATAGACGACGAGCCTTTACCCTTTTAGTCATGGAGTACGTAACAGAAAGCCGCCTTGCCACGATAGGCGAGGGCGAGGGCTGGTCGATAGAACTCTACCTTATGGCATACCCGGACACCTACAAGCCCTTTTATGTGTTAGGGCTATGGGACAAACGGGAGAATCGGATTAAAAAATCAATTTCTTTCGCGCCGGATGACATGAGAAGGTTAAGGGACGTGCTGAACGAATACATACGAGGTTAATGATGCAATACATCAGTCAGATAAACGCCTATTGGAATTGGGTAAAACTAAACGCCCTACCTTCCAGAGCCGGATATTTGTACTTTGCAATTTTAGATTGTGCAAATACGGCAGGCTGGAAGCGGGAGTTTAACGCACCTAATTCAACGCTGCAAGCGATGGCGGGACTTGATAAGAACGGTTTAACGAGGTATCGCAATATACTGATACAGCAGGGCTTGATTAAGTACAAAGCAGGAGACAGGGGGGCTACCGGGAAGTATGAAATCGTCCAGCTATATGACAATGGTATTGATTTAGGTATCAAAAAAAGGAATCAAATTGATACCCAAGTTGATACCCAAACCGAACCTAAGTTGATACCCAAACCGAACCCAAATAGGGTACATACAATAGATAAAGATAAAGATAAAGATAAAGATAATATATCCCCCTCTATAATCCCCCCCAAGGGGATACCACCCACACTTGAAGCCGTGAGGGAATACTGCAAGGAACGCAGGAACAGCGTTGATCCGGAGAAGTTTTATGACTTCTACGCCTCTAAAGGTTGGATGGTGGGGAAAAACAAGATGAAGGACTGGAAAGCTGCTGTCAGGACATGGGAACGCAGCAGAAGCGAGATACCCCGCGTCTCGACATGGGATAATCCGGTCTACGAGAAACTGTGCTTGCCGAAAAAGCTGTTTTAGGTTCTGCGCTTCTCGGTCGTGAGGCTTTAGAGAGAATATGCGGGGAATTGAGACCTGACGATTTTGAGAGGCCGGAACACCAAGAGATATTTTCCGCTATCTTTGCCCTTTTCAACGCAAACGAGCCGGTAGACCCCGTAACGGTAGCTGACAAGCTGGGCGGCAGGGCCGGAGGGATACAGTACATCACGGAAATAGTCACCGGCACTGTATCAGCAGCAAATGTCGATTATCACATCAAGGTGGTGCTGGAGGAATCCAGAAAGCGACACGCCATTTTGGGACTGCGGGAAGTGGTCAAGGACATGAAATCGGGAAAGGACGAGGGATACCTTGACCGTATGCAAGGCGTTATAGACGCTGTACGGGCGCGTGGAGGGCGTAAAGTAAGCAGGGTAGGGAAAGACTTTGACACGGCCCTATATGGGCTTATAAACGGCGCTGAGGGGCTTACAACGGGGTTTCAGGTTCTCGACCAGACGTTAGGCGGGTTGAAAAGAGGGCATTTAACCATCATCGGAGCCAGGCCGTCAGTAGGCAAGACCTCACTTGCCATGAATATAGCCGTGAATATGGCGTTGTTCGACAGGACGGTAGCGGTGTTTTCGCTGGAAATGCCGAGGGAGGACGTGCTTCAAAGGGCAATCATCAGCTATGCGAAGTGTAGCCGTGATGAAATGTTCAGCGGCGGTCAGGAAGCGGTTGACAGGATACAGAACGCCGTAAGCAAACTGAGCGCAACAAGGCTGTATCTATCGGATAACGCCTATACCGTGGAGGCAATAAGGTCACAATGCTACGCGATAAAGCAACAGGAACGGGAATTAGACCTGATTGCGATTGACTATTTAGGGCTAATACAATCCAGCCTGAGGAACCGCACGCGGGAAAACGAGGTATCCGACATAAGCCGAAAAATAAAGCTTCTGGCGAAGGAGCTGAATGTCCCTGTCGTTCTTCTGTGCCAGCTCAACAGGGCGATAGAAGGCCGGAACGATGGAAGGCCGAGACTATCGGACTTGCGGGAATCGGGAGCCATAGAGCAGGACGCGGACGAGGTATTACTCCTTCACCGACCCGACCCGCAAAGCGAGGACGCGAGCATCATCGTGGCGAAGAACCGAAACGGGCGGACCGGGGAACTAAGTGTGAAATGGTACGGAAAGTATTTTCTGTACGAGGATGAAATTGTGGAATGGGAGGAACTATGACAGAAGAACTCGCAAAGTGGATAACACAAACTATATTCCAGAGCGTGATGGACAACATGAAGGATGGAAAAGCCGTTGTAAGTGTTAATGGCGTTACCGTGTTGACCTTCACCGACAACGGTAACGGCTGGGATATACACTGGGATGAGTAAGGCGCAGAGAGAAAAAGGCAAAGCCGGAGAACGGGAGCTTGCCGCCCTGTTCCGTGAATACGGGTTCAATGCCCGGCGCACTTCCCAATACTGCGGACAAACGGGGGACGCATCGGACGTGATAGGTTTACCGGGGATTCACGTTGAGTGCAAACGCTGCGAGACGACAAAAATCCATGAATGGATGGCGCAGGCGAGGCGCGACGCGAAGCCGGAGCTTATACCGGCGGTGTTCCACCGAAGGAGCCGCGAAAAGTGGTTAGTAACTATGCAAGCGGAGGATTTTTTGAGGTTGTATGAAGCAAACGCTATGTTGGACGTGCCTGAGAGCGACAAATAAACCCGGTTTAGGGTGCAGTTGGAGCCGCCAAGATGGGATGCCCGTTAAAGGCTGGAACGCAAGACCGACAACGATAAACTGTCACGATAACAGCGGCTGGGATGGTGGAAGCTACCACGTCAGAGAATGCCCGTTATACCTGGCGGATGGGAAAAAGGACGAGACAGGTTGTAGGGTTTATGTACAGCAAGGCGAAGAAAAGTTGACGGTAAGGGAAATGGCTGAGAAGGCCGGAATATCAGAGTTTACGGTACGAAAAAGAATCAAGAGGGGGATTTATGAAACTGCAAGCGTATGAGTTTTACGAAATCCACGATGGAAAAGAAAATTATCGAAAGACCTTTACCACTCTCAAAGCGGCGAAGAAATACTACACCCGAATGACGATGCAGGGCGCACTTTTAAGGGCAAAGGTTGACGGTAAGCAGTTACTTATTCACGAAGCGGACGAATTATTCAGGAGCGACGATGAAGTACAGCGAAATAGTAAACCATTACGGTGCAAAGCATCAAGCCATTAAAGCCGTTGAGGAGCTGAACGAGCTTGCCGTTGAACTTAGTAAGTGGGTGAACGGCCAAGGCAGCAGAAAGAAAATCCTCGAAGAGTGCGCGGACGTGGAAATTATGCTGTGGCAGATGCAGACGATATTCGGGGATTGGGACGACTGGAAAGCCTATAAATTAGGCAGAGTAGAGGGGCGGATATGGAAAGAACAAGGATAAACGCAGAAGGAAAAGAATTATTTGCTTCTCTGTACGCCGTTGAAAATATCTTAAAGGTGTACGAAGAAAAGTATCACCGGCTGGTAGACCGTATCCCCAACGGCTGGCGAAATTTCCGATTGGCGCAGAGCAATATTGAAAAAATCAATACTGCGCTGATAGACACGATACCTATCGAGCAGCTTATTACCCTAAAAAAACAACTGGAACTGACCGACATACAGATAGGCATTAAAAGCCCTGCTGGACGGAGTAAAAATTATTGGGTGATGAGCTATGACGATTTAGCCGACCTCGCCGACGCCGCCACCAAAACCGAGTGCTTTACCTGTGACGGCGCGAAACATAATTGCCGACTGCGGCAGATATTAAAGGATTTACCCATACAGGGAGTAAGCAACCTTGTTGTGGGGTGCTGGAGAGACGAATGACATGTCCGGAAGCGGAGGGGGAAATGAGCAGTGAAAATACCTGAGAGCGTACGCATTGGTGGCGTGGAGTATGCTATTTCTTACGTAGAAAATCTACGGTATGGAAACCAACTTGCATATGGACACATTGATTATGACAACTGCAAGATTGAGCTATCGGCCACAGACGGAATCGGACATCAAAAACGATGTCAAACTCTATTACATGAGATTCTACATGGTGTCCAACAGCACGCAGGGTTGGAGATTGAGAATGAAGAAGCGGTTATAGAAATGTTTGCAAAGGGTATTTATCAGGTGTTACAGGATAACGGCGGCAGATTGTTTGATTTAATGGAAACAGACAAGAAAGAAAAGAGCAATGAAAAAGTACACGCAAGCGGATTTTGACACCTTTGAAGTAGATAAGGTTGGTCGTAAGATATGTCCTACTGGGGATTATACCGCCATAAAAGGCTTTGGTGAGCAGTGCGGCTTTGGTGAGCAGTGCAGCTTTGGCGAAGGGTGCTACTTTATCGAGGTGTGCAGTTACGAAAACGGCGCAGTGAAAAATGGCCGCTATGTCGCCGTGGATAGGATAGGCAGCGAAAACCGGAAAGCCTATTTTTACATAGACGATAACGGCAATATGTTTGTCCGCGCCGGGTGTTGGTTTTCGGATATGGCGGCATTTAAGGAGCGGGTTAAAAAAGTACACACCGGAACAATTCACGAGAAGACATATCTGGCGGCTTGCGACTTGGCAGAATTGATGTTGAAAGGCGGCAATGAGGAATGACACGTGAAGAAGCTGCAAGGGCATTGGAAGAAGTATGACAAAAGAATATATAACTAAAAACAGAGCAAAGCAGTTTGTATGTGGGCATTGCAACGAGGTATGCAGTGAAGAACCGTGCGAACCGAGCGATTGTGATTGGATGGCATTTATCGACAAAGAACCCGCCGCCGATGTAGTGGAGGTGGTACGGTGTCGGGACTGCAAGCATTCGTACCGCATAGATGGTGCAAAAGAAGAGTATGACTGTGCAAAAATTTCTGCGTTTGCAAAGTTTTTTCCGGGGGATCATTTTTGCGGCTATGGAGAAAGGAAAACAGATGGCTAAAGAGTACATAGAACGAGAAGCGGCTAAGGCGCGGCTTAGAACATGGATCACAGATTGCGTATTAGACGGGGACAATGAGGCGGCAGACTGTTTCAGGGACTGCATAGACCTCCTCGACAGTATTCCCGCCGCCGCGGTGACCGAGGATTAGCGATACCAAATGTAAGTATGTGAGTTTACATACCGACCGAGAAAGGAGAAACAATGAGTAAATATGTAAACGTTGATGCTTTTGTAGAAGCACTTTGTAAGACGCTATCCACATTGAGAAAACAAAAAGACAATACGCCCGAATCAATAGCGTTTCTCAAAGGAGCGCAAGTAGTGGCAAAAGAGTTAATGAAATTTCCTGCCGCCGACGTGGTAGTACGATGTAAAAACTGCGTACACTATCACCCTTGCATAGCGGAGCTGACTAATGGCAGTGCGCCGGATTGGGGTATCTGCGATCAGCCGTGGTTTAATGACGATCAAAATGACGTTGATGAAATGTTTTACTGTGCTCAAGGTGAGCGGAGGGGAGATGGAACCAGTGAAATACACCGCGATAATGTGGCCGGAGACGCGCTGTGACATACTGCGAGAACAGTTAGAGGCGGCACGAAGGCGGCTAAAATGGGCGGAACAACATAATCGCCCGTGGGAAGAATTAAGCGAAAAAGGCGCTATTGTAGCCGCCCTTGAATGGGCGGTAGAAATAGCCGAAGATGAAAATCTTAAAATGAGGGCGAGCATACGCGGGAAGTGAGGAAAAAATGACCAACCTTGAATACTTAAAGACTCAATCCGCTGAATGGCTGGCGGCTAAACTTGTCAAAAGAATGAATTGCTCGCTATGCCCGGTGGTTGATGAATGCATAGAAATGGCGAAAATACTCGGCGAATTGTATCCCAGCGAATGCCGGAAAATGCTGGAAAACTGGCTGAATGCAGAAAGGACGGAGAAACGATGAGTAAAGAATATATAACCAAAAGCGAGGCGATAGAAGCTGCTTGCGATGCAGTGGAGTTATATCCCTCGGAATATCAAGAGATAGAAAATGCCATTAACAGGGTTGCAGACGATGTTGCTTTGGTTATGGATACAACGGAACTTGAAGATTTGAGAGCCAAGTATCAGTCGCTCATTGCTGAAAAAGCCAAGAACAGTGGAGACGCGGCCGAAACGTATACAACCGGGTATCGCTATGGTCACAGAAACGGGCAGATTGAATTGCTCCAACAGATTTTGGACATTTGCGATGGTGTGAGCGAGCCGGAGGAAACAAATGAGTAAAGAATATATAGACCGCGAAAAAGTGATATTGGCAGTAAGACACGCATGGGCGAAGGGGCTTGAGCCAACGCAATACATCGAGCAAATCCCTGCCGCCGATGTTGCGGAAGTACGGCATGGACGGTGGGAAAAGCACGGTAGTAAATGGCAATGTACTAACTGTAAAGTGCTTATGAATCTTGACGGAACACCACAAGAAAATTCGATTTATTACTGCCCCAACTGTGGAGCTTATATGATGGGAGAAAACAATGGTAAATGTGAATAGGTATGGTGGTGTCTGCAATGTAGAAAACCCTGATAAAAGAGTTTACAACCTTTGGTATGGGATGCTACGCAGATGCTATGATAAAAAGCAACATGAGAGAGACAGAGGGAAAAGCTACGCTGATTGTGAAGTATGTGATAGATGGTTGAATTTTAATCTTTTCGCAAGCGACATAACACATTTAGCGGGGTACAATAACTGGCTCAACAAAACAGGATATTGCCTTGATAAGGATATAATTAACCCCGGCAACAAGGTTTACAGTAGGGCTAACTGTTGCTTTGTGTCTTATACGGAAAACATTAGAGACATTCACAAAAGAAAGCCACAGAATATAGAACGGCTGCACGAAATGAATAAGACGGGGTATATGCTGGAAAAGGATGGTGAGGATTTAATATTTGAATCGGAAAAGGCCGCATGTGAATACTTGGGCGTTGTAAAGTGTTCGATTTCGTCTTGTTACCGCCGTGGGGTTAAGTGCAAGGGCTATAAAATAGCAAAAATGGATAAGGAGGAAACTAATGAACTGGATTAGCGTTAGGGATAGACTACCTGAAGACCAAGTGGAAGTGCTGGTGGCCACCAGAAGCAAAAATGGCGTGCGAAATATCGACAAAGGGTATCTGGCAATCGACCACTTTATCCATCGTGGACGTGCCGAGGTCACTCATTGGATGCCATTGCCAGAATTCCCGAAGGAGGTATGAAGATGAAGCCGATTTATATACCTAAAGGAAAAGCAAAAGAGTACGGCGATTATGCTATCAACATTTACACGGGATGTCCTCACAGATGTTATTACTGCTTTGCCCCGTCAGTGTTAAGGAAAGATCGGGAACAGTTTCACACTAACATAAAGCCTCGTGATGGGATTGTGGAGGCAACCATTAAACAGTTGGAGCGGGAAGGAATCGCGGGCAAATTGATACACCTGTGTTTCACCTGTGACCCATACCCCACAGGACATGATACCACGGCGACACGGCAGATTATAAAGGCTATCAAGGCAAGTGGGAACCATGTCCAGATACTTACAAAGGGCGATGGGAGCCGTGACTTTGATTTGCTGGATGAAAACGATTGGTACGGTATTACCTATGATGGTATGCATGGCGGTGTATATATGCCAAGCGACAGGCTTATAGATGTGAAAAAAGCGCATGACCGGGGAATAAAAACATGGTGTTCTTTTGAGCCTGTAACGGACGCAGATCGGGTTTTGGAATGTATCGAGAACTGTTATGACATATTTGACAAGGTTAAAATTGGGAAATTGAATTACTATTCGTCAAATATTAACTGGAAACAGTTCGGGGAAGAAGCCGAACAACTATGCAAGCAACTTGGCATTGATTACTACATAAAAGAGAGCTTACGGGCAGAAATGGTCAAACCACCAAAGGAGGAAGAACAACAAACAAATGAATCGCCAACGTTTCAACTCTAAAACGCGAGAACGGGTTTATGCAAAATGTAACGGTCATTGTGCATACTGTGGAGCAGAAATACCCATATCCAAGATGCAGATAGACCACCTGATACCCTTTGAATTTGCCGAAGCTTACGCCGCCCAAGACATAGACCTCAACGCCATTGAGAACCTGATGCCCTCCTGCCGAAGCTGCAATAATTACAAGAGCAGTCTCACATTGGAAAAATTCAGGCAGGCGATAGAACGATGGCCTGAAGTATTGCAGCGCGACAACGTAACGTATCGCAATGCCGTCCGTTTCGGTATGATAGAGCCCAAGCCGCATAAAGTCATGTTTTATTTTGAGTTATTGAAGGAGGAAAAATGAAACGAGTAATAGCAATAACAATATTAACCCTGCTGACCCTCGCCCTGTGCGGGTGCGGAAAGGCTGAGGCTGGCAATCATAGACTGTGGATACTGGATGGGGGTGCGACGTATGGAATATATGTCGATAACCTCACGGGGATACAATACCTGAGCACAAACCAAGGCGGCGTTTGCGTAATGGTAGACGCAGAGGGAAAACCGCTGATATGGGAGGGTGCGGAATGAGCTATGAATTACTGCGGCCTGATATATGGGAGTGTATACGGCGCGGGGGCGGATACTGCCCCTGCGCGATAATCAAGGATGAGGAAAGCAGATGTATCTGCAAGGAGTTCAGAGAAGGTCAGGAAACTAACTGCCATTGCGGCGTATGGAGGAAACATGACGATAGGGCAGAGGATACGAATGTACCGAGAAAAGAAGGGCAAGTCGCGGGCTGCGATGGAGCGCGAAACCGGCATAAGCGCGGCGACCATTTATCACTATGAGATGGACGGCATGGAGCCGACCGCGAGCAGAATCATATGGTTGGCAGATTATTTTAACATAACGGCAGATGAATTGTTAAGGAGGGACCAATGACGAAACGCGAACAACGGGCATACATCAGGCGGTTGCTTGTTCGTTGGGGGAAAGCCAAGAGAAACGCGAAAGAAATAGATAAAAAAATAGCCAGTATCAAAGAGAGAATGGAAGCGGTAGCTGATATTCGCCCACAGGTTTTATCGGGTATGCCGCACGGCAGCGACATTACCGACCCGACCGTCCGGAGTGCTATAAAGCTCATGGCGGCAAAGGAGCGGTATAATCTGCAAATGGCTGAAATGCTGGAAAGAATAAACGATGATATGTCATTCGTAGCGTTCATGGATGCCGCATTAGATGAGTTCCCCGCGAACCAGAGAAGGGTAATCGAGTTGAAATATAACTTTTACGAACATTTCTATTCGCGGGATATGCCGTCTAATACCAGGGTAGGTGTAAAAATGGATAAATCCCCCAAGGCAATAGAACACCTTGAAGAACGTGCGATAGACAGAATGATGAAATACATAGACATACCGGAATAGGAGGAAACAATGAGAATAAGCGATTTACCATTCGGAAGCAATATCAAAATCCCCGAGCGCCGCGAGGATGGAACCTACGAGCTGGCTGCCTACACCCTTGGTTGCCTCAATAATTTTGACGTAGGCACCGCAGGGCTTATCCGCAAAGACATACACAGCCTGTGCCGGTTCGGCGACAGCACGGAGTACGCCGGATCAGACCTGGACGAACGCATGACGGAAATATACAACAGCTACCCCGACGAACTTAAAGAGCTGATTATTCCCAGCACGATCCCGTTATATAACGGCAGCGGCGCCGAGGATATAACCCGAAAAGTGTTTGCCCCCACATTGACCATGGTAGGCTACGGCGACAACCACGAAGTAGAAGAAGGCTTAACATGGCCTATATTCACGGGAAGAAATAGCCGCAAAAAGACCTTTAATAGCCGGGATACTTGCTGGTGGCTTTCCTCTCAGTACTTCTCTGACTACGCCTGGTACGTCTACACGGTCGGCTCCGCCTACTACTACTTCTTCCCGTCGTACTCGTTCGGTGTTGTCCCCGCTTTTATAATCCTCCAATCGGTACAGATTGACGACACACCGGATAATGACGGCAGTTACAGATTGACGGTGCTGAATTATGCTTAATTCAGGCTTTTACAACATGGACTGCATGGAGGGAATGAAACAATTCCCTGACAAGTTTTTCGACATCGCCATAGTAGACCCGCCGTATGGGCTGAATATAGCGCAAATGAATATGGGCGCAGGGAAATCTCACAGATGCCCTAAAATCCAAAATCGCCAATGGGAAAAGGCAGATTGGGATAAAGCACCCGATGATGAATATTTTACTGAGCTATCGCGAGTGAGCAACAAAAGAATAATATGGGGGGGTAACTACTTTAACCTACCACCCTGCAAGTGTTTTTTAATATGGGACAAGGGCGGCGGAATGTATGGCAGGAGCTTTGCGGAATGCGAGATGGCATGGAGCGACCTGAATGATAAAGCGCGGATATTCAAGTATAACCCCATTGACAAAGAGCGCTTTCACCCTACGCAGAAGCCGATAGCATTGTATACATGGATATTAAACCTTTACGCCAAAGAGGGATACAAGATACTCGATACCCATGTAGGCAGCGCGTCCAGCCTTATAGCCTGTTACCGTGCAGGGCTTGAATATTGGGGATTTGAAACGCACAAAGGATATTATCAAAAGGCTACTGAGCGGCTCGAAACCGAAAAGGCACAAATGAGGATGATGTTTTAAATACACGAAAGGAGTTACAATGAACGAACTACAGATATTCAATAACAACCAGTTTGGAGAGATGAGAACCATTACCGAAAACGGTACTACACTTTTCTGCGGTTCTGATGTAGCAAAAGCACTCGGATATGCAAGACCGAATGAAGCAATTACCGCCCATGCAAAGGGTACGGTAAAACGGCGTACCCCTACCAATGGTGGCGAACAGGAGATGCTTTTTATCACGGAAGGTGATGTATATCGCCTGATAACCCATAGCAAGCTGCCCACCACTGAGAAGTTTGAACGCTGGGTGTTTGATGAAGTCCTGCCCTCTATCCGTAAACATGGTATGTACGCCACACCGACTACGATAGAACAGATGATAGCCGACCCCGCCAACGCCATAAAGGTGTTTTCAGCCCTTAAACAAGAGCAGGAGCGGCGGAAGGAGCTTGAAGCGACAGTAGAACACAACGCCCCCAAAGTGCTGTTTGCGGAGGCCGTGCAAGCCTCACACGATAGCTGCTTAGTGGGACAGCTTGCAAAGATGATACGCCAGAATGGGAAGCCCATAGGGGCTAATAGAATGTTCACATGGTTGAGGGATAACGGCTGGTTATGCAAGAAGGGCGAAAACTGGAATATGCCCACCCAAAAGGCTATGGAAGCCGGATATTTTGAGATAAAGGAAACGGTGATAGCCAACCCTGACGGAAGCACCAGAATAACACGCACCCCGAAGGTAACGGGGAAAGGGCAGATTTATTTCATCAACTGGTTTTTGAGGGGAGAAAATGAAAATAGCTGTATATGCCATAGCTAAAGACGAAGAAAAATTCGTTGACAGGTGGTATGAGACGGCAAAAGAGGCTGATTACGTCTGCGTTCTCGATACGGGGAGCGCAGACAAAACCGTTGATAAGCTGAAATCATACAACTGCATCGTAAAAACCAAAATCATACAGCCGTGGAGATTTGATGTAGCGCGAAATGAATCATTGAAAATCATACCGGAAGATGCGGACGTGTTGGTATGCCTCGACCTGGACGAAATCATACAGCCCGGCTGGGCGGAAATCATACGGAAAAACTTCCACGGGACGCGGGGAAGATATTTATATGTTTGGAGCCATGAATCATACGGCAGGGACGGAGTATCATTCAACGCCGATAAAATTCATACAAAATCATACTACTGGAAGAATCCCGTTCACGAAGTGCTGAAATCATACGGTGAAGAATCATACTGCGATTTGCCGTTGAGGGTTGACCATTGGCCCGACGAGAAGAAAAGCCGGAGCAATTATCTGCCGCTTCTCGAGCTGGCGGTTAAGGAAGAGCCGGAGAACGACCGAAACATGCATTACTTAGGCCGCGAATATATGTTCCATCGGGAATACAGTAAGGCCATTGAAACGCTGGAGAAACATCTTGCCCTTAGAAGTGCCGTGTGGCCGCCTGAGCGGGCCGCCAGTATGCGTTTCATTGCTCGGTGTAAAATCATGCAGGGAAAACAATTAGAAGCCGAGGCGTGGCTACAGAGGGCTATAATCGAGGCTCCCGAATACCGTGAAGCATGGTTTGAAATGATGAAAATCATGTATCATGCTAAAAACTGGAAATCATGCATCTATTACGGCGAATCATGCGTGAACATACGGGAAAGGCCGTTATCATACATTTGCGAGCCTGACCCGTGGGGGCCGCTGCCGTTTGATATGCTGTCTATAGCCTATTATAACACAGGCCGCCCCAGAGAAGCTTTGGAAGCGGCGAATCATGCGTTGATGTACGGCCCCGATGACAGAATCATGCAGAACGTGAAAATCATGCAATCATATATCAGGGAACCGTCCTAAGGTCTCCCGAATGACCCCCAGCCGGAAATCATATATCCCCACGCCGTCGCACTCTCGGCGGTAGATACGGGCGGCAGCGCGAGCCTGGGCGAGGGTGCTAAACTCCCGCCGCTCGTCGTGCCCCTCGCCCCTCGTCCATGTAATAACCTGATAACGCATCATGCTATGCCCTCCGTGTAAATGCTCGTCCCGTTACGCTTGAAGCCCTCATTCCAAACGGTCGCCAGCTCTTCCGCGGCTTGTCTTGTTGCGCAGAGGTTAGCGGCCTGCATGCCGGCGATCCTCTGTGAGATGTTCATGATGTTATCATTGCTGCTGACTGTCATAGTTCCCGCCCAATTCTTACCTTCCAACTGCGCAGAAAACGCGATATAAAAGTTTTTCATATTGTACCTCCTTAAAATCATACGGCGGGGGCGGCTTTACGCCGCCACCGTCTGTAAGTCGTAATAAAAATTGGTGTCAAAGTAGTCAACCATGCTGTTAGTGCCGTCGTATCTGTATGCCTCGATTATGGCCTTGACCCTGTGCAGCTTGCGGAGAGTGTCGGCAGTGTAGGCGGTCTCCCTGTCTATGCTGTGCCGGTTGATGTCCTGCCCGTGCGCTGCCTGCTTATAATCGTACTCTGCGGCGGCCTGCCTGATGCGCTTCTGCTCCGCGCTGTCCAACTTGTAATACTCGTCAATGTGTATGCTCTCGCCCCGGTCGCCAATGTATATGTGAGCCCGGCTTGTGCTGATGGTGTAGTCCGCTATGTACTGCTCGCGGCTTATCATGTCAGCCTCTGTTATTTTGATTTTGGCCGTGATGTGCTGGCCGCCGGAGTAGGTTTTACAGCTCACCGTTACGCCCTTAATTCCTGCCGCCCTGATGTCGTCCCGGATGGCCTTGCTAAGTTCCGCGCCGTATAAGTGTTTGCCGGATTTATTGCCGTCCCAGCGGGTAGCCCCTAAATAACCATCGGAGATCGTGCCGCCCAGCTCGTTATCATGCTCACCGATGGCCACTAATATGTCATTCTGAGCGGCGAATCCGTACCAGCAACCCTTCTTCGGGTTCCAGCGCATTTTCAGACCGCGCAGAGCGGTTAAAACCTCGGCGGCGGGCTTGCTTTTAAAATAAATTTCATTGCTGTTATATTGTGCGTTCTTCTCGATTCTGTAGCTTGCCATATAAAAAGCGCCTCCTTATTGTTCCATAGTGTTCTTTCCCTTTGGCTGTTTCTTCTGGGACGGGTATGGGATAAATTCCTCCTCGCCCGCAATAATGCTGTACTCAGAGCGCAGAATCGGGTGCGTTTCTCGCTTTTGCTGCTGACGGATTAGGCTAATGGCTTCCTCTTTCGTGGTTGTACTTGCTTGCATTGTCCCATCCTTAAAAACATGAAACCGTTTCATTGCTTTCTCCCTCCATTGTTCGGGGTGGTTCCCCTTTCGATGTCTCTATTATATACTTACGGGAGTATATAGTCAACTGAAATATTAAGGGAAAAGCCTTAAAGAATTAGAAAGATATACTTGC
>PPYF01545114.1_pt1 | contig 17609 bp, 11 predicted proteins | sample 1559871 | NCBI WGS metagenome assembly PPYF01 (sample SAMN08240021, study PRJNA423297) | Human gut metagenome, whole genome shotgun sequencing project.
AGAAAATCAAAACTTTATTCAAAATACAGGTACGGCTAACCCGCTGATAAATAGTGGGGACGCTGTATTGGTGGTTTACGCTTGAAGGAAACCTATCTCCACAAAGTGAAAATGATTTATATAGACCCACCTTATAACACGGGCAACGATTTTGTCTATGAAGATGACTTTGCGGAGTCCTCTGCCGAATATCTCGCCAACTCCGGGCAGATTGACGAGCAGGGCAACCGTCTCGTTACCAACCCTGAAAGCAACGGTCGCTTCCACACCGACTGGCTCAACATGATTTATCCGCGTCTGAAAGTGGCAAGGGACTTGTTGACAGATGATGGTGTGATTTTTATTTCGATTGATGACAATGAGTATGAAACATTGACTATGTTATGTAACGAGATTTTTGGCGAAACTTGTTTTGTAACAGATATAGCTTGGCGTTCTGCGGACTCTTCAAATAATGATGCAAAGCAATTTTCAGCAGATTTCAACCATACACTCGTATATAGCAAAAAGCCATTTTGGCAACCATATAAATTGGCAAGAAGCGAGAAGAATAATGAACACTACAAAAATCCAGACAATGACCCGAGAGGGCCTTGGTTTTCAGGAAACCTTTCATCTCCGCACCCAAGAGCAAATCTTACATTTGATATAGTATCTCCAAATGGGACTGTTATTCATCCTCCAAAAAATGGATGGCGATGGAGTAAAGAAAAAATAGACGAATTTATTGCAAAAAAAGAGATAGTTTTTTCAGATGATCAAACAAGGATTATTAAGAAAACTTTCTTAGCAGACCAAGGGGGTATTGTACCATCAAATATTTGGTGCGATTTAGAAGAAACTGGACATAATCGAAATGCTAAGTACGAGTTAAAAAAACTCTTTCCAGAATTTTCAACCTACCAATTGTTCAATACTCCCAAACCGACAAGGTTAATAAATAAGATTCTAAGGATAAGTACAAAAGAAGACGATATTATTCTTGACTTTTTCGGTGGTTCATGTACAACAGCAGATTCTGTATTTCAAGTAAACGCTGAAGATGGAGGAAGAAGACGTTTTATTATGGTTCAATTGCAAGAGAAACGTAGCGAGGGCAAGGATGTTCCTGACATTTGTTCATTTGGCAAGGAACGCATACGCCGTGCCGGCAAGAAGATTAAGGAAGACAGCCCATTGACCCTGCAAGACCTCGACACTGGTTTCCGTGTCTTGAAATTAGACAGCAGCAACATGGAGGACATCTACTATACGCCCAAGGAGGTCAGTCAGGCGAACCTGTTCTCTTTGGTGGATAACGTAAAGTCCGACCGCACAGCAGAAGACCTGCTTTTTCAGGTGATGCTGGAGTTGGGAGCCACACTCGACAGCAAGATTGCAACAGAGGTAGTGGCTGGCAAGACCATATACAATGCGGCAGACAGCTATCTTGTGGCTTGCTTCGACAAGGATGTGAACGATGAGGTGGTAACCACCATCGCCAAGATGCATCCCCTCTATGCCGTGCTTCGCGACACTTCCCTGGCTAACGACAGTACCGCCACCAATTTTGAGCAGATATTCAAAACATATTCCCCACAGACAACAACAAAAGTTCTTTAATAGATGCGCAAAATCAGCGATATAACAAGGCGTGAAATACTTGAATTATTTCAACATGGGTTTGATGTAGATTGCCTGTTTGATATGTCTCATGAGACATACCCATATTATGGTCGTCTTAATGAGATAGATTTTTTAAAGCGTCTTTATCCATTAGACGCTATGAAAAGTCTGGACTCTCGTTATCCAAATGCAGAGCAGGACATCTATCAACATACTGTCAATAACGACGATTACGAGTCATGTTGGGTGTTTACAGATGAGCGTTTCCCTCTTGCAAATGGAACAGATAAAGAATATCTGACATTTCTATGCGAAGTATTTCATCCAATAGTAAGAATAAAAGGAGATATTTCCAACACCTTGTTCTCAAAAATCCAAGAGCTTATTAGACTTGATGGATATGAGCTATATGTGTCTGATGAAATTTCGGGACAACCGATATACTCCTATCGAGAACTGTCAGACAATGAGATTGTATCCAAACGATTCTTGCCTTTTTCTGTTAGAAATGGTAAACATTGTTCTGTACAGAAAATTTCAAAGATAATTAGGAATCACATTACGGAACTTGTTACACGGTATAATGAGAATGAGCAGTTTACTAATAAAACTAATTGGAATTATTGGGCTGAAACAAAAGACGAGGCATTCAAGACAATACAAGAGTTTTACACTCCTAAAGCATATAATGACTCCGATGAATATGTTGAAGCGACAGACATTAATCACCTCATATTGAGAGGAAGTCCTAAGCATGTCTTAGATGCAATAGAGGTATTTTATAGAATAAACAATTCAAAGGAATTTGAAACGGCGGTCAACCAAGAGTTATCTCAGATTGGGATTAAATTGGCCGATGGAAAAATTGAAAATCTTCAGCCAGCAGTTGACGTCCATTTGCCCAAAGATGATGATAGCTTAAAGGGGCTTATCTGTCAAGCTGATATATTGTATAAAGAGCGAAACCATGACTCTTTACAATTATCTGTCGAGAAAATGTGGGATGCTCTGGAGCGTGTAAAGACCCTGTTCACAGATTTGGACAAGAAAGAATCTTCTAAGAAAGTTATAGAGGCTATAGTAGGGCAAAGCACTTCCTTGATATCGCATTTAGATGCTGAGTTTGTCGAACTCACCAAGATTGGCAACCAGTATCAAATAAGACATTTTGAAACGAATAAAGAATTAATAGTCAGCGATGAACTGTTGAAATATCTCTATGTCAGATGCTCCGCATTGGTTAACTTGGCTGTGAAAAGTGTTGAACAGATTAAGAAGCTATAGATGCAATAACGATTATGAAACTGAAATTCAAAATACAACAATATCAGACGGATGCCGTGGAGAACGTGGTGCGCGTGTTCGACGGACAGCCTAACCTCGGTCTGCTGGAATACAAGATAGACCATGGCAAGGTGTATGTGGAGCAAGGCGGCAAACGTGTTGAGGTGAAAGAGTTTGAGTACGACGAAGAGGACCCAGGTTATAAGAACGGTGACATCGTACTTGACAAAGAGACACTGCTGAAGAACATCCACCACATACAGACTGAAAGCAACATCCACCTCTCCAACGATGTGGCGAAGAAGCTCGGCCACTGCCAACTTGACGTTGAGATGGAGACGGGTACGGGAAAGACCTACGTCTATATCAAGACCCTCTTTGAACTGAACAAACGCTACGGATGGACAAAGTTCATCGTCGTTGTGCCCAGTGTCGCCATACGTGAGGGTGTGAAGAAGAGTTTTGATATTACTGCCGACCACTTTATGGAGCTCTACGGCAAGAAAGCACGCTACTTCATTTATAACTCCGACAGCCTTGGCGATATAGACACTTTTTCACAGAGTGCTGATATCAGCGTGATGATTATCAACACCCAAGCTTTCAACACCTCGCTAAAAGAGGGTGCAAAGAACAAGGCTGCACGTATCATCTATGATAAGCGTGATAACTTCCGTTCACGTCGTCCTATTGATGTGATAGCAGCCAACCGTCCTGTCATTATCCTTGACGAACCTCAGAAGATGGGAGGTGCAGCCACACAGACTGCTTTGGCACGCTTTAACCCTCTTTTCACCCTTAACTATTCCGCTACGCACAAGGAGACACACAATCCTGTATATGTGCTTGACGCACTGGATGCCTACAACCAGAAGTTGGTGAAGAAAATAGAAGTAGTGGGCTTTGAACTGAAGAATCTGAAGGGTACGGACGGTTATCTCTATCTTGCCGACATCATTCTCTCGAAAGATAGGGCACCGCAGGCACGTATGGAGATGGAGATACAAAATAAGTCTGGCAGCATCAAACGTGACTACAAGAATCTCTCGGAAGGCGACGACCTCTATTCTCTTTCTGGACAGATGGATCAGTACAAGGGATATGTGGTGACGGAGATACACATAGATACCATGTTGCCCTCACGCAGCAGCATCACTTTCGGCAATGGCACCACTTTATATATAAAAGACGTGGTAGGCAATGTGACCGCCGACCATAAGGCACGCATACAGATACGCGAGACCATCAAGGCGCATTTCCGCAAGGAGGCCGCCCTGTTTAAGCGTGGCATCAAGTGCCTGTCGCTCTTCTTCATCGACGAGGTGGCGAAGTACCGCCAATACGACGAGGACGGACAGCAACTGCTGGGACGCTATGGCGAGATATTTGAGCAAGAGTATATGGCAGAGCTGAACGAGCAGCAGAACATGTTCAATCCCGACTATATGTCTTATTTGGATAGCATCGCCGTGAAGGACACTCACACGGGCTATTTCTCCATCGACAAGAAAGGCCGTGCGGTGAACAGCGAGACCAAACGAGGCTCTGATACAGCCGATGATATCTCTGCCTACGATCTTATTCTGAAGAACAAGGAGCGTCTGCTGAGTCTCGACGAACCTGTGCGCTTCATCTTTTCCCACTCGGCACTGCGCGAGGGATGGGACAACCCCAATGTGTTCCAGATATGTTCACTTCGCCAGTCGAACAGCATCAGCCAGAAGAGGCAGGAAGTGGGACGCGGTTTGCGCCTCTGTGTGGACAGCCGTGGCATCAGGCAGGATGGCGACGTATTGCCCGATGAGATACACAAGGTGAACCGCCTGACGGTGATAGCCAGCGAGGGCTATGCCGCGTTTGTCAGCGACCTGCAGAAAGACATCCGTGCCGACCTCTACGACCGTCCGATGCGTGCCGACATGGAGTTCTTCACGGGCAAGATTTTTACCATGCACGACGGTACGAAGCACACCGTGACCATCGCCGATGCGCAGGACATCTATTTCCAGTTGCGCATGAATGGCTATATCACCAAGAGCGGAGAGGTGACGGAGCTGTTCCACACCGACCTGCAAGGCGGCACGCTGAAGCCATTGAACGATGACCTAAAGCCCTATAGCGAACAGGTGTATAAGCGTGTGCAGAGCATCTTCGACCCGAAGGTACTAGACGACATGATAGACGACGGCAGCAAACCGCAGACCCCGGAGAACAAGATCAACGACAACTTCGTCAAGAAGGAGTTTCAGGAACTGTGGCACCGTATCAACCACAAATATGCCTACACGGTGGATTTCGACAGCAAGGAACTCATCGGCAAGGCTGTTGGAGCCATCGACAGGGAACTCAACGTGTCCCGAATGAGCTATGTGGTGACGCGCGGCGAGCAGAAAGACCGCCTCACCCACGAGGATATGGAACACGGCCACATGCTCCACACGACCACTGCTGACTACAACGTGATGCGTACCGACGTGGTTAGCACTGTGAAATATGACCTGTTGGGCAAGATAGGTGCCAACACCAAGCTGACTCGCAGGACAGTGGCCACCATCCTCTCAAAAATCAGTCCTATGAAATTCGGCCTCTACAAGGTGAATCCCGAGGAGTTCATCCGCAAGGTGTCAAGGATTATCATGGAGCAGAAAGCCACCATCATCGTCGATCATATCAGCTACAATCAGGTGGATGGCGAATACTCCAGCGACATCTTCACACAGGAGAAGCACACCTCCATGGACAAGGCCTACGAGGGCAAGAAGAGTATTGTGGATTACGTCTTTACCGACGGCAATGCCGCCGAGAGTGTGGAACGCAAGTTTGTGCAGCACCTCGACACGACAAAGGAGGTGGTGGTCTATGCCAAATTGCCCAAAGGCTTCCACATCCCCACACCCATAGGCAACTATTCTCCCGACTGGGCGATAGCTTTTCAGGAGGGCGCGGTGAAGCACGTCTATTTCGTGGCTGAGACCAAGGGCAGCATGTCATCTCTCGACCTGCGCGAGATAGAGCGAGGCAAGATAGCCTGTGCCGAGAAACTCTTCGACCAGCTCTCCACCGCCCATGTCCGCTATGGCAAGGTGGATGGTTTCGAGACACTGATGCAGTTGGTAAATGCAGAATAAGGATAGTGTATGATGCAAGACCTCACCAAATCACTTATTCTCCTGAACGGAGAGTTGAAGACATTGCAGATAGCATCCATCAGCAAGTTGGGTGCTAATGCCATTCGTGTCTCTTTCAAGAACAATCCGAAGTTCTATACATATAGAGCGGACAAGGTGGTATGGCTCACCAATCCACAATGGCTTGCACCTGAACTGTGCAAGGTTTATCGTGGCGGTCGCCTACAAACGGATGTCACGGAGATATGGCAGTTTGAAACCGGACAGGACAATTATTGGCGTATCAAATACCGCAGTGGTTATGAGGGAGAATATGCCGATGGACAGATAAACGTAGTCAAGACCTGCTTGGATGAGGAAACATCTAAGAACACCTTTGCCTACCTCAAACAGGTGGCAGCCATCAATCCGCTCAGGAAAGATGGAGAAAAGGAGGGCATATTGTCGCAGATATACGAGAAGGTGGATTTCATTGATGACAAGACCGCAGCGGCTTGCTACATCAATCCCGACAAGCATAAGGTGAGGAAACTCAGCCACAAGGATTTGATATACCCGTTTGGCTGCAATGCCAGTCAGAAGAAAGCCGTGGCAGCAGCCTTCGAGCGTCAGGTGAGCGTAGTGCAAGGTCCTCCGGGCACAGGAAAGACTCAGACCATTCTCAATGTCATTGCCAATATCGTGAGGAATGGGAAAACGGTGCTTGTGGTGTCAAACAACAACTCTGCCATAAAGAATGTGCAGGAGAAATTGGAGAAATACAGTCTCGCATTCATTGGGGCACCGCTTGGCAACAAGGAGAACAAGGAACTCTTCGTCAGCCAACAGACAGTCGTTCCCTTGGAGGTCTCATCATGGTCTTGTTCCTTGCAGGATGGAATGAGAATGAAAAATACGTTGCACAATACGCTCGGAAATCTTGACAAGGTGTATGCACTATTGAACGAGGACGCCATGCTACGTCAAGAACAGCAAAGCGTTGATTTGGAATGGCAGCATTTCTGCATGGAGAATGGCATTGACGAACACACACCGTTGGAGAGAAGGATGCAGTCATCCCATATCATCAAACTATGGCTTCATTACCAGTCCAAGGCAGACGGAACACTCATTGCACCCGATGGACTTTGGTCAAAGATAACAGAGGGATTGAAATCTCTTTGGATGCGCATAATATGCCGATACAGACTGAGGCTGCACAACAAGTTTGAACAGACAGACATGAAGCCGTTGGTCATAGAGCTTCAGACGCTTTATTATCTCAACAGACGCATAGAGATAGAAGAACGCTTAGAGGTTATCAGGCAGGAACTATCCACATACGATGCCGACCTGCTGGCGAAGAAATTGACAGATACTTCCATGACGCTGTTCAAAACCTCTCTTCATGGAAGGTATGACAAACAGGAAAGCATCCTCTTTAACGACACCAGGGACATGAAGGCTCACGGCGAGGGTTTTCTGAAACGCTACCCCGTAGTACTGAGTACCACCTTTTCTGCCCGTTCGTGCCTCTTTGGTGACAAGCCATACGACTATATCATCATGGACGAAGCCTCGCAAGTGTCGGTCGAGACAGGAGCCTTGGCTCTCACCTGTGCCAACAATGCTGTGATAGTGGGCGATACGCTCCAATTGCCCAATGTGGTGACGAATGAAGACCGAACGAAACTGACTGCCATCATGGAGCAATATCAGGTCCACGAGGGGTATGACTGTGCAAAGAACAGTTTCTTGGAGTCCGTTCGCACTGTCATCCGAAATGTGCCCGAGACCATGCTCCGAGAACACTACCGATGCCATCCACGCATCATCAATTTTTGCAACCAGAAGTTCTATGGAGGCAACCTGCTCATCATGACCCACGACCATGGTGAGGAGGATGTGCTTTGTGCCTATCTCACCAGAAAAGGCAACCATGCCACGGGACACTATAACCAGCGTGAGATAGATGTGGTGCGTGAGGAAGTTCTTCCCTCACTGACTGAGGATGACGACATAGGCATAGTAACGCCCTACAACAATCAGGTCGATCAGTTCCACCGCCAGATGCCCGAATTGGATGCCGCCACCATACACAAGTTCCAAGGTAGGGAAAAGGATGCTATCATCATGAGTGTGGTAGATAATCAGATTACTCCATTCTCTGATGATGCCAACATCCTGAATGTGGCTGTCTCGCGTGCCAAGAAGAAGTTCTGCCTCGTGATGACAGGCAACGAACAGGGGAACCACGGCAACATCATGGACTTGCTTGACTATATCCATTACAACAACTGCACCATCACCGACAGCAAGATAGCCTCCATCTTCGACTATCTCTATGAGCAATATACGGCAGAGAGAATGGCCATGCTTGAACGTTTGCCGCAAATATCGGAGTATGCCTCAGAAAACATAACCTATCATCTTATCGACGGAATACTCACCTCTGACAACCGTTTCTCCAGTCTGAAAGTGCTTTGCCATATACCGCTCCGACAGATTATCAAGGACACATCCCTTATGTCTCAGGAGGAACTGGCATACGCCAGTAACTACAATACCCATGTCGATTTCCTCGTCATCAACGGCATCAGCAAGAAACCTGTGCTTGCCATCGAGACCGACGGCTATTCCTTCCACAACGATGAGACGGTACAGCATCAACGCGACAAGATGAAAGACCACATCTTCGCCCTCTATTCACTTCCATTGATAAGGTTATCAACAAAAGGGAGTGGTGAAAGGGAGAGAATCATTGAACAACTGAATAATTGTGTTTCATAAAATATAATAATGTATATGAATATACAGATGTCATACATAGTCGTTCCTGTTCTGTCTAGTTTCATAGATTATATAACTAACGACATTGCCATACGCATGCTGTTCCATCCGAACGAGGCAAAATACATCATGGGATGGCATATGCCGTTTACTCCTGGCTTCATCCCAAGGAGAAGGGATGCATAGCAGAGGCTATTGGCGGGGTGATAAGCGAAAACCTTATGAATAAGGAGGTGCTGGAGAAATAGAAGATATGATAGGAAAACTCCGTGAAGCGGTGAAGGATTATATCGACACGCAATCACTGTTATCAGCGAACACCTTCCACGAATTCTTGAATCGATCGACATTAGCAAGATTATTCGTGACCGCATCAACGAGATGGATGTCAAAGAGACTGAGAAACTCATATTTTAGGTGATGGACAAGGAACTAAAAGCCATCGTGTGGTTGGGAGCCTTGCTCGGTCTAATTATGAGAAGCCTAAACACACTCTTTCAAGTCCTCCAATAAGGTAATTGCAGATACTTGACCAAAGATGTGCACATACTTTGCCATTTATCTGCACATACCTGTTCGTGACAGTATTACTGACTTTCCATAGCAGTATGTCTTCTCTGCTGGATGAAGTATATCTTCTATTGCCGATGAAGTATATCTTCTCCGGGCAAGTAAGTATATCTTCTATGAAAAACGTGTTTTTGAGCCACTGGCAGTAAAATTCTTCAAAAAGATACGCTCTAGACTTAGTATAAGTGACGAAGCTATATTAGCTGAACACCCAGACAAGGAGGAATACCTCTTGCCTGATATTAACATTGCTGAGGCTCCTCAATGGGACAATAGTACAAACTTCTCACAAGTAACCATACCTACCCAAACAAACTAAACATTAATGACTCTATGGAAACTTTTTCAGACATGGGACTGTCGTTATTCTCTGGGGACGTCGCAAAACATGCGGTATTTCATTGATTTATTTGGCGGTTCGACATTTTTTTATTAATTTTACCGCAGAATATGCGACGTTTAACACTACACATTGTCGCACATAGAATAAGTAGCTTATGTATATACACGAAAGAGATAATTGGACAAACTTCCGCTGGGATGCTTCTGAGGTATCAATCCTTCAGGAGGTTGTATGTCGTAAGCAAGGTTTGCTTTACGGCAGATTGAGCACGCTCGGCTTTGATAGCAAACTCAGAGCTATGGCGGAGAACTTGACACATGACGTAGTGTATTCTTCAGAGATTGAGGGCATATGTCTTAATGAAGAACAGGTGCGTTCTTCTATCGCCCGAAAACTGGGAATTGAAAACGTGAAATACACAGCTCCTTCTCATTATGTTGACTCCGTGGTGGGCGTAATGCTCGAAGCCGTACAGAACTATGACCAACCGCTCAGTAAAGAGAAACTATGCGCTTGGCAAACAGCATTCTTTCCAACCGGTTTCAGCGAAGCTTGTGAAATAGAAATAGGACAATACCGAACAAATGAGGAACATATAGTCAGCGGTATATTTGGTAGAGAGAAGATACATTATATAGCCCCTTCTCCCGACCTTTTAGAGAGTGAGATGCAAAGGTTTATAGCTTGGTTTGATAGCGAAGATACCGTGGGCAGCGTTATACGTTCTGCCATAGCTCATTTCTGGTTTGTAAGCATTCATCCTTTCGAAGATGGTAATGGTCGATTGGCTCGCATTCTCTCCGACATGCTTCTGGCACGTGGTGAGAAGAGCGAGTTGCGTTTCTATAATATTTCGTCTCAAATCAATAAAGACAAAAAACACTATTACGACATTCTGGAACGCATGCAACGTGGCGACGGTGAGATCACGGAGTGGCTGGTATGGTATATGAAAAAAATGATTGATGCGCTCGACGAAGCAGAAACTATTGTCACCACCATCTTAAATAAGAGTTTCTTCTGGCAGAAGGCTGCATCCGTTCCTATGACAGAGCGACAAACACAAATGTTAAATCTCTTCCTTGATGGCTACGAGGCGAAGATAACGTCTAAGACCTGGGCTTCATTGGCTAAGTGTTCCAAAGATACTGCCATACGCGACATACAGGATCTTGTCAGCAAGAACATTTTGATAGAAGACATTCCAGGAGCCAAGCGACCAACTTATTCCATTGTCTTTGACTCAGAGGACATCACACAATTCTTTACCGATGTGTGTATTACCCAAGAGAATGGCATACCATATCTCAATGCCCTATTCAAAGGCCATAGAACAGTTTGTGAAAGAATGTTGGCACTTGACGCAGAACGGTATCAAAAGGGAGAACTACCTCTGTCCAATATGCTCAATAAGTACTGCTCATATTTGATGGCAAGAGATTAGAAAAAAGCTAATCTTTTCGATGAAGAATTTTGAGATACGCTATGACGAAGGCAGGAAAAAGGAATCACGCGAAAAGGGGTGAAAATAGGGCCAAAAAAGGATATTAACTTCATCGGCCTACGAATATAACTTCATTGGCCTACGAATATAACTTCATCGGCCTATGAAGTTATATTCATCAAAAGGCGATGTTAACCTTCCACTCGGAACATAGAGAGACTGGCTCCATGAGACCACCAAAAGGAGGGTTTCCATCCTCCTCTATCGACTGGTAGCCGTATGCAGGAAAGCATCCTGCATACGACCATCTATCAAACTCATCCGCGCATATAATAATAGGTATAAGAACCCTTCTCGTAGCGCTTGGGACGCATTCCTGCACGCAACTGATGGTAGAGCTGCCATGCCTCGGCATAATAACGCGGCATAGGCGCATTGGTCTTGTAGTACAGCGGCAGATAGGCGCAGAAAGTCGGCAGGTCGCGGTCGAGCAAAAAGCCCATCAACTGATAGTTGGCGCTCTTGCTGGTGACGCGGTTGAGTATGGAGTCGGGGGTGAGCAGACTGTGTACCTGTGGCGACGGACGCATCACCTTGCCCTCTCCTACCAAGCGATAATGAAAGAGGCTATCGGTCAGGTGGCCCGTGCGCGCGACAGAATAGATTGTCAACATCGACGATACGGAATCAGGACGCTCCAACCGTTGCGCCATCACGAGCGCCTCACGATAGCGACGTTGGTCAACCAGATATTCCATCCGCGCCCGCTTATGAAACTCTCGGTCATTATTGCTCAGGAATCCTACGAAGAGAAACATGAGGGCAAGGGTGCCCAGGTTGATCCAGAGCAGCTGTGAGAGAAAGCCCTGCCTACGCTCGTCGGGCTCATAGGGCTGGTAGCGCATGGCCTGTATGATGGCAGGTACGATGACGAGAAGCAAGAAAGGAATAGCCAACCACCAAGAGCCAAAATCTACTTGCGTCGTGACGTCGGAACGGATGCCCGTCAGCCAGGCCAGCAACAAGAGCGAAGGCGCATAGGTGAGGGCATAGCTTCTACGGCGAAGGCGGGCAAAGAACTGGACCACGACCTGCAGGAGCAGCAATACGGACGTGATAATGACAGCCCCAAGGAAGGGCGCATAGTGGGTCTGCCCGCCCGAGGCGAGAAACTGCGTGACGACGAGGACGTCCGCCTGATAGTTGTATAGATAGCAAAAGGTGAGCACGCAGAACACTACTGCGCACACCACCTGTTCGAAACCTCTACGCATGAGCATCATTCTTTTTACGCAAGACCACGGCCGAACGCGCAGGGATATAGAGCTTCAGCCAGCCCTTGTGATCCTTGGCATAGAGCGTGTCGCTATTTGTCAGATGCTCCACCGAGTCGTCGGCTAATCCGTTGCCGCCAAACTCCTTGGCATCCGTATTGAGCACTACCTGCCAAGAGCCCTCGCGCACCAACAGCCCGTAGTCGGAATAGGACCGTGAGGGAGAGAAATTGAACACGAACAGCAACGAACCGCGCTCGTAGGCGAGCACCTGGTCGCCGTCATTATGCCAAATTTCCTCCACAGGCGTATCGTTGAAGGCAGGCTCACTCTTCACCACCTCCAGCATCCGGCGATCGAAATCGCCAAGATAGTGATAGCAAAGGGTCTTGTCATCGACCAGATTCCATTGCCTGCGCGCATACTTGTGGCTCCATCCGTTGCCCTCGCGCGGGAAATCGATCCACTCGGGATGACCAAACTCGTTGCCCATAAAGTTGAGGTAGCCTCCGTTGATAGCTCCCAAGGTGACGAGTCGGATCATCTTGTGCAGGGCAATCCCCCGATGGGCCGCCTCGTTCTCATCTCCGATACGGAAATGCCAGTACATATCGGCATCCACCAGTCGGAAGATGATTGTCTTGTCGCCCACCAACGCCTGGTCATGGCTTTCACAATAAGAGATCGTCCGCTCGTCAGACCGACGATTTTTAACCTCCCAGAAGATGCTACTCGGTTTCCAGTCCTCATCCCGACGTTCCTTGATGGTCTTGATCCAATAGTCGGGTATGTTCATCGCCATACGATAGTCGAAACCATATCCACCATCCTCGAAGCGGGCCGCCAGTCCTGGCATGCCCGACACTTCTTCGGCAATGGTGATGGCATGAGGATTGACCTCATGGATCAGGCGATTGGCCAAGGTCAGATAGCAGATGGCATTGTCATCCTGATGGCCGTTGAAATAATCTGCATAGTTGGTGAAAGCCTCTCCCAGTCCATGACTATAATAGAGCATCGACGTGACGCCATCGAAACGGAAACCATCAAAATGGAACTCCTCCAACCAGTACTTGCAGTTGGAGAGGAGGAAATGGACGACATTATCCTTGCCATAGTCGAAGCAAAGACTATCCCAGGCCGGATGCTCGTGGCGGTCGCCAGGGTAGAAATATTGGTTGGGATCTCCCGCCAGGTTGCCCAGTCCCTCCACCTCGTTCTTGACGGCATGGGAATGGACAATATCCATGATGACGGCCACGCCGTGGCTATGCGCCTCGTCTATCAGTTCCTTCAATTCCTCGGGCGTACCAAAACGGCTGCTCGGCGCAAAGAAGGAACTGACATGATAGCCAAAGGATCCATAGTAGGGATGCTCCTGGATGGCCATGATCTGTATGGCATTATAGCCATCTCGGACGATACGCGGCAGCACCTGCTGGCGAAACTCGCTATAGGATCCCAGCTTCTCCTCGTCCTGCGCCATTCCGATATGGCACTCATAGATCAGGAGCGGCTTCGTCTGCGGCGTCAACGGCTTCGACACCCAACGGTAAGGCGTCTTGGGCGCCCACACCTGTGCCGAGAAGATATGCGTCTTTTCGTCCTGCACCACGCGGTTGGCCCAGGCCGGTATACGCTCGCCTTCTCCACCATCCCACTTGACGTGCATCTTATAAAGTTGTCCGTGGGTCAAGGCGCCGGCAGGAAGCGTGAGCTGCCAGTTGTCCGTGCCCTCGATCCGACGGCATCGGTAGGTCTCCTGCTCTTTCCACGAACTGAAGTCGCCGACGAGATAAATGTCCGTGGCATGGGGAGCCCACTCTCTGAACACCCACCCCGTATCCGTCCTATGCAGACCGAAATACTCATAACCATTCGCAAAGTCGGAGAGCGTCTGCTTGCCGTGGCGCGTCAGTTGGTCTATCTTCCACAAGGCGTGGTCGTGACGGCCTCGTATCGCCTGCTCATACGGCTCCAAATAGGGGTCGTTGCGCACAATGCCGATGTGCTCCACTACCTGGGGTTCTACCTTTGCAGCAGCAGGAACCTTTTTGCGGTTCGCTTTTTTATTTACATTCTTCTTGTTCACCATATCCTGTCAATACAATCTTTTTACATCTCTATTCTCTTGCCATCCTCATAGCGGCCCTGCGCCGTGATGGCACCAGTCTTGTCGCGCTCCACAAAGGATCCATCACGCTCGTCCTCGTGGTAGCTGCCCTCAAAGCGCACGCCCTTGGCGTCCTCCTCGATGGCTTTTCCCTCGCGCAGTCCGTTGCGGAACGTACCACGGAATCGCGTGCCGTCGGCATAATGGATGACCACCTCGCCATCGAGCTTGCCGTTGACAAAAACCCCGTCGAAGACATCATTGTTCTTCTTGGTCAGTTTGCCCACTCCATTCTCGTGGCCCTGTTCCCAGAGGCCCACATAGACATCGCCATTGTGCCATGCCATCGTACCCTGGCCCGAACGCTCACCACGCAGGAAGCGTCCCGTATAGACATCACCATTCTTATATCTCATGATGCCCTCGCCGTGGCGCTCGCCCTCGACATAGTAGCCCTCGTAGATATCGCCATCCTTAAACTTATAGATACCACGCCCGTCCGGCAGGTCGTTTTTCCATTGTCCGCTATACTCCTCGCCGTCGCCATAGACGTAGGTGCCCTTTCCCTCCTTGAGATTGTTCACCCAGTCGCCCGTATAGGACGACCCGTCACCCCAGTCGAAGACACCCTTGCCGTTCTTTCGGTCATCGAGCCAGTAGCCATCATAGAAGGCCCCGTTCTTGAAAGTGTAGCGTCCTTTACCCGCGCGCTTGTCCTCGGCCCATTCGCCCTCGTACTTGTCGCCATTGTAATAGAACATCGTACCCTGTCCCGACTGGTAGTCCTTATACCAGAGTCCGCTATAGCGGTTGCCATTCATGAAGTAGTAGTCGCCCATACCGTGCTGGTGGTCCTGAAACCATTCGCCCGTATATTTCTCTCCATCCGTGAAGGTGTAGGTGCCCTGCCCGTGGCGCTTGCCCTTGAGAAACTCTCCCTCATAGACGTCGCCATTCTTATAGACGGCCTTGCCCTTGCCGTTGGGCTTGCCGCGCAACACTTGTCCCGTATAGCGGGCACCATCGGAGAGCGTAATGGTCTGCGTGGCAGGATTCTGCGCCTTGATGGGCACGGAGCAAGCCATCATGGCAAAGAAGATATATAGGAATGTTGACTTTTTCAAATTTATCATGCGATTCAATCCTTTCAATAACTGTCTTTCTGCAAAGTTAGCAAAAAAGCCACGACCAAACAAATTTGATAACTATTTTTAGGCAAATGTCGGATTATCGCATGGTTTATGTAGAAATTATTAAACAAACCGAAGCAGCTATTTATGTGTACCAGCACGGGCTAGGTTTGTAGGCATAAAAAAGCAAAGCCATACCTACTGCCCAGGCAATAGGTACGGCTCTGCACTTTTACCCACAGGCGTGGGTGTTAACTATTTACTCCCAGAGTTGCGAGTCTTGACCAGAGTTGCGGGTCTTGACCAGCGTGGTGGGCTAGACTTATTACTCCCCCAGTTCGTCTTCGTATCCCGGTATCACTACGGAGACGCGGCCTATGCCGGGGATGATCTGTGAGAGTCCCTCGACGATCTTCTCGCGGTCGAAGCCCTCCTCAATGGCAATGAAGAGCGTATCGTCACCTGCAATAGATCCCAAGACACCCTGGATCTCCTTCTGGTCGATGTCATACGCAACGGCACTCGCATAGCCCGGACGCGTCTTCATCACGGCCAGCTGACCACTAAAGGTGAGCGAAAGGAATCCATTGCTATTCGCCATGTCGGTAGCACGCTGAGGCGAAGAGACACGCTTGTACATCGTCTCGTTGGGCAACACATAGACGTATTTTCCATTCATAGAGGCAGCCTTGGCCACCTTCAACTGCTTCAAGTCGCGGCTCAACGTAGCCTGCGTAATCGTAAAGCCCTCCTTGGCCAATGCCTTCAGCACCTCCTCCTGACTGCTAAGCTCCTTGCTGGAGATAAGCATCTTGAGGGTTTTCATTCGTACCGTTTTCGCTTTCATAATCCTTCATTATTCTATTTCATTTGCAAAATTACAATATTTATTCACGCCAAGCAAGTTTTATGCCCTAAAAAAGCATTTTATTAGAATATTTTTAGATTTCCTTTTGTCACACACACCCTTTCATAGCACAACTCGCGACAAACAAAATGCAAGCTACCTTGGCACGAAAGCTACCGCTTTGCAAGGAGGAAATGGCTACATGAAGACGAAAACGCACGAAAAAGGGGAAATATCTTTTCAGATATTCCCCCGATATACGTATTTTACTCCTATAATTATCTAAGAATATTCACTTCGTCAAACCGCATCAATTGCGTCTGTCGCCCAAGAAGCGGAGCAGATAGAGGAAGAGGTTGATGAAGTCGAGGTAGAGGTTGAGCGCACCCAAGAGCGCTATCTTCTGGGAAGCCTCGCCCATATCGGGAGCCTCCAGGAGAGCCCGCTTGATCCATTGCATATCCCAAGCCGTCAGTCCACAGAAGAGGATCACGCCCAGGCCACTAATGATGAGGTCGAACATCGTGCTGCGAAGGAACATATTGACCAGTCCGGCGATGATCAGGCCGATAAGCGCCATGATCAGGAAACCACCTATCGAGGACAAGTCCTTCTTGGTCGTATAGCCAATCAAGGCCATGGCGCCAAACATACCTGCCGAGACAAAGAAAGTTAGGGCTATGGAAGCCGTGGTATAGACGGCGAAGAAGACGCTCATCGTCATACCGTTGAGGATGGAGAAGGCGATGAAGCCCACGGTAGCCGTGGTGATCGAGATGCGGCTGAGGCGGGCCGACAGCCAGATGACCAATCCGATCTCGGCTGCAAACAACACGAGCATGGGCATCTTGGAACCGAAGAGACTCATCAGGAGGCCCGGGCTGTTGCCGATACCATAGGCGACGATAGCCGTGATGGTCAAGGCTAAAGCCATCCAGGTATAGACCTTCCGCATGAGGAAAGGCATGACACGTGACCGCTCCAGCTCCCGCGCGCGATCATCCACAATGTTTGAATAATTGTTGAAATCCATTTCGATTTTCGTATTTAATATGTATGTTTTCTATCGTACAAAAGCCATGCCATGGCGACCATCCTTGAC
>PPYF01000364.1_pt1 | contig 17599 bp, 15 predicted proteins | sample 1559871 | NCBI WGS metagenome assembly PPYF01 (sample SAMN08240021, study PRJNA423297) | Human gut metagenome, whole genome shotgun sequencing project.
AAAAAGAACCAAACAGCCTTTTAATGACTGCCTGATTCTATTCATTTACTCATTATCAACAGGATTTGACAAAGAGCCTTTAATTTTAGTTGTTTAACTTATAGAAGCCTTTAGCCTTCAAACCATAAGCCTGACCAGCGGTCATATCGTATTGAACCATTTCGTAATCGTTCAAAAGTGCTTGTTGTTCTGAAGTCAACTTCTTAGGATCTACAAAGTGACCCTTTTGGTCAACTAATTGGAAGCCTTTATCACCATTAAAGTTAATAGTAATTGCAGGAAGCTTCTTATGTACTTCAGTCAAAAGTGCTTGGTAAGGAGTTACCTTACTATTAGTTTGTTCAAGCATCATAGCAGTGAAGTCACTTGTGTTGACGTAGTTAGTGTTGTCAGTCAACTTACTCTTAGCACCATGTTCTCTTGCATACTTGTTTGAGTAAATGAAGTAACGAGTTGAGTGCATTTGAACAGGATACTTAGCAGTATAGTTTTGTGACAAAATACTTGGATAGTGATCACCATAAAATACTACTGTAATAGGTTTCTTAATCTTATCGATTTGACCGATAAACTTCTTAACAGCCTTGTCAGTATATTGAGTACCCTTTACGTAAGTTGCCATTTGTTCACGAACAGCAGCAGTGTTAAAGAGTTCACCAGAGATCTTACCCATGTATTCATTATTTGGATACCAGTTGTTATATGGCATGTGGTTTTGAATTGAGATCAAGTTAATGAATTGACCACCCTTCATGCTATTGATTTGCTTCAAACCATTAGCATAAGTAGTGAAATCAGAGTTATAAGTACTCTTACCTAACTTCTTTTGATCAATGATCTTGTATTTAGAACCAAGGTAAACAAATTTATTAAACTTAAATCTCTTGTAGTCTTCTACTCTTGAGTAGTAAGTACCGATGAATGGGTGAACAGCTGATTTGTAGCTGAAGTCCATACCAATAGTTGGGTAGAAGTCATAATTTGGCACGATTTGAACATATGGTGTCAAAGTAGACTTGAACATACCCATATTAAATCCGGTCAAAGTTTCCCATTCCATGTTGGCAGTACCACCACCATAACCAGCACTAAGCATGCTACCATATGTAGCACGTTTTTGCATTGATTGGATAAACTTAACTGGGTTTGGTGCCTTTGGATCAATCTTAACTGTTGGGAAAGTATATGGATCAACAAAACTTTCACTCAAGTTATAAACAATGGTTTGATCCTTTAAAGTATTCTTTCTGGTCTTGTTAATTTGATCAGCAAGCTTACTATACTTTTGATCTAGATGCTTGATTGTAGATTCTGAATAGTTAGATGGCTTATTCATAATCTGTAAATCAAAGTAGTTCAAGAAGTTCAAAAGCGGACCATTGATCTGAATATCACGTTCAGGGTTTCTAAATGATTGCTTGTTATCAAAACCACGGTTAATGTGGTAAATCATACCACCATCATGGTTAAAGCGAATCGGAGTCATGAATAAGAGCAAACTGAGTAATGCCCAAATTCCACGACGCTTCCATGAACCTTTCTTCTTAATTGGAAACTTAATTTCAAGAAAGACCGTCAAAGCAATAACAATTACTAATGCAATGGCAATCATAATGATCTTTTGTTGTCCAACCATTGGAAGCAAAGTCTTCCAGTTAACAATTTCATCAATTTCAGTTGGGTAAATTGGTTCACCACGAAGATCAAGTTTGATCTTGTTGGCAATAGCCCAACCAATTGCAATTACACTGACCAGAATTGTTGAAGTCCAGTAGCGAGTTGTAATGAAATAGAAAATTGCAAACATTGCATCAAGGAAGATTGCTGTCAAAATAATGGCAAAGAATCTAGTCCCGAGCAAGAAGATAACTGCATTAATATCAGTTGCTGTAGTAATTTGAATACGTAAATTGTCTGATTCAATCAAGAATGAGGCAAAACTCAAAATGTAGAACCAGCCCCAAGTAAGAAGTCTTACTCTGTTTTCAACAACCCAGGCAGTGAACTTAGCCCAGCTATCTTCCACAATCTCTGCAAGGTTATTATGCTTATCAAAGAAAGCAATTGTCCTTTTAATTGGCTTTATCTTAAACAAATACCGTTCATATAAATAATTCAAGATAAAGGCAACAACCATCATAATGATGATCATCAAAAACTTATTCAAACCAGCACTATTGGTAAAGCGGAATGACTTTACAAAACCGCCAATAACCGGTGCCTCCATAAAGATAACTACTGGGATGAAGAAGCGCATTTCTTTAGCACTAAAGCTAACAATGACTTTTCTAAAAATTAAAAATGCAGCGAGAACCATTAAGAATAAAAATGGTGATGTAACGTTGCTTAAAAATCTTGGATTCCAAGAATAAACGCCACTTCTACCTGATAAACGTTGGTACCAATATACCCCGTTAAAACCAGGAACCCCGATAAACATTACAAAGAATGATACAATCCCAGCTGCAATTGACCAACTAAAGACCTTTTTAGGAATTTTAACATTGGCTAAAAACATACCCCATGCAAAATACAAAATAAGGTATACCCCATAAATGGAGTAGTTGAAGATCATCGTACCAGCGTTTGTAGCAAATCCAATTAAAGTTAATGCACTAAGCAATAACAAGTTCTGCCTGGTCGTTATGCGGTGTTGTAACTCATACAGGTATGGCTGAGCCAGCATACTGAAAATTAAACCAGCTAGTAATACTGATGTACTAGTTAATACTGGGAAAAATACTCCCCAGAGCTTCCACATATTAAAACCACTTGGCACCTTAAAGAAGTAAGCCAAGTATAAAAGCACTAGCGTAACTACCGCCATAATCCAGAAACGGAAGGCTTCAGTTGGATGAACCTTCTTCTTGCTGTATACAGCACCAAAAACCATTGGAACAAGCACCATCGTGCTTCGACCCAACAATCCTGGAATGTATCTCATCAGAGTACTTAATGGTAATCTACCAAAAGTTTTACCCCATGAGAACATTTGCACTAGCATGAAGAATGCTGCTAAAACTAAACAAATAATTTGAGCAACATTTAGTGATTTTTTCTTCTTAATCTCACTCATTTTCCTAGTCTATGTCCTTACTAAAAATTTTATTTTTTGCAATTACTCAGATTTAATCCCTAACTTCTTCTTAATTGAATACAAAATATCGACTCTCTTTCCGTGTCCGGTAAAGAAATCAATGATATCTTGCCAGAATTTATAGACCATAATCAAAGTAATCACCATAAAAACAATTCCTGCTTCTTGGTTTTGCAAAAATTCATAAACACTGAATAAAAGCATAAACACTAAAGGAGGAATCGTCAAATTTTGCATAATTGCAGTTAATATTAAAGCAATTAGCAAAGTAGCTAAACCAGCTCTCCAATCATAAAAAACTGCCACCTGTGCAGAAACTGCGACGCCTTTACCACCTTTAAAGTGATTCCAGATTGGAAAACAGTGTCCCAAAATTAATCCTAGCCCGGCATATGCAATATTAATATGCCCTGAAAAGACAAAATAGACAATAAATAGAGCAATCAAACTTTTAAGCAAATCGCCTAAACAAGTTAAAATACCCCATTTTTTACCAAAAACAGCACCCATATTGGCTGTTCCTGGATTATGTGAACCATATTCAGTAGGATTTATTTTTAAAAATAACTTACCAACAATCATCGCAGTTAAAAAATTACCAAAAACATATCCAATTAGCGTAGCATAAATTCGCGCCATTAATTATCACCTTCTTCGGTGTAATCATAAATATGATAGGTTTGATTCTTAGTACTCTTAAAACTAAAACCATTTTCTTCATTTCGCTTATTTTGATAAGTTTCATTGTTATTAATGGTTTCTTTCTCTAAGCCTAACTCAGTACGTACTAAATCAGAAATCCGCTGCAATTCTTCTGTTGGTTGAACTTGATAAGCGGCATCATCGATCATCGCATTATAGCCATGAAGATAATCGCTTGATGAACTATTAGCACAACCACGGTAATTAAGCGCAATTTGTTGCAAAGCACTAAATGGTAAATTAGTTCTAACGTTACTTGATACTGAAGTCAGAATTGAATCTAAATTAGTTAAAGAACTTACTGAAACAGCTTTTTTAATTAGCGTTGTAATAACTTGTCTTTGCCGCTCTTGTCTACCATAGTCACCGCGCGGATCATCATAACGCATTCTTGAGTAAGCCAGTGCACCGGCACCACCCATATGGGTTAACTTACCCTTTTTAAAGACATAGCCGCCATACTCAAAGCTAAGCGTTGGTCGAATATTGATCCCGCCAACATAGCGAATCATCTTCATAATTCCACCCATGTTGACAACGGCATAATACTTAATCGGCACATTAATCAAAGCAGAAATGCTGTCCATTGACATTCGAGCTCCGCCAATTTCATAAGCAGCATTGATCTTTTCAGTAGTAAAACTACTGGAGCCAACCATTTGCGCCATTGTATCACGCGGAATAGATACCAACGTATAACGCTTTTTAGCAGGGTTAACTATAGCTAAAATCATGGTATCAGTTCTACCGCGTTTCTCAGTTCTATTTAAAGCCCCTGTGTCTGTTCCCATTAATAGAACCGCAAAACGCTTTTTGCCATTAAATTCACCTGTAGTTTTCACTGCTGTACCTGGATCATAGGTTTTATCAACTGCATTCTTCGCTTTAAAATAAACAGATGCAAAGTATGTTACTGCCGCAATGACTGCAACTAATAAAATTATCCCTGTAGCCCACGCCCAAATATGTCGATTTTTATATTTATGACTTTGCACTCGAGTACCGCTCGGGTGATTTTCTCTTTCTCTGTTATCCTTCATAAACCATACCTATGCATTAATTCACATTGAGTGTATTATAACAAAAAAAGCAAATCATCGCTGACTTGCTTTTTACATCTTATTAAAATCGTTACTTATTTTTACTTCAAAGTCAAGGTCAATTCAAAATTGCGACTTTGTCCCGCTTCTAAATTGAGCTCATCAGTAAAAGCAGTAACCTTTCCATTTTCTTCACTTAATTTAAAATCAGTTGAAGCAACATCAATACCGTGATCTTCGCCATTTAAACTAATTTTATTAATACTGCTTTCGCCTTGCCAAGGAGTTGGCAAAACAAACCCTAACGAAAATGGCAGTTCTTTATGTGAAGAATTCTTTAAATAAAAGGATACCTTAACTTGGTTACCCTCCAAAGCATAAGTAGTCATGACCTCAAAATGATATGGAAAACTTTTATAGCTTTCAGGTGTATCAATCAAGGTTAAACTCACTCGAGTATCGCCTTTATCAACGACAGTCCAAGGCAGCTTGCTGGCCCAGTTGTTGGCTTGATCAATCACTGGAAAAGCAATTGCCATACCCTCTTCAGTCTCTTTTTCGCCAAGATAATCATAATTATCAGCTTCAGATACTAGATGGGCCATCCTGGCACCATTCTCATCTACAGAGACTTGAAAGAGAGAATTATCAATTGTTTGCATATATATCTCCCAACTTTATTTCCACTGACCAAAATAGCACTTACAAGGGTCAACTGTCAATTTTTAGGCGTCTACTGCCGCCTTAATGGAAGCGGTTAACCCTTTAACCATATAGGATAAACTCATCGAAGGATGCCGTCCATTTTTAACCTGGCTTGGCAAAAATGGAATATGAATAAATCCCGTTTTCAAATTAGGAAATTCATGAACTCGCATGTATTGTAATTCATAAAAAAGATGATTGCACACATAAGTACCTGCAGAATTGGAAATTTCACTAGGAACCCCCGCTTTTCTTGTGGCTGTCACCATTTTTTGGATTGGCAACTGAGTGAAATAACCATCAGCACCATCTGCTTCAATTTTGCCTTCTTTTGGTCCTTTACCCGAATTATCAGGAGTTGAACCAGATTGAAAATTAATAGCGATTCGTTCTGGAGTAATTGCTGCACGGCCTCCCGCTTGCCCCACGTTAATAACCATATCTGGCTGATATTTTTCTATTACATTTTTGACTACTCTGGCACTTTCATAAAAAATAGTCGGTACCTCTAATTTAATAATTTGATGACCATCTATTTCGTCAGGTAACTTTTTTACAGCTTCAATTGCAGGATTAATTTTTTCCCCACCAAAAGGATCAAATCCAGTTATTAAGATTTTCATAATAGGCCTCTTTTCTTAAAAAAAAATGGCAGTTTTTCTTTATTTATAATATAATATACTTGTTCCAGAAAATTATGAAATTAAATTATGAAATTATAGTTTTTGGAGCAAGTTGATAAAAAGGACATCCCTTTCGGGGTGTCTTTTTTTGACTAAAAATAAAAGAACTTCGAATAAATCAAAGTTCTTTTTGTGTGAATAACTACTATATTAAATTAGTCGTCCAACTTTTCCTTGTTAACAACATCCAAGTTTTCGTCGAAAGTGTAAACAACTGGTTCACCAGTCTTCATTTCGAGGTCCATGATGTCATCGTCAGAAATGTTTTCAATGTACTTAGTCAAAGCACGAAGTGAGTTACCGTGTGCAGCAATAATTACGTTCTTGCCGTCAAGTAAGTCTGGAGCAATGTTATCTTCCCAGAATGGCATTACACGATCCAAAGTTACGTGTAAGTTTTCTGCCTTAGGAACGATGTGTGGGTCCAAGTTTGCGTAACGACGGTCATGTGCTTGACTGAATTCGTTGTCATCGTCAATAGCTGGTGGCAAAACATCGTATGAACGACGCCAAATGTGAACTTGATCATCACCGTACTTTTCAGCAGTAGCCTTCTTGTTCAAGCCTTGAAGAGCACCGTAGTGACGTTCGTTAAGTCTCCAAGTCTTAGTTTCTGGAATCCAAAGTTGGTCACTTTCTTCCAATGCGTAGTGCAAAGTCTTGATAGCACGAGTTAATAATGAAGTGTAAGCTTGATCAAATTCAAGACCGTGTTCCTTGATTAAACGACCAGCCTTCTTAGCTTCTTCAACACCTTTTTCTGAAAGGTTAACGTCAACCCAACCAGTAAATTGGTTTGAAAGGTTCCATTCACTTTGACCGTGACGGATTAAAACTAATTTTGACATGAAATATCTCCTTTTAAATTCAATGTTTCATCCATATTTTACACATTTCACAGTTTTTTTCATAGAGATATGGGCAAAAAAACATCTTTTTTTATTTCTACTTTTTATTTTCTGCTTTTTTGTGCTAACTTATAACAAAAGCATACTAAGAGAAGTGTAAAAATCATGAAAAACAAAAAGAAATATTTTGTAGTTGTTTTATTTAGTTTATTACTTGTTGCATTAACCGGCTGTTCTTCTAATTCTAATAGTAAAAAGGAAAATCCCCTTCCTTCTGCTAAAACAATCCTAACCAATGCACAAAAGACCAAGTTTCAGTCAATGCATGCTACATGGAGTGAAAATAGTAAAAACGAAGTAGTGCAAAAAGCGGAAGCGCAATATGTAAAAGATCCTACAGTTATTTTTGCCAATGTTTCAACTAATTCTAACCATTATCAAATGTGGATTGAAGGAAAAAATAATTACATTCAAATGAAAGGAACTAATTCTAACCATTGGTTCAAAACTAAATTATCTAAAGCAAGTTCATATTCAACTTTAACAGATAGCCTTGGTACTATGCTTACTCCATTTATCGGTACTAGCAAGTTATTCAAAGTGCAGCAAACCGGTAATAGTTATGCTCTAAAATACAATGGCAATAGTAAGCAAATTTGGAATGCAATTATTTCTGATTCTGCTATTACCTCACTAATTGGGATCGATCTAGATGACGTTAAGCCAATTAACAATAATATCCAAATCGATGTTGATAAAAACTATAGCGTTAATGATATAAAAATCGCTTCAACCTATAAAGATGATGGCAAACAAAAAACTTTCACTATGAAAGTAGACCAAATTGATCAAATTAAAAATTTAACAGTTCCTACTAGTGTAAAGAAATCAGCTGTTGATTTGGGAACTATTAATAAAAATAATTAATAAACAAACCCGAATCTAGAACCAGATTCGGGCTTTTCGTTATAATAGAAACTAAAGAGTATAGGAGAAAAAATATGAAACTTAAAAAAGCAATTATCGATATTTCATTTGCGGTAGTATTTTTACTGAGCGGATGCAGCAGCCAACAAAAAAAGGCAGATCCTGTTTTAAATAAAGATCAAGTTGTTCAAAAAGTGAGAAAAAGTTTTAAGAGTGGACAAGTAATTCAATCTGTTACCTTAGCCACTGATACTTCTAGTCAATCAGCAATTGCCAATACCACTTTTGGCGGTGAATCAACTGTTTACCACATTACTAACCAGACTACTAGTAAGGGCAAGACCTCTTCTAGTGAAGAATGGGTCAACTTAAATAATGTATATATCAATGGTCGCGACACTTGGTATAAGGCTGATCTAGAAAAATTAACCGGTCACTCTTATGCAGAATTAACTGATGCAATTATGAATAATCACTTCATTCTTAATCCAAGTGACAAATTAGTTAAGGCATACAAGATGAAGCGTAATAAACAAACCTACACTTTAAACGCTAAAATAACCGACAAAGCTTTAATGAAAAAAGCCGCATCCCCTATTTTCAATACAGTTGCTCAAAGTGCAAACCAAGCTAAGACTTTTAAGCAAATTCAAAAATACGGTAAATACAGAGATATGACCGTGAAGGCAGTAGTTAAAAATAATCGCCTTTCAACCTTCAATATTTTTGTTAATATGAAGTTAGGCAAGTTAATGACCGTTAAAGTTGGTCAAAGTTATGACAACTTTGGTAGTCACGACTTCTTAAAGGTACCAACTTCAGCAACTAATGCTAAGCCTTTACCTGCTACAAATAATAAGAAAAAATAACGAGGCATATTATGAAATTAGGAATTATCGGTAGTGGTAAAATTGTCCACGATTTTTTAACAGCAATTGATCAAATTAATAATTTGGATGTAGTGGCAATCTCCTCAACTAAACGTAGTGAAAATATTGCCCAGGAATTAGCTAAGAAATATTCGATTAACAAGACTTACACTGACAACGATGAATTGATGTCAGATCCTGACGTAGATACTGTTTATGTAGCTGTACCTAATTTCCTTCATTATCAGGTGGCTAAAGCTGCACTAGAACATGGCAAAAATGTAATCTGTGAAAAGCCATTCGTTGATAGTACTGACGAGGCCAAAGAATTGAAGCAATTAGCTGATGAAAAGAATTTGATCATCGTTGAAGCAATTACCAACATATACTTAGAAAACTTCAAGAGAATTCAAAGAGAAATTGAAAATATTGCTCCAATTCATATTGTTAGCTTAAACTACACTCAATATTCAAGTCGCTATGATGACTTCCTTAAAGGAAAAATCGCACCAGTGTTTGATCCTGCCAAAGATGGTGGTACATTAATGGACTTGAATATTTATAATATTCACTTAGTTAGCGCATTATTCGGCTTGCCAGATAAAGTTAAATACTATGCTAATATACAAAAAGGCGTTGACACTTCAGGTATTTTGCACTTATCTTACCCTAATAAACAAGCTGCGCTTATCGCCGCTAAAGATAGTTATGTAACTCCTAGATCATTTATTGAAGGTGAAAAAGGTAGTATTTATATCGATGGCTCAACTGGTGAGCTTAATAATTTCACTATTGAACTGCGTGATCAAGAACCTAAGCGTTATAACTTGAACAAATACTCACATCGTATGGCCAGTGAGTTCAACGCTTTTGTTGAAATGATTGATAATCACGATAAGGTTAAGGCTGATGAAGCATTCGTGAATACTTTAGAATCCATGCAAATTTTAACTACAGCTAAGAATTTCGAAGAATAATTTATCTAAATTGAAAAGGCACAATGTCAGTGATTATTGACATCGTGCCTTTTTTATATCAAAAAAGACGGTTAATAACCGTCTTTAACTTATTCATGACTAAGCAAATCACGTACGTGATCAGCTACTTTAAATTCACCTGAGAAGACCAAAATATCTCCTGGCTCAATTACAGTCCAACCATGTGGAATTAACCACTCATCTCCACGACGAATTCGGCTGACAGTAATCTTATCAATGAAATCAAGATCTGCCAAAGGCTTACCAGTATAATGAGTATTCTCAACTTTAACTGAGTACAATACATTCTTAGTATCAGTGATAATTTTGTAAACTGTTGGTGTCTCAATAAGTGCACGCATCAACGCAGCACGGACATTGGTAAAGTTGAAGATTTCAATATTCTTCTGTCTAAATTCATCAACCGTGCCACTATTAACTTGCCCTAATCGTGCAATCACTCGCTCTACCCCAACTTCTTGCGCCATTCTAGCTAACTTAATATTAACCTCATCGATATGAGTCGAGGCTACAAAAATGTCACAGTCGAATACGCCATCTTTTTCCAGCGTCTTCTGGTTAAGATCTGATAAAAATGTCAAATTCTCTACTCGACTATCATAAGTCTCATAGCGGTCCTGATCGCCAGTGAACATCTTTACCGAGTACCAATTATCATGCAAGTCATGAGCAACTGGTACAGTCATCGCATTGGCACCCACAATCGAAACAGTCTTCTTAATCTTATCTTCTGGTAATAAAACAAAATTAGAATTAAAGACAATCGGACTCAAGATACATACGATTACTGCTGCCAAAATAAATGCATCTGATTGTGTTGAAGTAATCGCATGCAATTTTCTAGCAACTTGCAAGGTTGGTAAAACAATCGTAATCGTAGTTGCTGTTAAGAATCCACCGGCAAATGCATTACGCTTTTGGAAATAACGCATATAGGTTAATACAACTGGTAATTTGGCAATTAATAAGAAAATCACCAATACCGGTAATAACATTAATGATGAAGGTTTTCCAAAGAGTGAGCGTAAGTTAAGCCCCACACCAGTCATAATGAAAAAGATTGGAATAAAAAATCCATAACCGATTGAAGTCAACTTATCCTTAGTTGCCTCACTCGGTTCTAGTAGCTTCATAACCATTCCGGCTAAGAAGGCACCCAAAATGTTTTCTGCACCAACAGTTTGAGCAACAGTAACTAATGCGAAGATTAAGAAAAATGCTAAACGAATATCTAGCTGTGTCGTCGCCTTAGTTACGTTTGCAAACCAGACATACGGCTGCTTGAAACGGCGTAATAAGAAAATCGCAGCCAAAAACAGCAGGATAATCAACCATAATTGTTCAGCGTTACCACCATTGATTGATGCATAAATCGTTAAAAGAAGAAGTGGAATAACTTCCCCAAGTACAGCCGTCAATAAAACAGTCTGACCAATTGGACGATTCAAAATATCCTTTTCCTTTAAAGTGGCAATTACTACACCTAAGGCAACGGTCATTAAAATAATTGCAGCAAGCATTACTTCACTGAATAATCCCATTGCTCTCAAGGCAAAGGCCAAAACTACAGCCATCACCATAATTCCACCGAAAGCAGTAACTGCAATCTTTATTGGATTTACAGTTTTACCTGCATGAGATTTACTTTTTGAACTATCTTTTCGTTGTAAAATATCAAAGTCAATTTCCATCCCTGACAAAAACATAAGTAAAGTTACACCAAGGTTGGATAAAAAAGTTAGATCATGTGTTGAAATAATTAAATTAAATCCACTTGAGCCCATGATAATGCCGACAATGATTTCGGCAACTGCGGTTGGAACAGTGCTAATCTGAAAACGCGCCATGAATATTGGTATTACTAATGCCAATAAGACGACAAGAAATAGCGATAATTGTGCCATTATTTTCCCCTTTTCTTTCATTCAACATAAAAATTATACAAAAAAATAGGTATAATGCCTACTTTAGATGAATTACTTCCGAAACCAAAAACGTTACTTCAATTCTGAAGTAACGTTTATCTATTATTCTATATCACTTACCAAAATAAATTGTGTGGCGTTAAGTGCATAGTACTTTTGACCTTTAATTGTGACACGACTACCGTAAGTCAATACTCGGCTCCCCTTCTTGACTTTGTTTTCCGGTTCAATCCGCCCAGTATTAGTTCGTAAGTAAGTATCTTTCTTAACTACTCTATCTGTAGCATCAATGTTAGAGGCAACTACATATTGATTCTTGCCAATTTGGTAGTACTTATTGTTATTCATAGCCTTGTAACCCATGACAACAATAGGACTACCAGCCTTCTTAATTTTCTTGGTGTTCTTGCCTTTAGCATCATAAATATAAGCATCATGACCTAAAGTTACTGCACCTTGAATTGCTTCGACATCTTTCTTACTCTTAGCTGGATCCTTTTCCTTAGCATCAGTATCTTTAGCTTGCAAATCATAGTAATACTGAATCAAGTCAAAGAATTGATCCATACTGTAGCCCCACTTTTCAAAGTAACCATCAGGATCAACGTGATCGGTTCCTCCAAGATAAGTACTTACGGCATGGTGTGACCAAATCGTTCCTTCACCATCATCACAAGCATTATCAGGCTTGAGATCATAGCGATGAAGCAACTTAGCTACATAAATCGCATCATTGTTAATTGATTTAATAAAAGCACCACGAGTGTTCTCTTCACAGAGCTCAATCTGAATGAAACGATCGTTAGCATTAGGTCCAGCGCCCCAAGTACCCATCTCAGGTGATCTCATCTGGATAACATGGTCATCATCAACAAAGGCATGAACATATGCCTTTACTTTAGGCCATTCACGATTAAAATAAATAGCTTCATCGTGGGCTGTTGCACCAGGATCATCAGTTTCGTGAATTACAATTCCTTCCGGCTTACCAGTTTTATATTCAACACCTGGGAATTTATTATACTTAATCCCTTCAAGCTTGAGCATCTTATATAAATAGGTAACACCGCTATATTGATATTTTTTAGCTTGTGCATTAATTGAGTCGGCTTGAACAATGTTAACGCCTGTATTTGTCGCAACACCTGTTAAACTTATTGCCGCAATTAAGGTTATTAACTTCTTCCTTAACTTCACATCCGGCCCCCGTTCTAGCTACATGAAGTTAGCTTTTTTAATGTATTGGCGGATACCGATTCTGTAATACTTCTTACCGTTAATAGTAACTGCTGTACCGTAGGTAGCAACTTGTTCGTTCTTCTTGCGCTTCAAGCTGTTATCGCGGTTGCCGTATTGGTTATAGACGTAAGAATTACGCTTTAAGAACTTAAGCGTACCGTCAATGTTGCCGGCTGCAATGTATTCATTCTCGCCCACACGGTAGTAAGTCTTACCCTTAATAGTCTTGATGCCGTAGGTACTGATCATCTTAACGTCTTCTTCTTCGTTAAGCTTGAACATCTTACCCTTAATCTTTGTACCCTTGTCATCGTAAACATAGGCATTGTGCATTAAGGTCTTGTCTACCTTAGTTGCGCCCTTAGGTGCTTGAGTGATTGGTTCGCTACTCTTAGAATTACCCTTACCAAGTGAAGTACCATTAATCCAGCCTTTACCTTCAAGGTACATACGAGTTGAACCATCATTATAGGTAATAGTCTTAGTTGCAACAACCCTCTCGCCCTTCTTAACAGTTCCAACAGGGCTAGCTACTGAGTGGTCAGTTGGCCAATTATAAACTGAGCCTGACTTAGATACGGTGTAAACCTTAGCGGTTTTCGAAACAATTGGATCATATTGGTTCAAATTATGATCGGTAATTCTTGAGTTAAGTGAACTGTCATATTTACTATCAGTGGCGTAAGTACCAGTTAAAGACTTGGTTGCATCAGCATAAGTATTGGCATTTTCAAGCCAAGTTCCCTTATAGCGAAGTGGTTGCCAAGACACACCTTCACGAAGTTTCTTGCCATTATCTTCAAATGATTCTTCAAATGAGTTATATTTTCTAAATTTAGCTACAATATAGTAACTCTTACCGTTGGTGCCTTCTTCTCTAGTCTTAGCAGAATAAGTCCCACCTGGCCAGCTATTATCAGCTTTCATACCAAAAAGGTTGTTAGCTTCAGTTGCAAGGGCTGATTGTCCCCAGCCAGATTCTAAGATGGCTTGTGCAATCATAACTGATGGATAAGTTCCGTATTTCTTAGCGGCTTTAACTGCTTGCTTGGCAGCCTTGTTCAAAAAAGCAGCTTGTTCATCAGTGGTGGCAGCAGAAACCTTTTGGCTATGAGCGATAGTCATCATTGCACTATTCACTACTGGGGTAGCTACTGTTGTCAGCATAGCTGCACTAGCAATGCTGGTCAAAAGTCTCTTCTTCATATAATGTCCTCCTAATTATAACGACACCTTTATTTTATCCATCAAGCATTCGTCAAACAAGCCATTCATACCATTTGTAGAGAAAAAGTAATATAAGTTACATTTTTTACATCTGACCACGTTTATTTTAAATTTTGAAAATTCGCACAATATAACCCCCACCTCCCACCTCAGGCAATTAATAGGACGTGCTTCAGTAAGCGTATTGCCAAACACTACTACTATCAACGGTAAGGCTTACTACCAAGTAGTTGAAAACGGCAAGGCTGAAGAATTAAGAATTAGCGAATATAAAGTAATGACTTGGTTAAAAAAGAATGGCAAATATAAAGGTGATTCTGGTTATTCCGAAGATACGTTAAAAGAAATGAAAATAGCTTTTACGAAAGAAAGAAAAAGACATTCATTATTAGACGATATTTTACCTAATGTTCGAGGAGATAATCAAAAAGATGGCCCATCAGATGATGGTCTTGACTTATAATAGCAAAATAGGGTTAAGTATTAACACTTAACCCTATTGTTATCTCTTTATAAAAATTCAGTGATTAGATAAAGGGTTGTAAATGAAAAGAAATAAAATCTCTACAAACATGATGTTTAATCTATTAAGAAAACATCATAACTTTCATATAAAAGATAAGAATGAATTTACTAAAATTGAAATTGATTTTTCAAAAAGAATATTTTATTTATTATTAATTACTAGTATAGCTATAGGTATTTTAACTTTTTTATTGCAGTTATTAACAAATGCTCTGAATATAAATCTTTCCACTACTATTATTAATTTTGGCTTGATTATCACAGTTATTATATTTATCAGTAGCTTAGAAATAATTCTAGGAATTAAATATTGGTATATAATACCAATATTTGTGTTGATTGTAGGCTACTATGGTGCCTTAGCGATAAGCAATAAATCTGAAATAAAAAGATTCTATCTGTATATTTTATTTTTTGTTATATGTTATGTATAACTTTATATTCCCCGTAAATATAATTAGAAAAGTAAATCCTAAAATATCTATTATAAGTAGTTTAGTAACTCTTGGAACACAAATGGTCTCACATTCAGAAAACACTATTTTTAATATTATTACAAACAATTCATTAATTAAAATTAAACAGCATGCATTAAATTTGTCAATTCTAAAGAATCCAAGTACTAAGGCATTATTCAAATGGATAGTTGAAAAAATGATCTGGATTCAAAATTATTTATTAGGTAAAGACACAAATGATAAATTTAATAATTAGTTATTAACTCTGATAACTTATATAACAATTGCAGTACTAATCTATTCCATAACATTATTAATTAGATTAACATGGGATAATTACAAAGCGGAAAAGAAATGGAAAAATATTGTCTTTAGCCCTACTTTGCCTACTTACAATGAATTAATTCAGTGTGCATATTACGGCGGTCAAAATTATGAAAATCTAATTTTGGCTAGTTCAGAATACCGAACTATTATACTAAATGAAGAATTAAAAAATAGTATTAAAAATTAAGAGGAAAAGCTATGACTGTTTAATAACCAAAATAGCTTAGTTTACATTATATATCATCAACATGAACTAATAATAAATAAAAAAGACAGGACTTTCGTCCTGCCTTTTCATTTTGTTAGCGTTAGTGCTACGACTTATTATCTAAAGTTTGCGCTGTCTACAGTAGTTACCTTGCCGTTTGGAACAGTTACAGTTACAGGCAAAGTAGCAACCTTACCGTTAACTTCTGACTTAGCAGTTAAAGTTGCAGTGAATGATGCAGGAGCTTCAAAGTCACCAGCAGCATTTACCTTAATACCAGCCTTAGTAAGTTCAGCAGTAAGGTCTGCAGCAGTAGTGGTTACAGTAACGTCCTTAAGTTCACCATTTTGAAGTTGAACAGCTTTGTATTGCTTGTTCAAACCGTTAAGAAGAGTGTTTACATTAAGGTTACCGTTGTTGTCAGCAAGAGCCATGTATGTAGCCTTGCTTTCAATTAAGCCTGAGTTAGTGTTGTAGAATTGAACAGCACTAGTGTTAGTAGCATCGTAAGCCTTAATGTCCTTTACAGTAAAGGTTAAGTTAGTAACGTTACCGTATTGGTCTAAAGTTACTTTGTTGTTGTCCTTAACTGCATCACCTTTAACAGTTACGTTTGAAGGTAACTTAAGTGATACTTCCTTGTTTGCGTTAGCTGAGCCAAAGCTGAAGCCTACACCAGTAAGTTCAACTTGGTAGTCGTTACCAGCTTTTACGTAAACATCGTTAGTTTTTTCGTTCCACTTACCAAGGTTGTTTTCAGTAGTATTAGTGTTAGCATCGTACTTGTAAATAGTAGTGTAGCCTGAGTTACTCTTTAAAGTAATACCCTTAGCAGCGTCAATTACGTTAGCAGTTACTGAAGTACCGTTAAGTGAAGCAGTAATAGTACCTTGTAAAGTTGCTGAAGCAGTAACTTTCCCATCCTTAGCAATAGCAGCAGTCAAAGTAAAGTTAGGAGTTACAGTAACAGTCTTAGCTGCGTTAGTAACAGCACCTGCACCAGTTAAGTCAACAGTTGGCTTGTTGGTTGTTGTGGTAGCAGTAGTAGTTGTAGTAGCGTCAGCAGCAGAAACAGTAGATACAGCAGAAGCAGCAACTGGAGCAACAGCAAGTAAAGCAGCAGCAGCAGCGCTAACGATTCTTAAATTTTTCTTCATGTGGTCTTTTCCTCCTTGAAATATAAAAAAATGTAATAGGCCATAGGTTCAGCATGTGATAGGAGCCTATAATGTACAAAACCCTTCAAAGTAAGATCCATGAGTCTATAACTCTCATGAGGTAGTAGTCTTGCTGAAGAATCAGCATGCGTACAGGCAACACGCCTGAAGCACGTCCTATTACTTACCACGATTCATATTGTACTAACCTCTTCAAGAAATAGCAAGTTAAAATGACCGAAAAATACTATTTGTAATATTTCACCTACCGCTTACCCCCACAAGCATTACAAGCACTTTGAAATTGTAAAATGTGCTAAACCTAGCTATAGTAAGAAAAAGACAAGATTAAGTTCTCTATTTATCGCTCGTAATCTTTACTAAATTTTACGAAACTATGACAAAACATATCAAAAAAGTAATATTTTTATTCGATTTTCCTAAAGATTAATCTTATTAGGTTCGCTTTTTCTATTGGCTTTATTTCATCCCCACTGCTATATAAAACATGGAAATATGTAGAAGAAGACGAATTTCCTACATATCAGAAAGATATATTTTTCCTTTATTTGTTTCACTTACTGCCGTCTTCACTAGTATTCTGATATTCCACTTGGGAGTAATCACATTGACCAGCTCTTACAGCTTAAGGACTTAGCCAGCC